>Ga0079305_1000377_pt1 | contig 100245 bp, 88 predicted proteins | sample LMS_cellobiose_e_FD_79183 | JGI IMG/M metagenome (GOLD analysis project Ga0079305, IMG submission 79183) | Rumen-fistulated moose microbial communities from Alaska, USA - LMS_cellobiose_enrichment | ecosystem: Host-associated > Mammals > Digestive system > Stomach > Rumen fluid ...
AGTAAACTTAGGATAGCGCATGATATTATTGTCCTGAAATCCGTAAGGTTCATTGGTCCCGGATAGCGGGGTACCCTGAGCCGTCATTGAGGATATGGAGATGGAAGGGGTAAGAGAGAACTGGGAGTATCCATAGACTGCGGAGCCTGCAGGATTGAACTCAATCGTACCCAAATCTCCTCCGACAGCGGTAACAGCATTGCCCATACCGACTGTCCTTGCCGTTCCGGCATAATTGTTCTGACTGAATGTGTAGGCATCGCCGATAGTCTGGGCGCTGACCTGCACTCCTGCTGCAATCAAGAGCAGAGCTGTTATAGTCTTTTTCATGTTCATGTCGAATTTAAAGTTACACTACTACTACCTTCTGGAGCCGCCATGGGATCCGCCGCTGGAATGGGAACCGCCACCACTTGAGTGAGAGCTTCCGCCACCTGAGTATCCGCCGCCGGAATAACCGCCGCTGCTTCTGGATGTGCTGCCGGAATAGCTTCCGCTGCTTGAAGAACGGCTATAGCTTGATGATGAAGATGATGAACCGGATGAGCGGTATGAAGATCCCGAAGAGCGATAAGAAGATCCTGAAGATGAGGAGCTTCCGATGCTACGGGACGTAGAGTTGCTGCTTGAAGAGCTTCTGTAATTGGCAGGAGCTGAAGAGCGGCTCGAAGATGACGCCGAACGGTTGTAGGAAGAAGAGCCTGTCGAACGCGAGGTCGAAGCAGACCTTCCTACGCTGCTGCCAGTAGTGGAGCGGGAGGTCGCTGCGGGAATGGAAGAGCGGCTGCGTGAAACCGAAGAAGATCCGGTCCTCGAAGTAGCTCCGGTTCTCGTAGCTGCGCCGCTGCTTCTGGATACAGAGGTACCGCTTGCAGTCCTGGCTGTACGGGAAGCCGCTGAAGAATTCAGACGGGAGGCTGAAGAAGCGCTCCTGGAGACAGATGAGGCGCTCGCGCTGCGGACAGGGAGTCTGTCGCCCACATTTCTGGAAGCAGTCCTCCTCGCAGAAGATGCACCGCCGACGAAACCACGGGAAGCATGGCTTGTAGAAGGCATTCCGCCAACACCGGGCCTGCGGTCGGGATCTCTCCTGTCATTGAAGAAATATCCGTGGTGAGGTCCGCCCCAGCCATGATATCCATAATAGTAAGGATAGCCGTAGTAGCCGCCCCAATAGCCGTAGTGGTGGCCCCAAGGACCATACCATGCATCATAATACCAAGGATCATAGACCCAAGGATCCCAGTACCAGGGGTCCCAGTACCATGAGGAGCGGAAGCCCCAACCCCAGTTCCAGCCATAGAAATATGGCCCGTACATAGCCCTCAGGCCCGGGTCATAATACCACGGATCGTACCAGGGACGATAACCGTACCATCCTCTCATATACCAGGGAGAATATGCCCATGAGTAATTCCACATGAGATCATAATCGTTGCGGTCGTAGACATTTATTGTAATGGTACTGTCACGGTTGAACTTGAGCTGGGTCGTCTTGTTTTTCGGAAGATACAGAGTATCGTTCTTACCGTCGATAACAAAAAGCTCGGAGGAGAGAGTCTGCGAGACAAGCTCGTCCATCTCCTGCTGAGAGGCGACCTCAAGAGACTTATTAGGTTCAGGTCTATAGTAGATTCCATCCGCGAACTGCTGGTTCGTGGAAGCGAGTTGCACCGCAGACCCGCACGAAGTCAGGGCCAGAAGCAGTGCAAGATAGGTTACAATGTTCTTTTTCATAGTATGAATCTCCTATAATTGAGTAAATTTTAATATCTTTGCGTTCGGTTAGGAAGCTTTCTGAGGCATAATTGCAATTATTGTACCTTTTTGAAAACTTGCTTTATACCGCGACAAAAATATAAAAATATTATCATAATGGCAAAAGAGGTAACAAAAAGGTCAGACAATTACTCCCAGTGGTACAACGACCTCGTTGTGAAGGCCGATCTGGCCGAGCAGTCTGCCGTGAGGGGTTGCATGGTAATCAAGCCCTACGGTTATGCGATTTGGGAAAAAATGCAGAGTATTCTGGATGGGATGTTCAAAGAAACCGGCGTCAAGAACGCCTATTTCCCGCTTTTCATCCCGAAATCCTTCCTTAGCCGCGAGGCCGAGCATGTAGAAGGATTCGCCAAAGAATGCGCTGTTGTCACCCACCACAGACTGATGACCAACCCCAACGGGCCCGGAGTAGTCGTAGACCCTTCAGCAAAACTCGAAGAAGAACTCGTAGTCCGTCCGACTTCCGAGACTATCATATGGAGCACATATAAAAATTGGATTCATTCATGGAGAGACCTCCCTATCCTCTGCAACCAGTGGTGCAATGTCGTCCGCTGGGAGATGAGGACCCGTCTCTTCCTCCGTACAGCAGAATTCCTCTGGCAGGAGGGGCACACTGCCCATGCTACCGCAGAAGAGGCTTACGCAAAGGCTGAGGAGATGGTCCATGTATATGCCAAATTCGCCCGCGACTATATGGCATTGCCGGTCGTGGTCGGCCACAAGAGCCCCGGCGAACGTTTCGCAGGCGCCCTCGATACCCTGACAATCGAAGCCCTGATGCAGGACGGAAAAGCCCTTCAGGCAGGTACTTCCCACTTCCTCGGGCAGAATTTCGCAAAGTCGTTCGATGTCCAGTACTCTGACAAGGAAGGCAAGCTTCAGTACGTATGGGCCTCATCCTGGGGCGTTTCCACAAGACTGATGGGCGCCCTGATCATGGCGCATGGAGATGACAACGGTCTCGTTCTCCCTCCGGCTCTCGCTCCTATCCAGGTGGTGATGGTCCCTATCTATAAGACCGACGAGGAACATAATTCCATCCTCGACAAGATGTACGAGCTCAAGAAAAACCTTGAGGCCAAGGGACACAGCGTCGAAATTGACGACCGCGACACCCTCCGCCCGGGATTCAAGTTCGCAGAATGGGAGCTCAAGGGAGTCCCGGTGCGTCTTGCGATGGGACCGAGGGACATGGAAAACGGCACTGTAGAGGTCCACAGAAGGGATACCCTCGAAAAAGTAACTGAGCCTATCGAAGGTCTTGAGGACCGCATCATCGGTCTTCTCGATGACATCCAGAAGAACATCTACAAGAAAGCCTTTGACTTCCGCGATACCCAGATCCGAAAGGTCGATACATGGGAAGAGTTCAAAGTTGAGATTGAAAAGGGTGGCTTCCTCCTTTGCCACTGGGACGGTACTGTAGAGACCGAGCAGAAGATCCAGGAGGAAACGAAGGCGACTATCCGCTGCATCCCTGCTGACAGCTATGTCTGCATGGAAGAAGGAAAGTGCGTCTACTCCGGCAAGCCTTCCCACCAGAGAGTCATATTTGCAAGATCTTATTAATAAACTGATTATGAAAAAGTTAATCCTTTCGATAGCGGCTCTTGCCGCAATGGTCCCTGCGTTTGCACAGGACGCCCAGAAGGCGGCTGCAGCCGCAGCGGCAGCCCTGACGGCTGCTCCCGATGTACCGGAGGAGGTCAAAAAGCCCAACTACTGGACAGAATCGATTATCAACAATATCACATTCTCTCAGCAGTCACTAACCAACTGGGTGGCAGGTGGTTACAACAACTACTCTCTCTTTGCCGGTATTGACGCCAACGCCAATTACCTCAAGGAAAAGGTCTCTTGGAAGAACCGTCTGCAGCTGGACTACGGCTTCCTGTACTCACAGGACAAACCGCTTCTTCAAAAGAGTAAAGACCGCATCTACTTTGAGAGCCTCCTCGGATACGACACCGCAGTCAAGCACCTCAAATATTCGGCGTCGCTCAACTTCAAGACCCAGTTCGACAACAACTACACCTACGGTACACCGAAACAATTCGCAGGAGATGAGCCGACTACCCAGGATTGGAAAGACGCAAGGGTGCTGAAATCCGGATTCTTCGCTCCGGCATACATCAACCTCGGTCTCGGTCTTGACTGGACTCCCAACAAATGGTTGTCCGTCAACTTCGCTCCTCTTACCGGCGGTTTTGTTATCGTAGATATCCCCGCTCTGAGAAAGACATACGGAATGCCGCTGAAAAACGGCATCGAGACAGCCTCAGACCCGAGCGACTACCGGTTTATGAGATTTGAATTCGGTGCCCAGCTCAAGGTGGACATGAAATTCGTCATCAACGACAATCTCAACTACACCACCCAGCTCGTCCTCTTCACCGACTATCTCGATCACCCGTTCATATACAACCGAGTCAACTGGGACAACAAGGTCTCATGGAAACTCGCGAAGTATTTTGCACTTACGTTCGAGACCTATTTGATTTATGATCCTAAGGTCATCGTCAAGGACAATCATCCTGGAATTCAGTTCAGAGAGTACTCACTCCTCGGATTCACCTATACCTTCGCTCCGAAGAAGAAATAGTAGTTACGATGGAGCATAAGTTTACCATACCGCCGCTGAAGGTGCTCGCTGCCGTTAGCGGCGGTATGGATTCTATGTGCCTTGCCTCTCTCCTTCTACGCTCAGGGACCGATTTCGGAATTGCCCACTGTAACTTTCGCCTTCGGGGAGAAGAGAGTGATGCGGATGAGAAGCTGGTCCGGGAATGGGCTGAGACTCACGAGGTTCCGTTCTATACGAAGGCGTTTGATACAGAGTCCTATGCCGCAGAAAAGGGGATCAGCATAGAAATGGCCGCAAGAGAGCTTCGGTACTCTTTCTTTGCCGAAACCGCAAAAAAAGAAGGGTATCAGGCTGTTGCTGTAGCCCACAATGCCAATGACAATGCGGAGACTCTCATTCTCAATATGCTACGCGGATCAGGCAGCAGGGGGATGTCCGGTATGAGAGAGAGATCTTTCCTCCCGGTCCCGGGTTATGAGGATATTCCCCTTCTTCGCCCACTTCTTCGCTTTTCCCGTGAAGAAATCGCAGAATTCATTGAAAAAGAAGCGGTTCCATACAGAGAAGACAGGACTAACTCGGAGACTCTCTTTAAGAGAAACAAAATCCGAAACCTCATATTTCCCCTTTTTAAAGAGATTAATCCTTCATTTCTTAAGGCTCTAAACGCCGATGCCGCCCATATCGCTGAGGTAAGTTCCATCGCCGATGACTTCTATGCCGCCCACGTTGGAGAAGTACTTGAGAATGAGAAGATTGATCTTAAGAAGCTAAAAGCTCTCCCCCACTGGAAATATATCCTTTTCAGGATAATGGAAGAGCATGGATTTTTTCCTTCGAGGATAGAGGACCTGATGGCCGCTGTCTCATCCGACAAGCCGCTTAGCGGGAAGATCTTTCTTTCCGATCAATTCAAAGCTACTACAACATCTTCATCCATAATTATTTCCCCTTCTGCATCTGGAGGGCATAATCCTATAGTGATTGACTCTCCGGGGACATACTTTGTCGATGGCCGGAAAGTGAGGGTAGAGGTCTTCGAAAGGCCCTCATCTATGGACCTTAAGCAGCCGAAGGGGGTGATAGTAATGGATGAGAGCAAATGTCCCCTCCCTTTTATTCTAAGAGGTTGGAATGAAGGCGATCGCTTCGTCCCTCTAGGAATGAAAGGCTCCAAGAAGCTCCAGGACTGGTTCTCCGACCGACACTGGAGTATCCCAGAAAAAGATTCAGCGATCTTGGCTGTTCGCAAAGACGGCAGAATCGCCGCCATTCTCGGGGAGACCATAGATAATACGGTACGCGTTACCCCAAGGACCAAAAACATCATTCGTATTACCTTCATATAGATTCGGTATCATATCACCCTTCCCAAGCACGGGATTGATCACCGTGAAGCCTATTGGATGACGTTGTATAAGAACAACAACATCTATAAGCTCTGTGCTCCCTACGTCCTCATGTCATGGGGCGAGTGGTACGACTATAAATAAGTCTTCGTGCTATAGAGACTTCTTAATCTCAACGATAGTGAAGGCCTCGATGATGTCCCCGGGATGGATATCATTGAATCTTTCAAGGGCGCAGCCGCATTCCATGCCGGCAGGGACTTCCCTTGCATCGTCCTTACCTCTCTGGAGGGAGGCAAGGGAACCGGTATAGACAACGATACCGTCCCTGATAAGACGCACCTGTGCTTTCTGGGTAAGTTTTCCTTCCTTGACTGCGCAGCCTGCAACCGTTCCGACCTTGGAGATCTTGAATGTCTGCTTGACCTCGGCGGTAGCGACGACCTCTTCCTTCTTCTCAGGCTCGAGCATACCTTCGATACCTTCCTTGACATCGTTGATAGCGTCGTAGATGACAGAGTAGAGACGGATCTCGATGCCTTCCTTCTCAGCAGCCTTCCTGGCCTCCGTTGTAGGACGGACCTGGAAACCGATGATAACGGCATCTGAGGCCTCTGCAAGAAGGATATCGGACTCGGAGATAGCTCCGACAGCCTTGTGGATCACATTGACACGGACCTGCTCAGTAGAGAGCTTGATGAGAGAGTCGGAGAGCGCCTCGACAGAACCGTCGACATCTCCCTTGACTATGACATTGAGCTCCTTGAAGTTACCGATGGCGATACGGCGGCCGATTTCTTCGAGGGTGAGGTGCTTCTGGGTCTTGATGCCCTGGATACGGATGAGCTGCTCGCGCTTGTTGGCGATTGATTTAGCTTCCTTCTCATCGAACATTACATTGAATTTCTCACCTGCCGAAGGGGCTCCGTTGAGTCCGAGCATTGAAACAGGGGTCGAAGGGCCGGCCTCGGTCACTTTCTGACCACGCTCATTGTACATAGCCTTGACTCGGCCGTAATAGCTTCCGCTGATTATGACGTCTCCTACATGGACGGTGCCGTCCTGAACGAGAACTGTTGCAAGATAGCCGCGTCCCTTGTCAAGAGAGGACTCTATGACAGCTCCGCTTCCAAGTTTCTTGGGGTTGGCTTTGAGTTCAAGAAGGTCAGTCTCGAGAAGGACCTTGTCCAAAAGCTTGTCGACATTGATTCCCTTCTTTGCGGAGATCTCCTGGCACTGGTATTTTCCTCCCCAGTCCTCAACGAGAATATTCATTTCAGAGAGCTGACGCTTGATTTTCTCAGGATCTGCTCCCGGCTTGTCAATCTTGTTTATTGCGAATACCATAGGTACTCCGGCAGCCTGGGCATGGTTGATAGCCTCAACGGTCTGAGGCATGACTGCGTCGTCTGCTGCAACTATGATGATTGCAAGGTCCGTCATCTGGGCTCCACGGGCACGCATGGCGGTAAAGGCCTCATGACCAGGAGTATCCAGGAAAGTAATGTGACGACCGCTCTTGAGGGTCACATTGTATGCGCCTATGTGCTGGGTAATTCCACCGGCCTCACCCGCAATGACATTGGTATTGCGAATATTATCGAGGAGGGATGTCTTACCATGGTCAACATGGCCCATGACGGTAATCACAGGGGGACGCTCGACAAGGTCTTCTTCCCTATCAGGCTCCTGCTCCTGGTTGATTTCCTCTGTCAGTTCTGCGGTCACAAACTCAACCTTATATCCAAACTCTTCGGCCACGAGAACGAGCGTCTCGGCATCGAGCCTCTGGTTGATGGACACCATCAGACCGAGAGAGAAGCAAGCAGTGATGACTTTGTTGACAGGGGTGTTGTTCATAAGGGTCGCAAGGTCGTTGACCGTAACGAACTCCGTCACTTTCAGAACCTTGTTCTCGGCAAGAGCTGCCTCCATCTCCTCCTGGGAGCGGATCGCGGCGATCTCTCTCTTTTCTTTCCTATGCTTTGCGCCGAAGTTGTTCTTCGTCTCGTTCATCTTGGCGTAAGTCTCCTTGACCTGCTTCTGGATCTCCTTCTGCATTTCCTCCTGCTCGGCTTCGGTCATAGCGGGCTTGAAGCGGTCAGAACCCTTCTTCTTGCCCTTTCCCTGAGCCTGGTCGCGCTTACGCTGATCCTGTTGTTTCTTCTGGTCATTCTTCTTGCCGGCGTTGTTCTTCGCATCGGCGCCGACCTTATTGACATCCACTTTCTGGGAGCCTTTAATACGCTCTCTCTTCTTGGCTTTCTTAGGCTCGAACTGGGAAAGGTCTATCTTTCCGACAACCTTGATCCCGGGAGTGCTTTCGGAAGTGTTTTGAGCCGGTGCGACAGGTTCTTCGTTCTGAGGTACTGAAGGGATTTCTTCCGCTGGGGTCTCGGCGGAGGGCTGCTCCAGGGTCTCTTCCGAAGGCTCTGCCTCGGGCTCGGGTTCAATGGCAGGCTGAGGCTCCGGCTCTACGACGGGCTCGGGAGCTGTCACAAGCTCTACTTCTACCTGTGGCTCCGGTTCCGGTTCGGGAAGCGGTTCCGGTTCCGGCTCGGGTTCGGGTAGAGGTTCCGGTTCCACTACCGGCTCCGGTTCTGGAACTACAACAGGCTCTTTCTTCGGAGCGGGCGCCGGTTCCGGAGCAGGTTCCGGGGCTTCCGTCCTTGAGAGGCTGTTAGTCTTGATTATAGTCTCTCTCTGAGGCTCATAATCATCCTCTTCCTCGACCTCTTTCGACTTTCTGGAAGCCTTATCCAGGATCTCAGCCATCTTGACATCGACCTTCTCCGCCTCTTCCTTGTGCTTGAGGTCCGCCCCGAATTTGTTCTGGATCTTATCCATGTACTCGTCCGAGACTTTCATATTCGGATTGGCATCCTCTATGCCCGCACCGAGAGTATTGAGGAAGTCGACGAGGGTGCCGAGTCCTATATTATATTGTTTGATTATTTTACTCAGTCTGATTTCTGCCATATTGTAACCCCTTTTCTTTCTAAATTAATCTTCAAACTCTGAACGGAGGATATCGAGTACCTCTTCGACTGTCTCATCCTCGAGGTCTGCCCTCTTGGCGATATCTTCCGCGGAAAGGGCGAGAACGCTCTTCGCGGTATCACAGCCGATGGACTCAAGTCTCTCGATGATCCAAGGATCAATCTCGTTGGAGAACTCGCTCAGGAGGACATCCTCTTCGTCAGCTTCATCCTTCGGAAGCTCTCTCCAGACCTCGATTTCGCGGTCCACGAGCATACCGGCAAGCTTGATGTTGCATCCGCCCTTACCGATACCTTTCTTGACCTCTTCACTCTGCATGTATACTTTGATTTTCTCTTCGGGAGAATCTCCGAGATCAATTGAGGAAACCTTTGCAGGGTTGAGAGCCCTCTGGATAAGAAGCTGGGTATTGTTCGTCCACTGGAGGACATCGATGTTCTCATTGCGAAGCTCGCGAACGATTCCCATGATACGGGAACCCTTCACACCGATGCAGGCTCCGATCGGATCGATTCTGTCGTCATAAGACTCCACAGCGACCTTCGCCCTCTCACCGGGAATACGGACGACCTTCTTTATAGTGATAAGGCCATCGTAGATTTCAGGAACTTCCATCTCGAAGAGCTTCTCGAGGAACTCGCCAGATGTCCTGGAAAGGGTGATATAAGGAGTGGTGTTATTCTTCATCTCGACGCTCTTGATTATAGAGCGGACAGTCTCGTTCTTCTTGAACCTCTCACCCGGAATCTGCTCGTTCTTGGGGAGGTGGAGTTCATTGCCGTCCTCGTCGAGGATGAGCACCTCATTTTTCCATGTCTGGTAGACTTCTCCTGTAAAGATCTCACCGACCTTGTCCGAATAGGTCTTGAAAACATTCGCTTTCTCAATGTCCATGATACGGCCCTGGAGGTTCTGGCGGATATTGAGGATTCCGCGGCGGCCAAAGGAAGAGAGGCTGAGCTTACGGGCGTAGGTGTCGCCAATCTCGTAGTCGTCGTCTCCTGTCTCTTTGGCAATCTCCTCTACAGTAATCTCAGTAGCGGGATTCTCAACTTTCTCGACAACCTCGAAATTCTGGTAAATCTCGCAGTCTCCCTTGTCGACATTGATAATCACATCAAAATTATCCGAGCTGCCATAGGTCTTTGCAATCTGGGTCAGGAACACATCCTTGAGGACACCCATCATGACCGGGCGGTCGATATTCTTCTCGCTCTTGAAATCCTTGAACGCATCAATGAGAGTGATGACGTTTTCTTTCTCTTTTGCCATTTGTGTTATAGTTTTTTATTATTTAAATTCGATATAGGGCGTAACTGAATTGATTTCCGAAAGAGGGAAAACGTCTTCATGGTTTACGCGGACTTTCTTTTTCTTGCCTTCCTCAGCCTCAAGCGCAGTATAGGAGAGCGTCACCGAATCCTCTGTCGCTGCGGAAAGAGTTGCAATGAGCCTTCTGCCTCCCTTGAACTTGACATCGACCTTCTCCCCGATAGCCTTTTTGAACTGACGGAAAACTTTGAAAGGCCTGTCAAGCCCTGCCGATGAAACGGTAAGGGAATAATCTTCCTCGTCCTGGTTGAAAAGCTCATGGAAAGACTTGTCAATCAATGCACAGTCATCCCAGTCTACGCTGCCTTCTTCCTTTTCGATGACTATCTCTACGTCATTATCCGAGGACAAGGAGACATCGACGAGGAAACATCCTGCAGCTTCCAGCACCGGAGTGATTTTTTCTATAATAATCTCTTTTGTCATAACCTTATAACAAAAAAATAGGGGACCCAGCGTCCTCTATCTCTTTCACGGGTGCAAATATAGTGATTTTATTTTTAGAGTGCAAAAAATTCGGTTATAAGGTTAAAAATACTTACTTTTGCAGTCCGAAATAAAATGTAATCATGGAATTTACAGCGAAACAGATCGCACAGATAATAAAAGGCACTGTTGACGGAGACGAGTCCGCCATCGTCACAAAGTTCTCCAAGATAGAACATGGAAAACCCGGTTCCCTCTGCTTTTTTGCTAATCCCAAATACGAGCAATACGTCTATACCTCAAAGGCTTCCGTAATAATCGTGAACAAGGATTTCGTTCCGAAAGAGAAGACTGCCGTCACCTTTATCCGCGTACAAGACGCATATACCGCAATCGCCGAGCTCCTCAACTACGTTTCCCACAAGAAGCGCAAGACGGGAAGGCACCGCAGCCTCTTCGCTCGCTGGTACAGGACCACCAAATTCGGGAAGGGAGTTTATGTAGGAGCATTTGCCTATGTCGGCCACCGCACAGAGGTTGGAGACGGGTCTATTATCTACGAGCATGTCTATATCGGCGACAACTGCAAAGTCGGGAAAAACTGTATATTCTACCCGGGAGTAAGAATCTACCCCGGCATGATAATCGGTGACAATGTGATACTCCATGCCAATTGCGTCATCGGTTCCGATGGATTCGGAAATGCACCCCAGCCCGACGGGACATGGGAGAAAATAGAGCATCTTGGTAATGTCATCATTGGCAACAACGTCGAGATCGGAGCCAACACCACAGTCGACCGCGCCCAGATGGAATCCACCATTATCGGTAACGGAGTCAAGATAGACAACCTATGCCAGATTGCCCATAACGTCATTATCGGAGACAATACGGTAATGGCCGCCATGTGCGGAATCGCTGGTTCCACAGTTATCGGCAAGAACTGTATCTTCGCCGGTCAGGTAGGAATTGCAGGCCACCTGAAAGTAGCGGACAACACTGTACTCGGAGCCCAGGCCGGCCTGATCGGAAATGTTCGAAAGAGCGGCGAAGTCCTCATGGGAACCCCTGCAATCGCGCATAAGCAATACCTCAGGGCTTATGCCAAATTCAAACAGTCCGGAGCCGAATAATTTTGAATTAATATTATTATTGCTATCTTTGCAGACTTTTGTAAGTCAACAAAGATAGTTTCTTCATGCAGACTAAGCAGCATACACTCGCAAACGAGTATTCATTCGAAGGAAAAGGTCTTCATACCGGGACCTACTCACATATTACCCTTAAACCAGCCCCTTGCGGGACCGGCGTTGTTTTCTTAAGGACAGACCTTGGAGAAGGCAAGTGCGTCAAGGCTCTCGCCGAGAATGTCTCTTCTACGGCAAGGAGCACCACTATCTCTGACGGAGAGGTCTCTGTGACCACCATAGAACATCTGATGTCCGCCCTTACAGGAATGGGTGTCGACAATGCCTTTATCGAAATCGACAACATCGAAGTCCCTATTCTTGACGGAAGCGCTCTCCCCTATGCAAGGGAGATTCTAAAGGACGGCACCGTTGAGCAGGAAGAGGACAGGCACTTTATCACAATCCCCCATACTGTCGAAATCAAAGATGAAAAGTCCGGTTCATGGGTCAGGATAGAACCTGCCGAGGAGCCTTCAGCCGACGTTACCGTCGATTTCAACTCAAGAGTTCTCGGGGTCCAGACCGCTCATTGGGACATGGGTACGGATTTTGCATCCGAGATAGCTGTCTGCAGGACATTCGTCTTCTTCCATGAGATCGAGTTCCTTTTCAAGAACAACCTCATCAAAGGCGGAGACGTCGATAATGCGATAGTGATTGTAGAGTATCCGACGAGCGAGGAGCAGCTTCGCTATGTAGCCGAAATGATTGGCAAGCCGGTCCTCCGTGTTACCGAAAAAGGCTATCTCGACAATCTCGAACTCCATTTCGATAACGAGTGCGGCAGGCACAAGCTCCTTGACCTGATCGGCGACATGAGGCTCTCCGGAGGATGGATGAATGCCCATGTAACCGCTTTCAAGCCGGGACATACCATAAACACAATGGCAGCCAAAGAGCTCCGCAAGCTGCTGCAAAACAAATAGTTGAAATGACAAAAATCGATCCGCTCGCATCAGTGAGCCCAAATGCGAAAATCGGAGAAAACGTCCAGATCGGACCTTATGCATTCATAGACGACAACGTCGAAATCGGTGACGGCTGCGTCATCCTTCCTCACGCCACTATCTTCTCTTACGTCAAGATGGGAAAGAACTGCACCGTATACCCGGGAGCAGTTGTAGGCGCTATTCCCCAGGACCTCAAGTTCGACGGTGAAATAACCTATGTTGAGATTGGGGACAGGGTCAATATACGCGAATGCGCTACAATCAACCGCGGCACCAAGGCCAGCGGCAAGGGAGTCACCAGGGTCGGTGACGATACTCTGATCATGTCCTATGTCCATGTCGCTCACGACTGCAATGTAGGAAAGCATTGCATCCTCGTCAGCTACACCGGAATCGCCGGCGAGACAGACGTAGACGACTGGGCAATCATCGGAGGCGGCTCCAAAGCCCATCAGTTCTCCCGTATCGGCGCCCACGCTATGGTCGGAGGTGTCTCCAAGATTAACAAAGACATACCTCCGTACGCTCTCTGCGGCCGCGATCCGATCTGCTATGTGGGAGTCAACATCGTCGGCCTTCGCCGCCGCGGGTTCTCCACCGACCAGATCCGCAACATCAAGGATATCTATGACACCATCTATTTCCAGGGCATGAACGTCTCCGACGGCCTTGCAAAAGTGGAATCAGGATTCCCCCAGTCCGAGGAAAGGGACACCATCATCAATTTCATCCGGGGCTCCAAGAGGGGCATCGTCCGCGCAATCCAGCCCGGCGAGAGACCGGAGGTCGACTGATGATCCTTTCCACGGCATACTTCCCTCCAATTGAATATTTTGCCCTCCTGGCAAGAGATATGACCCTGTCCGCGGACAGGGTTATTCCGTCTTCAGCGAAGATTGAAGCCTGCGAGTCCTACCAAAAGCAGTCATGGAGGAACCGCTGCCTGATAATGAGCGCGTCGGGGACGGAAATGCTACAGGTGCCAATCATTCATGGGGATTCAAGGCTCATCACCGATATCCGGATAGAATACTCCACTCCATGGGTCACCAGGACTGAGAGAACTTTGGATTCAGCATACCATACCTCTGCTTTCTATGACCACTATAGAGACGGGATTTTTGAAATCCTAGGATCTCGGGAAGAGTGTCTTTTCGAGCTTAATATGAAGATAATCAATTATTTCCTCGAAAAGACAGGGATTGCTTGCAATATAGTCAAGACAACGGATTTCGAGGCTGAAACCTCTGACGACTGGAGAGAGAAAATCCACCCCAAAAGACAAAATTCAATCCTAGAAGAACTGGGTCTCGAGAAACCATATTTTCAGGTCTTTTCGGGGAAATACGGCTTTATCAAGGGACTGTCAATAATGGACCTCCTTTTCAATGAAGGCCCTGACAGTATCCTGTTTCTAAAAAAGCTATAGGAAGATTATAGCCACAATCAGGTAGAGAATGAAACCGTGAGCCTTGAGACGGCTGCTTGCTATCGTCGAGATCGCCTGCTCTATCCCGTCGGAAGAGACGATTCTCTCCGTTTCTTCTTCGGAAGGATAGCGGGATAATTCATACTTTTTGACAATCAAGCCATTATCCAATAAAGTAAGGCCGCCATTACTCCTGTTGAGAGTGATCAGAGTCTTATAATCGGAGATATATGAGTGCTCGGAAAGATACTCGGGTACATTCCTGTCGGTGGAAAGGATTATAGGTGTCGCGCCTGCGGCAAAGAGATTCTCAACAAGAGAAGAAACATTTCTCCAATCTTCCGCACTCATCTTCGATGAATCATATACCGAAACAATACCTACATCGCCACGGGTAGCCAGTCTGTCCTGATACTCTTCCCGGGAATCTCTGAATGAAAGCACGGGGGCATTCTCCTCAAGCTTCATGGAATTGCGTTTCAGGGTATCAAGTCCGACATAGGTCCAACTTGTATCCGGAGTATAGCCGTCCCGGAAAACAGCGGTCTGAGAGCCTCTTTTATAGATAGGAGCTATTATTTGAGAGTCGTCTACCTTAAAGTCATCATCAGATGAGTAAAGCTCGTTACCGGGAGCAAACGCGGTGAAATCGAGAGTAGGATTATGTGTAAGATTATAATAAGCCGCAATTAAGAATGAGGCCAGAATGCACCAGAAGGCTATTTTCTTTCTTGATAAAGCTTCAGCAAAGCCCCTTGTCGGGACAAAAGAGAGAACTGCGAGAACAAGAAGAACTATGTTTTTAAGGAAACTCTGAAGGTGGGTAAGATGGATTGCCTCTCCAAAGCAACCGCAGTCCATCTCGGGATTGATAAGGAGAAAGATAAAGGTAATGATTGTGAAGATGCCGAGGAGAATCCATGTAAGGATGGCAACTATCATTTTATAGACGCCGCAAACAAGGGCGGCCCCAAGACAAGACTCGATAAGAGAAAGTGCTACTCCAAGAGCCTTGGTAAAGCCGAGAGATACTCCAATATGGGCAAGCTTGAAGTATTCGGTAACGATGAGCCCCGTGCCGACCGGATCATTGAGTTTAAGAAGACCGGAGACAAGGAAGACCACTCCGAGAAGGAAAGCCGCTATCCCACGTATCGACAGATGGAACTTATTCATAGCGCTTTGTCAACTGTTTGCCTGATTTTTTCAGCAATTTCATCAGGAGGAAGCATCCGTCCTTCAGAATCCGAACAGTCGATCCGGATGAACTTCGGATCGAGGGAAGCCTGCCTCTCATAGACGCTCTTTACCTTTTTCTGGAACTCCAGATCGGATTCATGGATATCCTTGGAGCCCTCGAGGTAGTCGCGGTCATGCCCATTTCTGACGGAGGAGAGTTTCTGCTCGACAAAGCCGATAGGGACATCGAGATAGATATTGAGATCCGGCCTCGGAAGGTCGAATTCACCGAATTCGGTATTGAGAATCCACTCTCTAAGCTGCTCCATCTCTTCGGGATTGGACAGTTTCGCGCACTGGTAGGCGATATTGGAATAGACATACCTGTCCAAAAGGACCGTAGCCCCATCATTGAGGGCCTTTTTCAACTGCGGGGCCACCCCGTGACGGTCTTCGGCAAAAAGGAGGGCGACCAGTTGGGGATGGACCCTATCATTGCCGCCGAAATCTCCGCGAAGGAACCTTGAGATAAGCTCTCCATACACGGGAGCATCATATCGCGGGAAATGGATATATTCCATCTTCTCGCACTTGGTCTTGAGATATTCCTTAAGTCTGGACACCTGTGTGGACTTCCCCGCCCCGTCAAGACCTTCCAAAACTACCAGCATAATTAATATTGATTATTCTGCAAATATAACTATTTTTGCGACAGCAATGAACAAGAACCGCCAAATACAAATAATGGGAATCGTGAATCTCACTCTCGATTCTTTCTTCTCCAACAGCAGGATGCTGCCAAAGGAGAAAGGCGATATCTCACTAGTGATAGAGAGAATAGGGGCCATGATAGATGACGGGGCTGATATTATCGATTTCGGTGCTGTCTCGACAAGGCCCGGTGCGTCTCCTGTCGATGAAAAACAGGAGTGGGAAAGGCTGAGTACGGTTTTAAAGGCGGCAAGGGAATCTTTTCCTAAGACATCTTTCTCAATCGACACAACTTCTTCGACTATCGTAAGGAAAGCATATGATGCTATCGGACCGTTCATAATCAATGATATCTCCGCCGGCGAGGATGATCCCAAGATGCTTCCCCTTGCAGGAAACTTGTCCCTTCCCTACGTCGCAATGCATAAGAGGGGCAATCCTCAGACCATGGGATCAATGACTGATTATGAGGATGTTACCGAATCTGTATACTCGTATTTCGAAGACTTTTCCTTGAAGGCTGAGCTCTTTGGCATTAAGGACTGGATTCTCGATCCGGGATTCGGATTCGCCAAGACTGTCCCCCAGTGCTATGAACTTCTTTCAAACCTTGGGAGATTCAAGTCTTTCGGCCGGAAAGTGCTTGTCGGTGTCTCCCGGAAAAGAATGGTTACCCTGCCTCTCGGAATCACTCCCGACGAAGCTCTCGAAGGCACTCAGGTGCTGAATTTCGCCGCACTTGAAAGAGGGGCGGACATCCTCAGGGTCCATGATGTCAAGGATGCCGTCAGGACTGTATCCCTATACCGTCAATTCTTCTCTATATAGACGTCATCGCCGGGAGAAGCGAAATGAAACTCCTCGCGTGCGAATTTCTCAAGGGAATCTTTGTTTGTTGTCAGCAGATCTATTTCCTTATCCATAGCCTTGATCTCAGACTCGTAATTCTCAATCTGCCTTTTCTGACGGGCAGACTCATACTTTGCCCTCCCCCAGTTCAGAAGACCGCCACGGCTGAAAGTAACAATGACAAGGAAAATTGCCGTCGCTACAACCGCAAACTTGGAGAATGAATGGTGGTCATCATTCCAGAAGATGTTCTTTTTTCTTTTATTGGACGCCATTTTCGGGGAAAGACTATGGTTATTGACGGACGAATTTAGTAAATTTGCAGATAACGAGAAAATTTAAATCAAAAAATATTATGAAACCTACACTCTTAGTACTCGCGGCAGGAATGGGCAGCCGCTATGGTGGACTCAAACAGATGGATGGACTCGGCCCTTCCGGTGAGACTATTATAGATTATTCGATTTACGACGCCGTCAAGGCCGGATTCGGCAAGGTAGTCTATATCGTCAGAGAATATTTCAAAGAGCAGATGGAGGAGCTTGTAAAGAAGAAATATCAGTCTGTCAAGACCATCGACGGAGAGCCTCTCGAGTTTGTTTTCGTCACCCAGGAGCTAGACAAGATTCCTTCCCGTTTCGCTCTCAACCCTGAAAGGCAGAAGCCCTGGGGCACAGCCCACGCCGTCCTTATGGCAAAAGACGTCATCCATGAGCCCTTCGCTGTAATCAACGGCGACGACTTCTACGGAAGAGACTCTTTCCGCATTATCGGCGACTGGTGCCGCGCTCATGAAAACACCGAGGGCCAATTCGCCATTGTCGGCTTCCAGCTCGACCATACACTTTCAGAGTCCGGTGGCGTTTCCCGCGGTATCTGCTATTATGATTCTGATATGAATCTTGAAGGCATCGCCGAGCATCTCAATATCCTTGTCGAGGAAGACGGAGCCGTTTGGGGAGACAACACTGTCACCGGAGAACGCGTTATCCTGGACGCCAAGGCACTCTGCTCAATGAATATGTGGGGATTCACCCCCGATTATTTCGAAAAGAGCTATGCTATTTTCGAGAAATTCCTCGAAGAATACTCCTCTGAGCTCAAGAAAGAGTTCTATATCCCTTATGCCGTCGATCATCTGATCAAAGACGGAGACACTTGCACCGTGCTTTCAACGCCTTCACACTGGTTCGGCGTCACCTTCAAGGAAGACCGCCCTTCGGTAGTAGCCAAATTCGCCGAGCTGGTCGAGCAGGGCATTTATCCTACTCCCCTTTATTAATCATGTCATTTTTCAGACCAAAGGGCGCCCCGAGGCGCAACTATGACCTCTACAAGGGTTATTCCTACTATACTCCCGGCGTCAAGGGAATGTTTGCCCTTTTGGGCATGCTCCTTATAGGAATGCTCCTCGGAGCTATAGTCACCATGATTCTCATGCCCATCCTCGGGCAGGAAGCGTTCATGGCTTACGGCAATCTAGTGATCTACCCTCTTCAGTTTGTCCCGCCCATGATCTATGCCTCTGTAAAGAGCAAGAGAAACGCCCTCTTTGAGGATGGATGGAAATTGAACAGCCGTAATTTCGGGAAATGGTCTCCCCTTTCTCTTGTCCTTATCGTCGTCATAATGACTCTCGCGCTTGCTTTCGCTTCCGACATTGTCAATTATACGAACTATAAGCTTACGACAAGGACTCCGGGAATGGCCCGTTTCTACGATATGATCTCCGAGGCGATGAAGAGTATGACAGGCGGTCCTGTATGGGCTTCCATCCTTCTCGTCGGGATCATGGCCCCGGTATTCGAGGAATGGCTATGCCGCGGAGAAGTTCTCCGCGGACTGCTCCGGAAAGTGAAACCGGTATGGGCAATAGTGATCTCTGCTCTTTTCTTTGCCGCTATCCACGGCAATCCCTGGCAGGCCCTCAACGCTTTCCTGATCGGATGCGTTCTCGGCTATGTCTACTATAAGACAGGATCCCTGATTCTTACGATGATTATCCATGCTACCAATAACACCGCAGCCGTCGTCCTCGCCAACATCGATTCGCTCAAGGATGTCGACTATTTCATTGATATCATGGATAAGACCACCTACGGGATCTTCATTCTCATTTCACTGGTGATTGTAGCCGCCGCCCTGATGGTCTTCAAGGGCATTCCCCTTCGCTATCCGAAAGGCGGCAATATCGACCCCGAAGATAGTATCGAAGTTCTTCCTGAGGCATAAGGATCTCTTACGTAAGCGGCCCTTGCCTATATCACTATGGGACTATGGGAGGTAGAAGGGAGAAAACGATTGAGAAGATCGGATGTGGAAAGGCGGATAAAGCCAAAAGGTGTTCCGTCGGTGCAGGAAAATGACTCTGAATCGGCAATGGAGCGATCAATGACCAGCTGGACTTTGCTTTCCGAGTCATTCAGAAGGCTCAAAACTGTCGTAGCCCCATGGGGCGTCCCAAGCATGGAAAGAAGTAGTTCCTCGGATGCGAATGATACTCGGGGTATCTCGAGAGCCGAACAGAAATTCCTGGTTACAAAGGGCTTATCCCCCTCTGTCACATAGAGCCAGAACCTTGTCTGCTGACGGTTGGTCAAAAAGACAGTCTTGACAACCCCAGCCCCGAGGGCTTTTCCTATAGGGATGCACGCCTCCATAGTCGTTCCATCACCTGTATCGACCCTGCTAAAAGGAATCCCGAGAGAAGAGAGCCTCTCAAAAATAAGCTTTTTCGTCTCTGAATCAAATGTTTCCGGAGGTGTAGTCATAACCGGCGATACATAGAATTCAATCTCGCCTGCTAGAGTCTCAGCCTCCGAGAGGGAATCAAATTTACCGACATCTACCATTTTCAGATCCTCAGGCACATAACCGTAAATAGGGTATTTGTCGCAGACGGAAAGATAGAAATCGACTATCGGGAACCGTTCGGGACAGCCCATCGAGTCAAAAACGTCAAATATCTTCGGAGAGAAATAATGAATCCCGGAGAATGCCAGTTTGCGGCAGGCGCTGACGTCAAGGTCTTTATAGGGAGAGCGGACCTCTCCCGTTTCTATGTTTGTCCACCCGACAAGCCTCATACTCTCATCGAATAGAAAATAACGCTTTGTCTTTCTGTCGCTTACAACAATAGTTGAGAGGGCATCTTCCCTGGCTGCAGAAATAAGCGAGCGAAGATTTATATTGGAAATAATGTCGACATTATGGACAAGGAAAGGGGATCCCTCAAGGAAAGGACGGGCATGGCGGACCCCACCTCCTGTTTCCCGGAGAAGGTCTCTCTCGTCAGAGATGTGTACCGGAACACCAAAATCATTGACTGATAGATACTTCTCAATCTGATCGGCGAAGTGATGGACATTGACTGTGATATCGTCGAAACCCTCCGACTTCAGTTTCTCAATCACATGCGCAAGGAGCGGCTTCCCCAGAACGGGCACAAGGGCTTTAGGCATCGTATCGGTAAGGGGCTTAAGCCTTGTCCCCATCCCCGCCGCAAAAACGAGAGCCTTCATTCCTACATTATCTTTTCGATATCGAGCTCCCTGTGGGTAATCGTGATCTTGACGTCGAATTTACCCGAAAGATGCTTTGCCAGGTGCTCGGCACAGTAGACCGAACGGTGCTGTCCGCCAGTACAGCCGAAGCATACCTGAAGATGGGTGAACTTCCTCTCTATGAAGCGCTTGACATGGGCATCAACCAGATTATATACACTGTCGAGGAAGGTTATTACCTCCCCGTCATCCTCCAGGAACTTGATGACTTCAGGGTCATTGCCGTTGAACTGGCGATAGTGCTCATACTTACCAGGGTTGTTGACAGAACGGCAGTCGAACACATAGCCGCCTCCGTTACCGGTGTTGTCGACCGGAATGCCTTTCTTGTATGCGAAGCTGTAGATATGGACCTCAAGACGCTTATCCTCAGCTATTTCATTGAACTGAGGCATCATCGTCAGCTTAGTGAGGATTGCATTGAGATAAGGGTACCTGTCGAAAGGAGTTTCGAGGAGACGACGGAGATTCCCGAGCGCATAAGGAACACTGGCAAGGAAATGGGGTTTCTTCTCAAAATAACCCCTGAATCCATACGCGCCTAGCACCTGAAGGCTTCTGAACAGAACGAACAGACGAAGGCGCTCCCTGAAATGAGCTTCATCGACGGGCATGAAACTCTTCAGGGACCTCAGGTAGGTCCTGATTAGTTCCTGTTTCAGATCCTCCGGGTAGCGGGAACGTGCCTGCCAGATGAATGAGGCGACATCATAGTAAATCGGTCCCCTTCTGCCGCCCTGATAATCGATGAAATACGGTTCACCATCCTTTATCATGACATTGCGTGCCTGGAAATCGCGGTACATGAAGGTGTCGCCCATATCCTCGAGAAGGTCCGCCTTGAAAAGCTCGAAATCATCCTGCAACTGGACCTCATTGAAATCTAGGCCGGTCGCCTTGAGGAAGCAGTATTTGAAATAATTGAGATCGAAATCAATCATTCTCTCATCGAAGGCTTCCTGGGGATAGCAGACGCTCCAGTCTAGCCCCTCGGCTCCCCGGAACTGAATCTTTGGAAGCTGCTCGATAGTACGGCAGAGAAGATTGCATTCGTACGAACTGTAACTTCCGCTCTCCCTCCCCTGGGAAATCATCTTGTAGAGGATATTATCCCCGAGATCCTCCTGAATATAGCACATCCCATCATCGCTGACCGCAAGGACTTTAGGCACCCGGAGCCGCTTCTCCTTAAAATGGCGGCTTAAAGTGATAAAGGCCTTATTTTCCTCAAAACTGGTCCCTATCACCCCTATGATAGATATATCGCCTCCCTTCAGACGGAAATAACGGCGATTGCTTCCGGAGGAATTAATTTCCGTCCGTTCGGTAAGTTTCTGATGTGTATATGATTCAAAAAGAATCTGAAGATTGTCTTCTGCCATAATCTTACGTTTAACTTTCAAATTTACGAATTTGTCGGAGATTTTCACTATATTGGCCGAAATTTTAACAATCTGTCATGCCAAGCATCAACAACGCATATGTTTCGGACAAGTACCAGTACACTATGGGAAAATCCTTTTTCGACACCGGTCGAAAAGAAGAAATAGCTGTATTCAATCTCTTCTACCGCACAGCCCCGGAGAACAACAACTGGGCTGTGGTCAGCGGCACAGAGGAGGTTATCGAAATGGTACTCGCCCTAGGAAGTCAACCAGAGGACTTCTACGAGAAGTTCCTCCCGGGCGAGGAATACAAAGAATTCCGGAAATACCTCTCTACCATGCACTTCACAGGCGATATCTACGCCATGAGAGAGGGAGAAATAGTATTCCCGAACCAGCCTATCGTGACAGTGGTCGGACCAATCATCGAGGCGCAGGTACTCGAGACCCCGATGCTCTGCATCCTCAACCACCAGATGGCCGTTGCAACCAAGGCTTCGAGGGTCTGCAGGGCTACGACCCACCCCGTCAGCGAATTCGGCTCAAGAAGAGCTCATGGTCCCTGGGCGGCAGTCTATGGAGGGAAAGCCGCACAGATTGCAGGTTGCGGAAGTTCTTCCAATATCCTGACCGGAGTTTTCAATAACGTTCCCTCCACGGGCACTATGGCCCACAGCTTCGTGACCTCATACGGCAGTTCTGTAGAAGGAGAACACAGAGCTTTCTGCGACTATATAAAGACCCACCTCGGCGAGAATCTCATCCTCCTCATTGACACATACGACACACTCCGCTGCGGCGTACTCAATGCCATCCGCTCTTTCAGGGAGAACGGCATTGACGATTCATACCCCGGCGGCTACGGTATCAGGCTCGATAGCGGAGACCTTGCTTATCTCTCCCAGGAGGTAAGAAGAATCCTCGATGAGCACGGGATGAAAAATTGCAAGATTTTCGCGACCAACGGTCTCGATGAATACCTGATTACAGACCTCGAGCGCCAGGGAGCGAAAATCGACAGCTACGGAGTGGGAGATGCTATTGCGACCTCAAAAGCCGCACCTTGCTTCGGCAACGTCTATAAGCTCGTCCAAATCGGCTCCGAGCCTGTCCTCAAGCGCTCCGAGGACAAGATCAAACTCATTAACCCCGGATTCCAGATTACATACCGGGTATTGACTTCTTCCGACAAGGCGACCTCCGAGGACGGGAAGATGCATAAATTTGACGTCACCTGCCTAAGAGGCGACTCTCTTGAGAAGAAAATACTTGCAGGTGAACAGATTACCGTAAGGGATGAATATGAGAGCATGAAGAGCATGACTCTCAAAGCTGGCACATATTGTGCAAGACCTCTTCAGCTGAAGGTTATTTCAGAAGGGAAACGCTGCGCGGAAGGACATACCCTCCAGGAGAAAAAAGCATTCTTCAAGGACAATCTTTCCAGATTCAGCCCGGCTGAAAGGAGAATCATCAACCCGCACTATTACAAGGTCGATATCTCCGATGACCTTTACGACAAGAAGATGGAAATAATCTCCCTTGTAACAAAGGAAATTGAGAATTTTAAAATAGATTAGGCCATGAAAAAGATCATTCTGACTCTACTCGTTTCTATGACTGCACTGTTTCTCGGTTCAGTCAGATCCTCCGCCGCCCCTGCAATGAGCGAGGCTTCTGATACCGTCACAGTAGTCAAGGCTACAGGCGGTCCGAAGACAATTGTCCTTGTCAACCCGGGCGAGAACAAGGTAAAAGTCATCAAAATACTCCGCGAGTATCTTGGACTCGGGCTTAAAGAAACTCACGCTCTCGTCAACTCAACTCCCGCAATCATCAAGGAGAATGTTCCTGCGGAAGAAGCCGCAGCACTTGCAACATCCCTCAAAGAAGTAGGAGCCGAAATCGAACTTAAAGAGCAGCAATAGCCTGATCCTCGCCGGATCCAATGGAAGACATATTTGAAGGTCTCAATTCAAGACAGAAAGAGGCCGTAACATCGACAGAAGGAAGGATAAGAGTCGTCGCCGGTGCCGGAACGGGCAAGACGAAGGCTCTTACCCATCGTTATGCATATATAGTCAATGTTCTCGGCATCGATCCGGCAAATATTCTCTGCCTCACCTTCACCAACAAGGCCGCGGCTGAGATGAGGTCGAGAATCGCCGGGATGGTCCATAGCGGCGACTATAACGACTTTGTATGCACAATCCATGGATTCTGCGTCAAATTCTTAAGAAAAGAGATTTACCGTCTGGGGTTCCCGAAGAGCTTTACCGTCCTCGACGAGGAGGATTGCAAGGCGATTGCAAAAGAGGCGATGGACGAGATGGGGCTGAAAAGGACCGAGAAGACGGTCAAGATGTTCCTTGATGAAATCGGGGCTTCCAAGGCCCTCCAGGGCTATATCGGGACATACATGCTCCCGGGCGCGAAGGTATCTGACAATCAGAGGAAAACCTCAAAAATGGCAGCTTACGTCAGCCGCCAGATGAAAAATTACGCACTGGATTTCGACGACCTCCTCAATCTTACAAGGTATATCCTGGACCGTTTCCCGGAGGCTCTGGAATGGTGGCAGGAGGCGCTCAACTACATAATGGTCGACGAGGCCCAGGACTGCAACACCGATGACTGGGATCTTATAGAGCGCCTTGCAGGGGGCCACAGAAATCTTTTCATTGTTGGTGATCCCGACCAGGCAATCTACGAGTGGAGAGGCGCAAGGCCTGACCTGTTTGTCAATTTCGGATCTGACAAGGACATAATCCTTGATGAAAACTACCGCTCGACTCCGAAGATCCTGGATGTAGCCAACTGCGTCATCTCCAACAACCGCAACCGCATCCCAAAGGATCTCTTCACAAGAAAGGAGGAGGGAAAGCCTGTTATCCATTTCCATGGGAAAAGCGAAACCGAGGAAACCGACTGGATTATCAGTCAAATCCGTACTCTGAGAGAAAGGGGGGTAAAACTCAACGACATCGCCATCCTCTATAGGAGTACCTATCTCTCCCGTGCCCTTGAACAGGCCCTTCTAAATGCAAAAATAGACTATACAATTTGGGGCGGTACAAGATTTTTCGAAAGAAGAGAAATAAAGGACGCCCTCAGCTATCTCCGGCTGATCAATAATCAGGACGACGACATCTCATTCAGAAGAATCATCAATGTCCCGTCAAGAAAGATAGGAAGAAAGTTTATGGATAGTCTGGAAGCGGCTGCTGAAAGAGACGGAGTTTCCCTCTACAGTGCCCTCCAGATTCATATTGCCGAGTTTGACAAGTCAGGAGCCAGGGCCTTTCTCGACGTGATTGAGGACGGCAAACGGTTTGCTCTTGGCGGAAGTATCAGCGACCTTCTCAACAGAGTCTTGGAAGGATCTGGATTGAAAAAGGCCATTCGTGAAGACCAGGATGAAGAAAGGCTTGAGAATCTCGACGAACTTCTCTCCTCAATCAAATTCTATGAAAGATCCAGGAGTGAGGAGGAAGTTACACTCTCCGACTATCTCCAGGATATAGCCCTTTACACCAACGACGACCACCGAAAGGAGGCTCCTACCCTGAAGATGATGACCATCCACCAGGCAAAGGGCCTAGAGTTTCCTTTTGTTTTCATCACAGGCCTCAGCGAAGGCATTTTCCCGAATCTCCGGACTATCAGAGAGTGGAAAAAGAATGGCGAAGAGGAGGAAAGAAGGCTTATGTATGTCGCGATTACCCGCGCAGAAAAAGCACTGTTCCTGACTGAGTCCGAAGGATACAACCTCTCGACGAAGATGAACAAGTATCCATCCAGATTTCTGGCGGAGATCAAGAGAGAAATGGTTGTCACAGAAGGGTTTATCCCGGAAGAGCTGTGGAGAGGCACAAAGAATCTCATCCATGTGATAGACGAGGAGACGGATCCTCACAGACCTATCTCATTCGACGATGATTTCGAAGAAGAGAGAGCCGCTTATGAGTCTCCTTTCCACATCGGCGATACTGTGCTCCACCCCGTCTTTGGAGAAGGTGTGATTCTCTCTGCAAGTAAAGACTACGCCAGCTTTACAATCGAGTTCACATCAGGAGCGACAAGGACAGTCCGGGCGCCTTTCCTAAAGCTCCAGGACCTCCCCGAATAACCCGGTTTTGCGAAAAGGCATTATTTTATGTAAATTTGCAGGATTATTGTCTTCTATCATTATAGATGCAGGCTACATGGTCAAAAATACTCGTGCCTGTGACTGTCGTCGGACTGGCACTTTTTCAGACCCTCGGTTTTGATAGCCGGAGGCCTGAGAGCCATGTCTCCTCTTACTCCGCAGTAAGAGCGGTCAGCAAGGAAGAAATAATGATTTCCCCTGAGGATACGGCCAAAAAGAAAAAGACTCCTCCTCCCCCGAAAAAAGAAGTTATTGACTGGGGAGATGATGACGACCTTTTCCTCACAGCTGATTCTCCCGCCGACACGATTCCTTCCATCACGGCGAGAGACACTATGAAAGTACCTGACAGTCTGAAACTTACCGATCCATTCCTCTATCAGTGGTACGTGGCAGTAAAAGACTCTCTGGTCCACAGAATTGTAGTAGACTCACTTAAAAAAGACGGAGACTCCCTTATTTGGCCGGTAATCGATTCTCTCTACCTCAGAGACTCGGCCACTGTCGCTAAAGAGAAATACGACCGATGGTATAATTCCCTTAGCAAGGCCGAGAGAAAAAGGGTTGACTATCAGAAAAAACTGCCAAAGCTTCTTCATGAGCAGGACAGCATCCTTGCACGGAAAGACTCAATAAGAAAGGCTAAAGACAGTATAATCGAGACCACCCCCAGAATTCTTGATACGCCATTCCTTCCGGACTCTCTCCAGTACAAGAGGTTCGTTTCATGGCGCCATGACAGGGAATTCAACAGGATCGAAACATTCGAGTGGGATACCACATTCAACTACCATTTCAATGATTACCCTTTCCGGAAGGAAGATGTCGGAGCAGCGTGGCTGGGTATGGCAGGTTCGGCTGTACAGACCTTTAATTTCCTGAAAAGGGACAAAACCGAGAGCGTGAGCTTCTATGAGCCCTACGAGAGTTGGACTTATACCCCTTCGTCGCTTCCGATGTACAATACCAAGACTCCTTATACGGAGCTCATGTACTACGGCACTCTCCTTTCCCCGAGCATGAAAGAGTCCAACAATCTAAGGCTCTTCACAACGCAGAACATCCTTCCGCAGCTCAACATTGCCCTCGAATACAAACGTTACGGAGGAAGCGGTATCCTCAACAACGAATCGACCGACAACCGCACCTCTGTCGTATCAGGGAACTGGCTGGGCAAGAGATATGTTGCCCACGCCGGACTGATTCACAATACCATCAAGAGAAAAGAAAACGGCGGAGTCAGGGACAATATGTGGGTCAGGGATACTCTCGTTGAAGTAAGGGAAATTGATGTCAATCTCAATAGCTCAGCCAACGAGTACAAGAAGAACACGATCTTCTTCGACCAATCCTACAGGATACCTTTCGTATTCATTAAGAAATTTCAGGACCGTAAGATAGTGAAGGCCGAGTTGGCATACAGGGATAGCGTTACCGCTACCGGTGACAGTGCCGCAATCGCTGATATGGATACACTTCTTCTCGGCAATGCCGCGAGAAGAGAGGCCTATTACGCATCCCTCGATACTCTTGATGATATTACAACCGCATTCATCGGAACCTCTTCAGAGTATTCCGTCTATAATAAGATCTACACAGACGAGATAAGCGCCTCAGACGCTTCAGGAAGCGCTTTCTTCAACAATAACTTTTTCATCAACCCGAGAAAGAGCGTTGACTCCCTCCACATGATGAAACTCGACAACAAGATATTCCTCCGCGTCCAGCCTTGGTCTGAAGACGGGGTAATCTCAAAGATCGAGGGAGGTATCGGCGATCGCTTCCTGAGCCATTATATGGCTTCTCCAGGAGGATATATCAGGAACAATTCGAATGTCAGATGGAACTCTCTCTATGCCTATGCCGGAGTAGAGGGAAAACTTCTCAATAGCATTGAGTGGAACGCGCTCGGAGAGTATACTTTCCTTGGAGACCAGATCAATGATATGTTCATTGGTGCCAATGCGAAAATGACCCTCCACCCTTTCAGAAGGCATAAAAAGTCTCCTGTAGTAATTAAAGCGGCCTTCGAGACGTCCCTCAAGGAACCTGACTGGTTCCAGCAGCACATGTACACCAACCACTACATGTGGGACAATTCCTTCTCAAAGACTTCTCTCAGTAAAATCAACGGTTCCATTGATATCCCTAAATGGAGGCTGTCTGCAGGCGGAGGCTACTCTCTCGTCGCCAATAAAGTCTGGTACGATACTCTCGGGATGGCCCGCCAGTGCGGCGATGCCGTCAGCGTTATCACCGGCTACCTCCGAAAGGATTTCGCGCTCTTCAATGACTTTCTCCATCTGGATAATTCCGTCCTCGTACAATATTCTTCCAATCAGGAAGTCATTCCCCTACCTCTCGTTGCACTGAATCTCAAGTATTTCATCCAGTTCAATATTGTCAGAAAGGATGTGATGCAGATGCAGATCGGCGCCAACACGAGGATGACGACAAAGTGGTACGCCCCTTCATATAACCCCGTAAGCGGCACATTCATAGCCCAGAACGAGTATCAGTACGGATACTGCCCGATCTTTGATCTGTTCATGAATGTACAATGGAAGCGGGCTTGCATTTTCGTCAAATGGGAGAACGCCGGAAGAGGCTGGCCGATGAAGAAAAGGGATTATTTCAGCGCACACCACTATATCAGCACCGACCGTCAAATCAAGGTTGGAATCTACTGGCCTTTCTATGTGATGTCCGGTACGCAGAAGACGATGTCATCCAAGGCCGGCTCAGGAATGAGCGGAGGTAGCGGTGGAGGCGGTGGATTCGGAGGATTGACTTCATCACTTAGAAGAGGCGGCCGATGAAAAGACACCATCTCATATCCGCTCTTGTTCTTGCAGCAGCACTTCTCGTCATCCCGGTGAGCAGCCGCCACATAACTCTTAAGGATGCTGTAGAGACTCCGAGAGACAGTTCTGTTGTCTGTGTCATAGCCCTTGACGGACAGCCATCCGGCAGCCGCAAGATAGAGGTCAACCGGGCAATGCTCCGACAATATGCCAAGACGATGAATTACGATGCCCTTATCTCCGTAGTCAAGAAAGGAGAAAATCCTTTGGACTCTCTTAGAGACGGAAAAGCGGACATAGTAGTCAGGTATTTTGCAGACAGCCTTGATAACACTGGTCTGGCTCAGTCCAGAGTATTCCACGACAGCACCGTCTGGGTAATCCAGGACGGCAATTTAGATCGTCTGAAAGAGATAAACGGCTGGATTATGACAATGTCCGAGAACGAAATGTTCACCAAGATGAGACGATCCATCCTCCAGGGCATAACCATCAGCGACACTAGAATAAGTCCCTACGATTCGCTCGTGAAGAGATATGCGCCGAAGATGGGATGGGACTGGAGGCTTCTTTCATCCCTCATCTATCACGAATCCAGATTCAATCCCGAAGCAAGGTCTTCAAGGGACGCTGCCGGACTGATGCAGGTCAGGACTGACAAGATCAGCATCGACAGTCTGATGGACCCTGTAATCAACTTGGAATTCGGCGCCCAGTATGTTGCAAGACTCCAGGAGATGTATTCAAAAACGGCCGCAGACTCGCTTGAAACCATAAAATTTGTCCTCGCCGCTTTCAATGCCGGAGAAAGCAGAATCAACGACTGCATCACCTATGCATCGAAACACGGAGTCGATCCCGGCTATTGGGACAATATCGTGGAGCTGATCCCGGAAATACCCAATTTTAAGGGTAACCAGACGATTGCCTACGTTACCGTTGTCCTTCAAACCTGGTCTGACTACAGGGAACTGTTCCCAGATTAATCCATCTTTACTGTCTGTGAAGGATCCACCCTTGCGATGAACAGGGTCGGAATCAGCAGAAGCAGCATTATTGCAAAATACGCAAAGACGTCCGCTCCCAGAATGAGCGGAATATTGACATGCACCGGCACATAGGAAACGAAATAGCTTGCCGGATCGAGCTTGATAAAATGAGTTAGACTCTGGACGAGGCAGAATAGAAGGCCAAGGCCATTACCCAGGAGCATCCCTTTTAAAACAACACCCGAAGAGACTCTGAGAAAGACTTTTCCGATTGATCTGTCGGTCATTCCGAGAGTCTTCAGAGTCCCGATGGTAGAGATGTTTCTGAACAGCATTATAAGTAGACCGGAAATCATATTGAACCCGGCTACTATGATCATGAGGATAAGTATGAACACAACGTTGAAATCCAGCAACCGCAGCCAGTCGAAAAGCTGCGGATATCGATTTGCTGAGGTTGTGGTCATGAGACTCTGCTCGTCTTCATCCTCACTAAGCATAAGTGTCGCCCCGATTCTGTCGGAGATCTCCCGGGATAGAGACTCTCCCCTCGCCTGAGGAAGTAGCCTGACTTCATGGAGCGAAGCTTCGGAAGGCGTCCAGCCGTTGACTCGCTGGACATCCTGAAGGGAAGCATTGACTATCAGATTGTCATCAAATGCAACAAGGTCCTCATAGACAGAAGCGACAGTGAATTTCCTCACCTTCATCTTCTCTCCTACGAAATATGTCACCATCGGGTCTCCTTCCTTGAGCCCTGTTATCTCAGAAAGACGACGGGGAATAGAAACCGTCATCGAAGAATCATTATAATCGGAAGAACCCTTGAGGATTATTCCATGAATGATGTCCTCGTTCTTGACAATCCCGGCGCCGAAGGCAACTGGCGAGGAAGAAGCTACGCCCGGGATTGAGAGAATCTTGTCATGGGAAGGCAGTTCCGATGGAATCGGATTGGAGTCTCCGAAAGAAGAGGAGCCGATTGAGGTTATCTGCACATCCCCCATAACAGCAGCGACGCCGTCCCGTATGGCATGCCTGAAGCCAGACGAGACAGCGACTGCTATGATGATGATAAGGAAACTCACGGTGATAGAGATCACCGCGATGTTTCCCTGGAATTTCAGTTTCCCGGATATGAAACCGGAAGCATCCATTTACCAGATATGGACCCTCTCTTCCTCAGGACGGAACATGGGGTCACCCTCCTTGATATCGAATGCATCGAAGAAGGACTGGAAATTACGGATGGACACGTTGACCCTGTTCTCGGCAAGAGAATGAGGATCCATGTTGGTGAGACGGGCCTTCTCCTGGTCGGTGATATTCTGAGCCCAGATCTTGCCGTAGGAGAGATAGAATCTCTGCTCCGGAGTGAAGCCGTCGATAAAGCCCTGAGGATGCTTCTTGAGGGCATTCTGCATTGCTGTGAACGCGATGCTAAGACCACCGTGGTCTCCGATATTCTCGCCGAGAGTGAAGCGGCCGTTTGCATGGACACCGGGAAGAATCTCAATCTCGTCGAACTGAGCGGCGAGTTTGCTTCCTTTCTCGTCGAACTTGGCCTTGTCCTCAGCAGTCCACCAGTTGATCATGTTTCCATCCTTGTCGAACATCGAGCCCTGATCGTCGAAACCGTGGGACATCTCATGGCCGATGACAACACCGATACCGCCATAGTTGACCGGAATATCAGCCTCAGGATCAAAGAAAGGCTTCTGGAGAATTCCGGCAGGGAAACAAATCTCGTTTGTGGTAGGATTATAATAAGCATTGACTGTCTGAGGAGTCATCCCCCACTCTGTCTTGTCGGTAGGTTTTCCAAGTTTGGAAAGATTGTCGGCGACATACCACTTCGTCGCGCTCTTAAGGTTCTCGAAATAGGTCTTTTCGGGAGAGATTTCAAGTGTGCTGTAGTCTTTCCACTTGTCAGGATATCCTATCTTCACAGTGAAGGAACTGAGTTTCTCCTTCGCGCGGACCTTGGTAGAATCGCTCATCCAGTCCAGACCGTCGATGTGCTCGCCGAGAGCAACGCGGAGATTCTCTACGAGCTCGACCATCATCTTCTTGGAAGAAGCGGGGAAATAGCGCTCGACATACATCTTGCCGACAGCTTCGCCAAGGATTGAATTAGGGACCTGCATAGCCCTCTTCCAGCGGGGACGCTGCTCCTGGGCTCCTGCCATCTGGTGGCTGAAGAACTCCCATGAAGCCGTATAGAACTCATCGTCGAGAGCTCCGGCGGAAGAGTTGATATACTGGCAGAGCATATAATCCTTAAGGGTCTGAAGGTCAGCTGCTTCCATGAAACCGGAGAGCTTCTCGAAGTAAGAAGGCTGAGCAACTACGATCTTCTCCTGAGCAGGAATACCCATCGTCTCGTAGAATTTATCAAAGCTGAGACCAGGATAAGCTTTCACAAGCTCCTCAGTGGACATCGGGTTGTAAATAGCGGTCATGTCGCGGTTCTGCTCACGGGTCCATGAGGCTTCGGCGATTAAGTCTTCAACCTTCATGTCTCCTTCTGCGATTTCTTTTGCTCCTTCGACTCCTGCAAGAGTGAGAATCTTCTCAAGATAAGCTACATAGCCGGCCTTCAGCTGAGCATTCTCATCTTTGAGATAATAGTCACGGTCACCCATTCCAAGGCCGCCCTGGCTAAGATAGAGAACCTGCATATCGCTATTGACAAGATCTGCTTCTGCGCCGCCACCGAAGAATCCACCCTCGCCTTCGAGATTCATCTCTGCGAGATGCTTGATAAATTCGTCCTTGGTAGCGATTGCCTTAATCTTCTCTATTTCGGCTTTGAGTGGCTCTGCACCGATAGAATTACGGGTTGTTGAATCGAGAGCCTGGCTATAAAGGGTAGCGATTTTCTCATCTACCGATCCTTTCTCGGCCTTCATACCTACCATGCTCGAAAAGAGCTCATTGAGCTGCTTCTGAGTAGTCTCGGCAATAGCGTCGAAAGAGCCGTAACGAGAGAATTCGGGTTTGAGCGGGTTCTTTACCTGCCAACCACCGGTTGCATATTTATAGAAATCAACCTTGGGGCTGACGGTTGTATCCAGGTCGGTGAGATCGAGAGCAGGAGCGACAGCCTGCTTGGGACTGCATGAAACCAATGCAAGGAAAGGAATCATCATAAGAATTAACTTTTTCATATAATTGTCCATTATGATATTGCAAGTTGCGAATTTACGCATATTTTCGCATCTTTGCATACTTTTGTAGTGTATTTTCTATGAATAAAAAGACTAAAGATATATTATGGCGATATAGCGTCGCGACACTCGGACTGATACTTGTAGCCCTCGGTGTAGCCCTGTCACTCAAGTCCAATCTTGGAACAGCCCCTGTATCATGTCCACCAGCTATTCTAAACCTTCGATGGACCGGGATTAGCGTTGGGACTTTCACTTGGATGATGCACATAGTTTTCATCCTCTCCCAGGTTGCCATGCTCGGAAAGAAATTCAAAGCAGAATACCTCATGCAGATACCTGCAGCCTTTGTTTTCGGGTATCTTTGCGACGCTGCCATCTGGGCCGTCGACGGCATTGTGGTCAACAATTACCTGACCCGGATGGCTCTTTGCATCGCTACCGTAATACTTACCGCAATCGGCATCCGCCTCGAAATTATCGGAAATGCTTGGATGCTGGCGGGAGATAAAACCACTCAGGTTATCTCTGAAGTTACCGGCATCAAATTCAGCAACGTGAAGATCTACTTCGATATCTTCCTGGTTGCTCTCTCCGCCCTTTTCGCCTGGATTGCTTTCGGGGTTCTGACAGGCGACGGGGAAAATGTGGTGATCCGGGAAGGAACGATAATCCTCGCTTTCTTCACCGGCCTGTGCATGAAAATCACCGACCCCCTCGTCGACAGGATTTTCCTTAGGAAAACGACCTAGTCGTCAATGTGGAGAAGTTTCCCCTTTCTATCGAACTTGAGTTCAAGACCATTGGCAGATAGTTTCCATCGATGTATATTGGGGACTAAGCCCAAGTGATTCGTAGAATGCCCTAGCTCCGGGATTACATTCCCAGACGTGAAGAGTGATGTTGTAGCACTCTCTTTCTAAAGCAAAAGCTCTTACGTACTCGAAAAGGGCCTTACCAATGCCCTTGCCCCTTGACGATTCGTCTACACAGATATCGTCAATATAGAGAGTTGTGAGTGGCTGAAGGCTGCCACTATCTTGACGCTGTAAGGCGCAGAATGCATAGCCCAACACTACCCCTGCCTCCTCATAGACAAAAACAGGAGTCTCGGGATTATTAAAGATGGAAAGCAGTTCTTCGTCAGTATATTTCTTTCCCTCCGGGCGAAAAAGGTCAGGTCTCCCCCTGTGGTGGACTTCCAATACTTGGCGAAGGAGGTTATTAACTGCCCCCAGGTCATTCTGTCTCGCCTTTCGTATGTTTCCGCCTGCCATTTTCTTGACTTACTGATACTTTTTGAAGTTGTATTTTTCCCTGAGCGAAGCCTTTACCTCGTCATCCTGATTGGTAAAGAAACTCTTCCACCCCGGGCAGAAGTTAATATGCCAGCGCCAGAAGCGCCCGAACGCAGATTTGGGATTCTTATCGTAGGATACGCGAAACTTGCAGTTCTCGCAGGGGTAAGATTTCTGTGACATGATCGATTCTGTTTAAATAAGAGAAGGCAACTAACATCAAAAGTCAAATATAACTATTTGTTGTCAGTATTACAATTATATCCTGAAAGTAAGAAAATTACGCGTCCGATGAGAGGGGACTGGGGAGAGGATTTAGCCGTAATAATTTACTATTGTGGTTGATGAAGTTATTCACGCATACTGAAATTGGGTGTAGGTATACGGCGGGCAGTTCCAGCTATTTTCCCGATAGTTTAACCATTCTGGCAATAAAAACGGGGCAGGAAGCCAATGTATCTCCCCGAAATGCACTTCGGTGGAGACACAGCTTTCCGGGGTGCAACTTGGGGGCCGTAAGTGGCGGTTTCGCCCCCAAATGCATTCACCATGAACAACTTGGGGGCGTAGGGGCGTGTTTCTGCCCCCAAAATCATCATCTAAGGGATATGAAGGAGATGATATCGGCCTGTCGTGCAGCGAACACCTTTATGCTAAATAGAACCAATAGGACAAACCTCATACTTGTTCCAGGTCTACTTTCAGAGCTTAGACCTGGCACGGGCCGAGAAACATAAACGCCCGATAATCAACCACTTCCATAAAAGGTTTTGTTCCAAATCCACGCCCTAAAACGAGACCTGGAACAGGCGCGGATAAATAATACCGGAAAAAATACCTGCCGAGCAAATTCTTCCTGCCGTACCACGAAACTCCTGCCATACCACGAAACTTCACTTTGCCGGCCCAGAGAAAGAATAATTGGTGACGGCGGCACGAACAGATAGTGCTATGCCGCAACAGACGTTTGGGAAATAAGAGGGAAAAGATCCCTCACTCTCCGGGATTTCGTCGGGCCGATGGCCCTCCGACTTCCCTCCCGCCTGCGGCGGGGCATGCCAGTGTGGTTTGGAGCGAAGCGACAAAAAGCCCCTCTCCCGAGGAGAGGGGTTGGGGAGAGGGTAACGTGGATAGGGATCTATCCCTCACTCTCCGGGATTTCGTCGGGCCGATGGCCCTCCGACTTCCCTCCCGCCTGCGGCGGGCTTTCCAAAAGCCATCAAAAAATCAGCATTCAAGCAAGCTTGATGCTGATTTTTTGCTACCTTCTGGCGGAGAGTGAGGGATTCGAACCCCCGGTGCCTTTCAGCACAACAGTTTTCAAGACTGCCGCCATCGACCACTCGGCCAACTCTCCAAAAGGGAATGCAAAGATATTAATTTTTTTTAAAGTTCACAATTTTAGTTCTCTTTCATGAAAAACTTATACTGAAAAAGAATCAAATATATGGCTCCGACCGTCACGCAGCTATCTGCAAAATTGAAAACCGGGGAGAAAAAAATGTCACCGCCGATAAGCGGAATGCTCTCCGGCCATGTCCAAAGAGGGAAATAAAGCATATCGACGACCTTGCCCTGCATAAAAGGAGCATAGCTGCCACCAAATGTCGCAACCGCGAAAGGGGTCGATTCGCTGAAAATCATGCCGTAGAAAAGGCAATCTATTATGTTGCCCATTGCCCCGGCAGTAATCAACGTGAGGCCGACGAGCACTCCTGTCGGGACAGGATTCTCCCTTTTCAAGAGCTTGGCTATCCACCAGCATAAAAAAGCGAAAAGGCCTATCCTGAATACTGTCAGGAAATATTTTCCTATAACCCCGCCAAAGGACATGCCGAAAGCCATGCCCTTATTTTCAATAAAAAGGATCTGGAACCAATGGCCAATAACATTGAAGTGCTCGCCGATAGTCATATTCGTCTTAACCAGAATCTTCATGACCTGGTCGACGACTACGAGCACAACTCCTAAAATCAGCAGCCGCTTTCCCTTGGAGAGTGTCATTAGTTCTTTCCTTTCTTAGCCAGCATTTCCTTAGCCTCAACAGTCAGGGTTGCATGTGGAACAAGACGTAGACGCTCCTTTGGTATGAGCTTTCCGGTAACACGACAGATACCGTATGTCTTGTTCTCGATTCGTGCCAGAGCTCCTTCCAGATTCTGAATGAACTGATATTGGCGCTGGGCAAGCTGGCTTGCCTCTTCCTTGGAACGCTGGAAGGCACCGTCATCCTCAACCGTCTTGAATGTGGGGGCAGTATCCTCGATGTCATTGCCTCCATTGTGCATCACGACCTCTCGAAGAGTCCTGTACTCAGCTTTCGCCTTTTCAAGCTTTTCGAGAATAATAGCACGGAACTCGGCGAGTTCCTCATCAGTGTAACGGGTCTTTACATTCTCTTCCATAGTATTGTTGTATTAAGGTATTATCGTGTCACTTGAATTCCGATTTCTCCATCATTCCACTCCGTAGGAGTACCCTTGTTCACTGCTTTTTCAAGAGATACGGAGCGAGAGAGAGTCTGGGCGGCAACATAATCGGAGAAACTTCCAAGAGCGGAAGAAATCTCGTCATAGAAAGCACCCTCAGCATAGATTATCGTATCAATACGGTCTGTAACATCGAATCCGCTCCCCTTTCGAAGATTTTGAATTCTGTTGACAAGCTCACGGGCAATTCCTTCTTTCTTGAGATCATCGGTAAGCTCAACATCGAGAGCGACCGTAAGCGAGCCCTCTGTAGCTACGAGCCATCCGGGCATATCCTCGGAAGAAATCACATAGTCACCAGGATTGAGGACTACATCCCCACCAGGGAGTGAAAGCGAGTAAGGAGCCGATGAGGTCTCGGCATTCTTAATCTCAGAAATAACCTTCTGATCAAGTCCCTGGAAGGCTGCAGCAATCTCTTTCATACGAGCGCCGTACACCTTGCCGAGAGTCTTGAAATTGGGTTTGATCTTCATCGTGATGACTCCGGTGATGTCGGAGATGAACTCCATCTCCTTGACATTGACCTCGCTGAGAATGAGATTCTTCACGGCGGAAAGACGATCCCTTACCTTGTCCGAGATTACGGGGACAAGCATCTTTGCAAGAGGCTGACGCACCGGGATACCGACTTTTTTCCTAAGCGCAAGGACCATCGATGTGGCATTCTGGGCAAGAGACATACGCTCTTCCAGATCGCCTTCGACTAGAGATGGATCTGGATCAGGCATAAAGGTGAAATGCACAGAATCTTCTCCAGTGAGGTCACAATAGAGACGGTCCATATAGAAAGGAGCAATCGGAGATGAAAGGATGGCGACATCCTTCAGCACCTCATAGAGAGTCTGATAAGCGGCAAGCTTGTCGGAAGTCATCTCACCACCCCAGAAACGCTTGCGGTTGAGTCTGACATACCAGTTGGAGACGTGGTCACAGACAAAGTCCTGAATCAGACGTCCTGCCAAAGTCACATCATAGTCCTCATATGCAGCCCTGACATCATGAATCAGGGTATTCAGCTTCGAAACCATCCACTTGTCAATCTCCGGACGCTCAGAATAAGGAACAGCGGCTGCAGAAGGGTCGAAGCCGTCCACATTGGCATAGAGGGCGAAGAATGAGTAGGTATTGTAAAGGGTACCGAAGAACTTGCGGCGTACTTCGTCGACACCAGCCTCATCGAACTTCAAGTTGTCCCAAGGCTGAGCGTTTGTGAGCATGTACCAGCGGAGAGGGTCTGCCCCATAAGTATCAAGAGCCTTGAAAGGATCGACGGCATTTCCGAGCCTCTTGGACATCTTATTGCCGTTCTTATCCAGTACGAGTCCGTTGGAAATAACCCTCTTGAAAGCCGGAGTGCCGCTTACCATAGTATGGATGGCATGGAGAGTGTAGAACCATCCGCGCGTCTGATCCACTCCTTCTGCGATAAAGTCAGCAGTAGCTCCGAATCCCGGCTGTCCGAGATTGCGAAGTCCTTCCTGGGCATAAGGCATAGCACCGGAATCGAACCAGACGTCAATAAGGTCGCTCTCCCTAGTCATCTTCTTTCCGGAGGGGGAAACGAGGAAGATCTGATCCATAAACGGTCTGTGAAGATCGATCTTATTGTAATTGTCAAGGCTCATATCCTCCGGATTGAACCCCTTGTCTTTCAAAGGATTCGAGACCATGAAGCCGGCCTTGACGCTCTTTTCAATCTCGTTGAAAAGCTCAGCGGCGGAGCCGATGCATATCTCTTCCCTGCCGTCCTCGGTACGCCATATCGGGAGCGGAGTACCCCAGAAGCGGGAGCGGCTGAGATTCCAGTCCTGGATATTTTCGAGCCACTGTCCGAAACGGCCGGTACCTGTAGACTCCGGTTTCCATGTGATGGTCTTGTTGAGTGCGACCATCTCATCCTTTACAGCAGAGGCCTTGATGAACCATGAGTCCAAAGGATAATAGATTACAGGACAGTCGGTTCTCCAGCTATGAGGATAGCTATGGACATGTTTCTGCATCCTAAAAAGGCGGCCATCCGCTTTCATCATGACACAAAGGTCGACATCGAGCACAGGAGCGTCCTTGGGAAGGGGTTCTTCGCCATGGAGCTTACGGAAATAATCGTCGATGGCATTTTTCACATACCTCCCGGAGAACTCTTTGTAGCTAGGATCAACCGAAGCCTCAACATACTGAGGATCAAGATCTTCCACGCGGACAAAGCGTCCCTGAGTATCAACCTGAGCCATCGGATTGCCATTCTTGTCAACGGGCATGATACCTGCGATGCCGGCAGCGGCGGCAACCCTCTTGTCGTCAGCTCCGAATGTCGGAGCTATATGGACGATACCGGTACCGTCTTCGGTAGTCACATAATCCCCTTCTATCACCCTGAAAGCATCTCCGTCCGGCTTGAACCAGGGGATAAGCTGATGATAACGGATACCTGCGAGCTCACTTCCAAGGAAGGATCCGTCGAGGACTTTGTAAGGGATAATCTTATCGCCCTTCACATAGCCCTCAAGAGGCAGGTCCTCGCCTTTTGGGTTGAACCAGGCGCCGAGAAGCTCTTTTGCAAGGATATAGATCGCAGGCTCACCGGTATACTGGTTGAAGGACAAAACCCTTATATACTCTATCTTCGGACCAACGCAGAGCGCAGTATTGGAAGGAAGAGTCCAAGGAGTAGTGGTCCATGCAAGGAAATAAACCGAGAGGGATTCAGTACCGAAAAGCGGCTGCGACTTGCCGTCCTTGATGACTTCGAACTGGACGGTCGCCGTCGTATCGGTCACATCTCGGTAGCATCCCGGCTGATTGAGCTCATGAGAACTGAGGCCGGTGCCATCGGTAGGAGAATAGGGCTGGATTGTGTATCCTTTATAGAGCAAACCCTTGTCATAAATCTTCTTCAGAAGGTACCAAAGGGTTTCAATATAACGGTTGTCGTAGGTGATATAAGGATCGTTCATATCGACCCAATAACCTACCCGCTCTGTCATATTCACCCACTCTGCGGTATATTTCATGACCTCCTTGCGGCAGGTCGCATTATATTCCTCGATAGATACCTTGGTGCCGATATCAGCCTTCGTAATCCCAAGTTTCTTCTCTACACCGAGCTCTACCGGAAGGCCATGAGTGTCCCATCCGGCGCGGCGGCGGACCTTGAAGCCGGTCTGGGTCTTGTAGCGGCAGATAGCATCCTTTATTGAACGAGCCATGACATGGTGGATTCCAGGCATGCCGTTAGCTGAAGGAGGGCCCTCGAAGAAAATGAACTCAGGAGCGCCTTCGCGAAGCGAAAGCGACTGCTCGAAAGTATGGTTTTTCTTCCACTTTTCAAGCACTTCATTTCCAACCGAAACAAGATCTAAACCTTTATATTCTTTAAATGTCATATTTTTTGACTAATTTTGCAGTAATAGTCTACAAAGATACAATTTTTTGAGGTTATATCAAAAACAATGAACACTCTTGACATCATTCTGCTCATCTGCTTCGTCCCTGCGATAATCCGCGGACTCTCAAAAGGATTCCTTGAGCAAGCTGTCTCGCTGGCCGGAGTGATTGCGAGTGTATGGGCTTCCTTCCACTTCTCCTCTATCGTCTCCACGTGGATCAAACCTTATATCGAAGTCTCTGACACCCTCATCAGCGTCATTTCCTTCGCCTCGATTCTTGTAGTCGGACTTGTCCTTACCGTCCTTATTGCGAAAGCCTTGACAAAAGTAATAGAAATGGCCATGCTAGGATGGCTCAACAAGGCCCTCGGACTCCTGCTCGGCATAGTAGTCACCCTCCTCATCCTTGGGGTCATAATAGTGATGTTCGACACGATAAACCTCAAATACGGCCTTGTTTCGGAGACCGCCCTCTCCGAATCGATTATGTACAATTCGATAAAGGATCTCGCCTATACAGTCTTCCCTTATCTGAAGGAACTCCTCATGAAACAGTAAGATGGCAAGAATACTTCTGATTGAAACATCAACATCCCTCTGCTCCGCCGCCCTTTCTGAGAACGGAGCAATAGTTTCATACGTTGAAAGCACAGAACCTAGGGTACATGCATCAATGACAGCACCCTTCGTCAAAAAGGTGCTCGGAGAGAATAAAGTCAGTGACTGCGATGCCGTTTGTGTAAGCCGCGGCCCCGGATCTTATACCGGGCTCCGGGTTGGAGTTTCAACCGCAAAAGGGCTTTGCTTCGGCGGGAACATTCCCCTTCTTTCCGTAGGGACTCTGGACACTCTCGCTTTTCAGGCAATCGGAGAAGGACTCCTCCCTGAAGGATGCCGTTATATCGTCCCGATTATAGATGCAAGAAGGATGGAGGTCTATTCCGCCATATTCTCTCCGCATGGGGAGCAGCTTCGTGACGTAAAGTCGGAAATAATTGATGCTCAGAGCTTTGCCAAAGAACTCTCAGAAGGACCTGTCCTATTCATAGGGGACAGTGCAAAGAAATGCAGCGAGGTGATTTCAAGCAGCAACGCCTACTTTTCCCAGTGCTGCCCGAAAGCCTCCTCGATGGCCATCCCCGCCGAAAGATCATATAAAGAAAAACGATTCGAAGATGTAGCGTACTTCGAACCGTTCTATCTAAAGGATTTCGTTGCAACTGTAAGCCGCAAGAACCTATTTTAATTTCGACTGGATATACTTCTCAAGGGATGCGGAAGTCGACATCGCAGGGGCAGCATCCAGTTCTCCGTCATAGATGAAAGAGAATGACGGGAGCCCGTTGATTGCATAGTAGCCAATCAGAGGCGACTGATTGCCCCGCACATCGCAGACATTGATCCAAGGCATCTTCTGGGCACGAACTACGCTTGCCCAGTCGGTCTTGTCTACATCGAATGAAACTGCGAAAATCTCAAGGCCCTTGTCATGGTATTTTTCATAAAGAGGGCCGAGATAATCGATATTGAACATCTTCTGATCATCCGTCGCTGCCCAGAAATAGATAAGAGTCAGCTTCTTCGCAACATCGCTGAGTTTCACTTTTTGCCCATTGATATCTGGAAGCTCGATATCAATATATCCTATTTCTTCAGCGCCCTCGATGCGTGCGGACATTTCCATTACATTCATCCTTTTAGCCGCCTCTTTTTCCAAAGCTTTAACATACTTGGACTCCGGGTAGATAGTTTTCAGAGAATCTGCTATACTACGGAAATGGATTGCATCCGTTCTATTGCCGAAAACAGGGAAACCTTCGTCGACCTGCTGGTAAAGAACAGGGATGGAAGTCAGAGAGTGGCTGTTGTTGAGGATGTAAGACACTGCCTTACGGTAATAGTCGATATATGTCCTGGAAATCTCTTTCTGAAGATCCTTATTGCCGGTTTCCACAAACCTGTTGCCGAGGGCAGCCATTCTCATCTGGAAGTCGGCGAAATCTTTCTCTATCTGGGCGAGCTTCAAGGATTCTTCAGATCCTTCAACTGTGCAGGCCTTTCCGAGAGTATCGGATGTAACGGAAATAATGTCTCCCTTCTCCACTAAAAGAGAGGCGATCTTATTGTCCCCATGGAAAAGATATACGAACTCCGGCTTCCCCTTCTCGACATCTATATCGTACTTAAAGGCTCCTGAAGCATCAGTTTTAACTGTATCAAGTACCTGGAGACGATTGACATCCAATAACTCGACGATAATATCAGAATCAGGGCCATCGGTAAGGGTGCCCTTGATTACTGTCTTCTGGCATGCGCAAATAGCAGCGAGAGCGGCAAAGGCCGCAATAATTCTACAGCTTTTCATACTCGGAGAGGATTGAATCGGCAATACTCTTCATCTCCTCGGGAGAAAGGCTGAGCTTTTCCTTACGGAAATCAAGGTCAGCCTCGCTCTGAAGAGGAACGAGATGAATATGGGTATGAGGCACTTCCATTCCCAGGACCGCTACACCGATTCTCTTGCAGGGAATAGCGGCTTTAAGAGCAATGGCTACCTTGCGGGCAAAGGCAGTCAGCCCCTCATAGGTCTTCTCGTCGAGATCGAAGATATAGTCCGCCTCGACATGCCTCGGAATTACGAGAGTATGTCCCTTGGCAAGAGGACTTATATCGAGGAAAGCATAGAAGTCCTCGTTCTCGGCAACTTTCCAAGAAGGGATTTCGCCTGCTGCTATACGGGAAAAAATAGTGGCCATATAATTTAAATGCTAATATCCAGAATTTTGAATTTAAGAACTCCCTGAGGGACCTGAGCTTCTACGACCTCGTCCTTGGAGTGACCAAGAAGAGCTTTTCCGATAGGGGTTGTAACAGCGAGCTTGCCTTTAGAGAAATCGGCCTCTGACTCCCCTACAATTGTAAACTCCATTATCATTTTATTGGCAACATTCTGCACCTTTACCTTGGAAAGCAGCTGAACCTTGTCGGTCGAAAGCTGGGACTCGTCGATAACTCGGGCATTCGCGACCTTGTTCTTCAAACGTGCAATCTTGACTTCCAAAAGCCCTTGGGCATCCCTTGCCGCATCATATTCAGCATTCTCGGAGAGGTCTCCCTTTTCCCTCGCCTCTGCAATCGCTGCAGAAATAACAGGACGCTGGGCAAGAGCGTCCGCGAGTTCTTTTTTAAGCCGGTCAAGACCGGCCTGGGTCATATACTCAATTTCCATTATAAAAAGTTTTAATATTCAAATAGTGACAAATTAAAAGGAGTTCTGCCTATTACGGCAGAACCCTTATCAGTTGCAAATATAAAAAATTACTTTTTCAAAAACAAAATTATAGATTTTTATCAACCGGTTTCAGCGCGGAATCGACAGTCTTTCCATAGACCACATATTTCTGGTAAAGGAACTCGGTGACGAAGTTCAGAATCATATTCATTGCCGTCACCAGATAGCCGTTCCAGTGGGCCCCGTCAGTGAGCCAATGCTCAAAAAGGGTTGTAGACGGAGTGAATACTGCGTAATAAAGCGCGACAAGCCCAAGCGCACGCGGTACATTTGCAACGGAGCGGAAGGTGAACTTACGGTTTAGGGTGAAGTTCCACAGGACCGACAGCACCAAGCCAATAAGGTAACTCAGCCAATCAGGAGAAGGGGTAAACTCTTTAAGAAGAGTAAAGGACACAATCTCTATGATTCCGGCACTGGCGGAGAAAAGGCCGAATTTTATAAAACGCAAAACTTCTTTATTCATAAGATGCAAATATAGATAGAAGCTTAAAATTAATCAAGAGTTCACCTTCCCGAGAGAATTGATTATCTTTGTGTCTTCATTTGGTGGTATAGATGAGAAAGATCAAAGACATAATTAAGGATTGGATGCTCCCGATAGCTATAATAAGCGGCATCTCGGTATATCTGATCTACTATTTTACTCCGGCTCTAAGGCCCCTTGGCCCGGTCTGCGGAAAAATTGTCAGCGAGGGGCAGCGTCTGCTCATCGCAATAATGCTGTTCCTTCAGTTCGTAAAGATCTCTCCCCACGATCTTAAATTCAAAAGATGGCATCTTTATGCGGCTATCTTTCAAGTGGTTACCGCCGGGGCCATAGGTGCAATAATAATCTCCACACCTCCCGGAGACATCCGAATTCTCCTGGAATGTGCGATGATCTGCCTTATCTGCCCGACAGCAGCTGCCGCAGGCGTCATTACAGACAGGCTCGAAGGATCCCTCGCGGAAACCATCAGCTATGTTGTAATAATAAATGCCATAGCCACCCTGTTCATTCCAACTCTGATTACCGGGATCAACCCAACCTCGGAAATCGGATTCTGGAGGTATGTCCTCGGGATCTTCCTCAAAATCTTCCCGATGCTGATAGCTCCATGTCTCCTTGCATGGATAATAAGGTATAGCACCCATAAGCTCCAGAGGTGGCTGATGAGATATAGCCATTGGTCTTTCTACTTCTGGTTCTTCGGACTCACCTTCGCAATGATCCTCTCGACCAAAGCCCTTGTCCACAGCCATATAGGTATCGGCACTATTATTTGCATAATGCTTATATCCATGGGAAGCTGCGCAATCCAGTTCTATATCGGTGGTCACTTCTCGAAAAACCGTAAGACCAGAATCACTGCGCGTCAGGCACTCGGGCAGAAAAACACCGGCTTTCTCATCTGGCTCGGCTATACCTATCTGACTCCTGTAACATCCATTGCCGGAGGTCTTTACGCTATTTGGCAGAACCTCTTCAATTCCTGGGAGCTTTATCGGCACAATCACGGCAAAGAGTTTTAGTATTTATCTGAATTTATTATATTTGTAGAATCTGACATTAATACAATACCAATATGCTCGACAAAGAAAGAGGGCTCTATATCGCCCACTCGGAAAACGGACCGATCAGTATCTTAGGAAAAATGGCGAACCGTCATGGACTCATCGCCGGCGCGACCGGTACAGGTAAGACCGTGACCCTTCAGGTACTGGCAGAGACCTTCTGTCAGGCCGGCGTTCCCTGTTTTATGGCGGACATGAAAGGCGACCTTTCGGGCATAAGCCAGGTCGGAAAACTCTCCGGCTTCATTGAGAAGAGACTTCCCGAGTTCGGAATCGAGAATCCCGAGTTCCAAAGCTGCCCGGTGCGTTTCTTCGATGTCTTTGGTGAGCAGGGCCATCCCATGCGCTCTACTATATCTGATATGGGCCCCGACCTCCTTGGACGCCTTATGGAGCTTAATGAGACCCAGACCGGAGTTCTTAACATCGTTTTCAAGATTGCCGATGACAACGGGCTTCTTCTTATCGACCTGAAGGACCTCAGGGCTATGCTCAACTTTGTCGGTCAGAACGCAGCGGAATTCACAACACAGTACGGCAATGTTTCCCCTGCTTCCATAGGTGCCATTCAGCGCGCCGTTCTCTCCCTTGAAAATCAAGGCGGGGAACTATTCTTCGGAGAGCCCTCATTCGATATCTATGATCTCCTCCAGTGCGAAGGAGGAAAAGGAGTGATGAATGTCCTGGCTGCCGATAAGCTTATGCTCCGGCCGAAACTTTATTCTACATTCCTACTCTGGCTGCTTTCTGAGCTCTACTCTACCCTCCCGGAAGTCGGTGATATGGAGCTTCCAAAACTCGTTTTCTTCTTCGATGAGGCCCATATGCTTTTTGAAGACACTTCTAAAGCGCTTGTCAGCAAAATAGAACAGGTCATCCGCCTAATTCGAAGCAAGGGCGTAGGTATTTTCTTCATCACACAGTCTCCAACCGATATTCCCGAAAACATCCTCGGCCAGCTTGGGAATCGTGTCCAACACGCTCTTCGCGCCTATACTCCAAAAGACCAGAAGGCCGTCAAGACAGCTGCCGAGACATTCAGGGCCAATCCTGCTTTCGACACATACAACACCCTTCTCGAGCTTGGAACAGGTGAAGCTCTGGTATCCTTCCTCGATGAAAAAGGCGCTCCCAGCATAGTGGAACGGGCGAAGATACTCTTCCCGCTCTCACAAATAGGCGCCATTACCGAAGATCAGCGAAAGCAAATCATCAACTCATCCCGCCTCTACGGCAGATATGACCATGTAATTGACCGTGAAAGCGCTTATGAGCTGATTATGAAGGCCACAGAGGAGGCAGAAAAGCAGAAAGCCGAGCTTGAGGCTGAGGAAGAGGCTGCACGGCAGAGAGAACTCGAAGCGAAAGAGGCAGCCAAGGCAGAAAAGGAAGCGGCTAAAGCTCAGAAAGAAGCCGCGAAGAAGGCCAAGAACAGTATCGGTTCCAGGGTACTAAGGTCAGTCATAACAGCGGTTACCGGAGTTGTAGCAGCCGGAGTTGCAGAGGCTGTAACAGGCAAGGTATCAGGTACTTCCACGAAGAAAAAGAGCTCCACTTCCACGACAAAGAAAGCGGTAACGAAAGCGACGAACGCTGCTACAAAGACCATCACAAGAGAGCTCACACGATCTATTCTCGGAAATCTGATAAAATAATACTTTTAGTCTCTGCAAAAGATATCATAAGCATTCCGACTTCATGGGGAAACAAATTTCTCAGGAGGGGAAAAAATAAAAGAAAGGCTTTGATGACTAAAAACAGGTCAATCAAAGCCTTTTTCTTGTGAGGACTAGCAGACTTGAACTGCTGACCTCCTGCCTGTCAAGCAGGCGCTCTAAACCAACTGAGCTAAGCCCTCAAATGGGAATGCAAAGTACGGAAAATTTTCTCGAATATCCAAATAAAACTTATTCGAAAAAAGAAAAATGGACTTTGCCGTATACTTTTTCCTTTTTGAAGCGCGGATGATCCTTGAAAGAATAAGTACCAGGGTGTTCCAGGATGAAATAACGCTCCGGATATAGGATATCAGCCTCGAAAACCTTGTCCGGAATTGACTCGAGACCTTCCAGCGCGTAGGGAGGATCTGCAAAGACGATATCGAACTTTTCCCTGCAGAGAGGGAGAAAATCGAACACATTGTCCCGAACCATGACAACATTTCCAAGCCCGAGACGCTTCGCTTCAGAAATAATAAATGAAGCATTCTCCCTTGCCATCTCTACCGAATACACCTTCGCCGCTCCGCGGGAAGCGAACTCGAAAGCTATGGCTCCGGTCCCTCCGAAAAGATCGAGAACTTTCAGATCCTCGAATTCATATTCATTGTCGAGCACATTGAAAAGGCCCTCTTTAGCAAAATCCGTAGTCGGACGCGCCTTGTATCCCAAAGGAGGCATGATAGTCTTGCCCCTGAGCCTTCCTCCTATTATTCTCATATAGACTCGACCGATTTGAAATAACGGTACAGCGACATCTCTTCATCTCCGGAGACAGGAGTATGGAGAGAAACAGTGGAAATCTCAGGATTGAGCTGGAGCTTTTTGAGAGCCAGGAAGATGAAGTATTCGGCCGTTGTAAAATCGACAGCTTCATATACATTACATAGAAGAAGGCTCTTCCCTTGAGCAATTACAAGATACAAGTATCCATCCCTATATGAAACTATAATCTTATTGTAATCGCTGCATTTGTCAAGACTGCAGAGGAGATAATACATCTCCGGATATACAGGCACCTGCTTCCCCTCTGTTGTCAACACCGTCTGGGAAATCACCCTCGAGAGAGACTCGTCAATCGAATTGGAATACACCAGGACTGCGCCAAGACCAGGAATCTCCTTATACTCGACTGCATCAGTATCTCTCAAGCGGACAACCTCCGAAAGAGATGCCCTTGCAGACTCCGGGCTGAAGAAATGAGACGGGACGAGGGCGCATTTTGGAGTGAACAGTGAGATATTCACTTCGTCATAACGCCTTTGGAACTCGGGGGTAGTAAAAATCCTGTCTGAGCCCAGCCATCCGGATACGAAAGACCGTCCCTCGTCATCTACTGCAAAAGAATATCCACTCAAGGATACTTGAATGGATATTCCGCTTCTTTCTTTTTCGTTCATGGAGAGGACTACTCCCAGTTACCTGCGTTGTTGTTAGGCGCAGAAACGCTACCTACCTGAAGGCCCTGATACCTGTTGGACTTGTCGCAGTTGTCTTTGAGGTTGACAACGAGCTGGCGGTCCATACCCTTGAGAAGGTCGTCATACGGCATCTTAGCCTCGAAGAGAGGAACATCGACTCCTGAAACCTTCTTTACGATAGCATCGGTGAGAACCTTCTTGCCACCGGAGAAAGGAATATAAGAGAGAGAGTCAACGCAGAAGTCTTCCCTGCCATTGAAGAGAGTATCCTTCACTGCGATAGGAGTAGTGATTGAGAATACGAGAGGAAGGCCCTTGCGGGAGAGTGCGAGGAGTTCCTCATTGGCGATCTTCTTATTTTTCTTGCGGAGTTCTGCGGTATTGGCAACAGCCACTGAGTCGTCCTGGGATCCGATCTGCATAACGACGTCCATCTTGCCGTTATTGTAGAAATTCTTGAGGGAGTCGATATCGGCTGTAAAGTGACCGTTAACAGACTTGAAGGCTACCTCGAGAGTACGGATATCCTTAAGACGCTGGATACCTACTTCTTCGCGGGATTTCTGCTCCTTTTCGAAGTTAACCGGCTCCATGATACTCGCATAGAGAGCCCAGACAAGCAAAACTGCCAGAACGGCGAGAAGGATTTCAATTAAAATTTTGACAGGTTTCTTCATTGTTATAGTGATTATTATATTTCCAAACTTCCGACAAAGTTATGAAATTGATTTATTAAATGCAATATAATTTGTAAATTTGCACTCGAAATCCGAGGCCGGAAAATGAAAGAGATTACACCTTCAAAAATAGCCAAACTCGATTCCATCTTAGCCGGTGCATCGAAAGCCACAATCGTCGTCCACGTCAATGCAGACGGGGATGCAATCGGCAGTGGCTCTGCCATGCTGCACTACCTTTTGGAAGTCAGAGGATTGGACGCTGCAGTAGCAGTGCCCGACAGAGATGCCGGCGGATCCTCCTTCCTGATTCCGGAAGAAGACAGAAAGTATTTTTTCTTTTTCAAGTCAGAGCCGGAAAGAACAGAGGAAAGAATATCCTCCAGCGATGTCATCATCGTCCAGGACTGCATCGGATTCTCAAGGACTGAGGGGCTTGCCCCTTGTCTCGGACGATCATCCGCCCGGAAGATTCTGATTGATCACCATATCGGTCCGGAATCTGATTCCTTCGACCTGGTTTTCTCAAAAACAGACATCTCTTCTGCAAGCGAAATGCTTTTCCACATTCTCATGGAAATGCCTGATATAGGGAAAGATGCCTCCAAACTTCCGAGAATATCCGGGAGGGCGCTGATGACAGGAATGACGACGGACACCAACAATTTCGCTAACTCCGTCTACCCTTCCACCTTCGACATGGCTTCCAAGCTTATTGCAGCCGGAGTCGACAGGGATGAAATCCTCAATCAGCTCTACTACAGCTACAGGGAGAGCCGGCTTCGCCTTATGGGTTTCCTGATGAATAAGATGACCATCACCCCCGAGGGCGTAGCCTACATGATAATGACAAAGCGGAACTTCGCCAGCTTCGGAGTTACCGACAGCGATACTGAAGGCTTTGTCAACCTGCCTCTTTCCATCAAGGATGTCAGAATGAGCGTATTCCTCAAGCAGGATACCGGTTTCTTCCGGGTCTCCACTAGATCCAAGAAAGGGACGTCAGCCCAGCAGTTCGCCTCCCGATATTTCAATGGCGGCGGGCATGAAAATGCCGCCGGGGGAAGGCTTTATTTCTCGGATGAGATAAAGTCGATAAGGGACGTGATTGCCTATTTGGAGCAGTCTATTAACGATTTCTTTGCATGAAAAAGAGTACCATCATAATTGCCGCAGCAGCCCTGGCCGTCGCCGCTTCATGCATGAAGCAGCAGGTCCAGAGCTACTACGACAATCAGGAATCCAATATTGAAAATTTCGTTACCGCCGCTAAGGGGCTCCGCACAGTACAGAACGGAGGCTCCACAAGGGTAGTTATGGTAGAAGGCGAAGGAACCGATTCGCTCTCAGCCAGCGGAATAGTTTCCTTCTACTACGCCGGTTACCTTCTTTCCGGATCATCTGTTTCAGCAAGCAATCTTTTCGCGACAAATAGCGAAGACGTCGCAAAATCTTCCAATTGGAACATCACTGACACTACAGGATTCGTAATTGAGACCGTCAAACTGGATGAGGAGGACTTGCTCCCGGGATTGAAAAACGGGCTGAAAGGAGTTAAAGGCGGAGAAGAATGCTATATACTCTTTACCGGAAAATATGGTTACGGTTCACACGAGTCAGGCACGATTCCTGCAAAGTCAACCCTGGCCTACCACATTTGGGTGGAAAGCATTTCAAATGAATAACAAACTTAAAATGAACAATATATCAAAATTCATCGGGCTTTGTGCCGCTTCTGCCGCCATCCTCTCAGGATGCGCCAAACAAGAAGCCACCAAGACAAACAGCACGGAAAAGCTCTATTTCGATTCTTGGATTCATGTCTGGAACAGCGAACACCAGACAAAAGCCGTAGAGCACGGTAATGGAATATATATCCTCGAAGATGAGCCGGGAACCGGATCAGAATGGAATCCTTCCGCACATACTTTCGCCTACCTCGATGTCACTGTCTCCGACCTCGACGGTAATATCTCCAGCACGACTTCCGAAAAAGTCGCCAAAAAGATAGGCACTTATAATGAAACCTATTACTATGGTCCAAAAATCAATACCATAACAGAAGGCGGCTGCTATGTTGGTCTTGAAGATGCACTGAAAGGGATGAAAATGGGAGGCAGAAGGAAAGTCGCTATCCCGTCATGGCTCCTTACAGGGACAAGATATGACAATAAGGAAGAATATTTAAAGCACTCCGTAGACGCCAGCAATGCCATTTATGACATAAAGCTTGTCGACATGATGGCGGACGTATACAAATGGGAAACTGACTCTATGGAAGTCTTTGTTGCAAAGTACATGGACGGAGTCGATTCCACCTATTTCGCCGGAGATTCGACCGCGCTTAAATATGGATTCTATTTCCAGACGGTCAAAGAAGGGACTACCACTCAAAAAATGTCTACCGACACAACTTTCTACGTCAACTACACCGGCAGACTGATGAACGGAAGAGTGTTTGACACAACAATCGCTGACACGGCTAAAGTCTGGGGCCTTTACGACGCAACCAAGACATACGAACCCGTCGAGATTACAATGGACGAGAAGCTCACTGAGATACAGATGGAAGGCACCTCTTCCCTGCAAGACGGTTTCCAGGCCGGAGTGTCTATGCTTCACAATATGGAAACGGCGAGAGTTGCTTTCTACTCGGCACACGGGTACTCATATAGCGGCATGGGGTCAGCGATTCCTCCATTCTCACCTCTATGTTTTGAGTTCCAGGTAGTAGAGAGTAAATAAGATATGGCCGGAAGCATCCCTACCGAGTTAGGCACAAAAAGCATAAAGGCTCTTTTAAGGCAGTACGCAGTCACGGGCATCATCGCCATGACTGCGTCTTCTTTGTACAATATGGTCGACAGCATCTTCATCGGCCATATTCCAGGCTCGGGTCCTCTGGCAATCTCAGGACTCGCCGTGACCTTTCCCTTGATGAATATTTCAGCGGCTCTCGGCACTCTCGTCGGTGTCGGAGCTGCTACCATGATCTCTGTCCTCCTCGGCCAGAAGAACTATGAAGTAGCAGGAAAAGTACTCTCAAACGAGGTAACCCTCAATACTATCGTCGGACTTCTGTTTACGGTTGTCACGATGATATTCATGGACCCGATTCTCCTTTTCTTCGGGGCCAGCGAGAATACCCTCCCCTTTGCGAGGGACTATATGATGATTATCGCCGCCGGAAACGTAATCACCCACCTTTATTTCGGCCTCAACAGCGTCATCCGCTCTTCCGGCAATCCGAACCTAGCAATGGGTCTTACCCTCTTCACGGTCATTTCAAATGCAATCCTGGATCCCGTTTTCATCTATATTCTTGGGATGGGGATCAGAGGAGCCGCCGTTGCTACTGTGCTCTGCCAGACCCTCGCCCTGGCATATACCCTTTGGTACTTCCTTGACCAGAAAAGGTTCCTGCACCTCAATAAAAAGCACATTTTCCGGCTCGACTGGAGGATTGCCAAGGACTCCCTCGCGATAGGGATGGGGCCTTTCCTTATGAATCTCGCCAGCTGCATAGTCGTCCTTTTCATTAACAACCAGCTTCTCAAATACGGCGGCGATCTAGCAATAGGGGCTTACGGTATAGTCAACCGAATCTCGTTCCTCTTCGCAATGGTGGTTGTAGGATTCAATCACGGGATGCAGCCAATCGCCGGATACAATTATGGAGCAAGGCTATACTCGAGAGTACGCGAGGTCTATATAAGGACTGCAATGTGGGCGACAATTGTGGTAACAGTCGGTTTCATAGTATCCGAGTTCTTCCCCGGACCGGCTGTTTCTCTTTTCACGGATGACCCTGAGCTCAAGAGTCTTGCCACAAAGGGACTTAGAATGATGAATATCGTGTTCCCTATCGTAGGGTTTCAGATGGTCACCACCAATCTATTCCAATGCCTCGGGATGGTCTCCAAATCCATATTCCTATCCCTTACCAGGCAGCTTCTCTTCCTCGTTCCATGCGTCTACTTCCTCCCCGCAGCACTCGGCTCTGAAATCGGCGTCTGGTACAGTTTCCCTATCTCCGATTTCCTTTCATCGGTCCTGACTGCAATTCTCGCGATTGGCCTCCTGAAAAAGCTCGGTAAGCTAAAGGACGGCGACGATCCATCCATACTAGGAAGTAAGATATGAAAAAGACGATTATCAACATAGGCCGCCAGTTCGGAAGCGGCGGTGGTTTTGTAGCCCAGGCAATAGGGCGGACCCTCGGCATCAAAGTCTGGGACAACGACCTCATCACCAAATCAGCTGAAGAAAGCGGCTTCTCGAAAGAACTCTTCGCAAAGAGTGACGAGTCCAGAAGCCTTTTTTCGATGTCCAGCTTCTTCGCTTCATGGAACCTCGGAAGGGCGGAGAACTATGTGGACGATACTGCCCTGTTCAAGATTCAGAGCGAGGTAATCCGGAAAATCGCAGAAGAAGGCTCTGCAATCTTCGTAGGCCGCTGCTCGGATTATATCCTTAGAGATCTCGACTGCCTTGACATATTCGTCACCGCTCCCCTATCTTACCGCATAGAGAGGGTTGCCCGGAGAGAGAATATGACAAAAGAAGAAGCCGAGGAGCTGATAAAGAGAAAGGACAGGACAAGGGAGACATATTATAACTATTTCACTTTTGGCAACTGGGGACTCGCTTCGAATTATGACCTATGCGTTGACAGTTCCATACTCGGGATAGAAGGAACGGCGGAAGCGATTATCGACTTTGCAAAGAAGGCGGGAAAGATATAATGATCAAGAAGTTAATCATATCAATTGCGGCTCTTGGGGCCCTTCTGGGATGGAGGGGGCCGGAGACTCAGTACATGTATCCGGTTTCAATCAATGAGATCCTTACCAACAGCATGTCGGATACTCCTCAGCTGAAGCGGATGGACCAGGCCGTGGACAGCTTCATGACATACTGGGACTTAAAGGGAGCATCGCTTGCGATTATGAAAAACGACTCTCTGCTCTACGCGAAGGGTTATGGATGGGCCGATAAGGAGAAAGGACGGCCTATGACTCCGGGAACGACCATGAGGATGGCTTCCGTATCGAAACTGGTTACCGCAATCGGCATAATGGTCCTTCAAGAAAAAGGGGCGCTGAATCTGCAGACTCCGGTATTTGGTCCTTTCGGTATCCTGAAAGAATATGACAAATACATTACCGACGACAATTACTATCTCATGACAGTCGAGCACCTTCTCCGCCATCAGGGAGGCTTCCCGCGAAGATTTGGAGATCCTATGTTCTCGACCAGGACCATAATGCAGCAAAACCGCCTTTCAAAGGCCCCGGACACCGAAACCCTTCTGAAACTCGAACTCCCGAAGCGGCTGGACTTCGAGCCCGGAACGTCTCAGTCCTATTCCAATTTCGGATACCTTCTGCTCTCCCTTATCATCGAAAAAGTCAGCGGCAAGAGCTACGAACAGTTCATGCAGGAAGAGGTGCTGCATAAAGCCGGATGCTACGATTTCCATATCGCCGGAAACTACTATTCAGACGCTTACAAAGGCGAAAGCAAGTACTACGCCCATTCCGACTGCCAGCCCGTTCTGGACCTTATGGGAAGTGGCAGAATGGTCGACATTCCTTACGGAGGAAACGACATCACAGCCCTTATGGGCGCAGGGGCATGGGTTGGTTCCAGCATTGAACTCGCGCGGCTCATGTCATCCATCAACGGCCTTATGAGAGTGCCCGACATTCTCGGCTTTTTCAGCATCGCGCAAATGACAGAATACTACGACGAGGAGACCTATCCGCTCGGCTGGGTAGATGCAAGAGAAAACGGAGAACTCACAAGAACAGGTTCATTCACAGGCACTTCCGCCATTATCAAATACTACTCCGACGGGGAATGCTGGATTATGCTCACTAATACCAGCACTTGGAGGGGCTCAAGGTTTACAAAAAACACTGCCGGACTCTTTTCGAATCTCAGGCAGCGTTTCTCAAAGTCTCTTCCAAGACAGGATCTGTTCTTGGAAAAGTAATCTATTTTACAAACATTACCGCTTCGGCTATCGAGTTGAGCTTGGTATCAACTGTGTCTGCACGGCTTGCAAGGACGCAAGGGACTTTGGTTCCAACAAGCATTCCTGCCTGACGGACACCCTCTGAAAGCTTTGAATTGGTCTTCCAGAACACATTTGCTGACTCGATATTAGGGAAGAGGAGGCAGTCTGCATCACCGGCAACGGGGCTGACGAGCTTTTTAATCTCAACAGACTCTTTGTCAATAGCGACATCGAGAGCGAGAGGGCCGTCGCCAATGCAGCCCTTGATCTGGCCGCGATCGCACATCTTTGCGAGCATTGCAGCTTCAATGCAAGCTGGCATCGAGTCAAGCATCTGCTCGGAAGCAGCGACGAAAGCAATCTTCGGCTTGGCAATACCGAAGGAGCGGGCAACTGATGTAACAAAACCGGCAAGTTTGACCTTCTGGCGGAAGTCAGGCTGAGGGATGACAGCCATATCGGTAATGAAAATAAGCTTGTGATAAAGGGGATTCTCAATTACGCCTACGTGGCTGAGAAGGCCCTTCGGAGGGAGAAGGCCGGTCTCTTTATTGAGAATGGCACGAAGGAACTTGTCGGTAGAGCATAGACCCTTCATGAGTAGGTCTCCCTCGCCGTCATGGACCATCCTGACAGCCTCGGCGACAGCTTTCAGTTCATCCTTGATGTCCACAATGGTGAATTTCTCGATATCAATATCGTTGTCTTTGCAGACCTTCTCGATAATGTCAGCATCTCCGGTAAGAGTGACTGTCACGATTCCAAGATCCACTGCCTTTGCAGCAGCCTCGATTGTATGCTCGTCGACAGCCCACGCCGCCACCATCCTCTTTGAGATGTTTTTCGCCTTGAGCTCGGCGAAAAGATCGTTGAATGTAGTTATCATAATGCTATTATTCTTGTGATTCAAGTACGAGTTTCATAGTGTCACGAGCGATTACAAGCTCTTCGTTGGTGCAGATAGCGACAGCTTTGACAGCTGAATCAGGGGCTGTCAGAAGAGCATCAGTACCACCGACGGTATTAGCCTGATAGTCGAGCTTCAGTCCGAGATAGGCAAAGTTCTCAAGGACGCGCCTGCGAAGACGGCAGTTGTTCTCACCGATGCCACCGGTAAAGACGATAAGATCGACGCCGTTCATAGCAGCGACATAGGATCCTATATTCTTTATGATGTCATATGTGAACTTCTTGAAAGCCAGTTTGGCCTTCGGATCACCTTCATTGGCAAGGACATTCATCTCGCGGGCATCGGAAGTCTTTCCGGTAAGGCCGAGGAAGCCGGATTTGCGATTGAGAATCTCTGTCATCTCGTCGGGGGTAGTCCCTAGCTTCTTCATCAGGAAAAGCACCGCATTCGCATCAATATTGCCGACGCGGGTACCCATGATCATCCCTTCCAGAGGGGAGAATCCCATGGAAGTATCGACGCACTTGCCTCCGTCTATCGCGCAGATAGAGCTGCCTGCTCCAAGGTGGCATGTAATTATCTTTGCTGTATTGAAATCAAGACCGGCGAATTTAGCGCCTTTCTGTGCCACATACTGGTGGGAGGTGCCATGTGCTCCATAGCGACGGACCCTGTACTCGTCATAATACTCATAAGGAAGACCATACATGTAGGCGTACGGGGGCATAGTCTGATGGAAAGCGGTATCGAAAGTAACCACCTGAGGAACAGTAGGAAGAACATGCTGTATGGCACGGATGCCGAGAAGATGGGCGGGATTGTGGAGAGGTGCAAACTCTGCGCAATAGGCAATCTTTGAGAGGACATCCTCGTTCACAAGGGCACTTCCCGAGAAGAAGTCACCTCCCTGCACAATACGGTGTCCGACCGCTTCGATGTCCTCAAGGGATTCGAGAACTCCGGTCTCTTTATTTGTCAGAGCATCGAGGATGAGCTGCATTCCGACTTTATGGTCGGAAATCGGTATCTCTTTGACTATCTTTTCTTTTCCAGAGGGAGCATATTGAAGAATTCCCATCGGAAGACCGATCTTTTCTGCTATACCCTTCGCGATTACATCGAATACATCGTCACTTTTCATGTCGAGAAGCTGGTACTTGATCGAAGAGCTTCCGCAGTTAATTACAAGAATTATCATAATTATCCAATTTATCCTTGCAAAGTTAGCAATATTTTCAGTATTTTCGCTTAAAACTGAAACTATGAAAGGCGGAATGGCTATAAGTACCGAAGGTTTCTCATTCTTCTTCGTGGCCGGAGTGGCAATAGGGGCAATACTGGCTAATAATACGACCCATTTTTATCTATTATCAGGCATTTCATTCGCCGCCGCGTGGCTTTTACTGGCCGCTTCCCTTCCGAAGCGCCTGCTACCGGATATGATAAGGATTGCGATACTCCCGTTTATGCTATTTGCAACCGGCTTTTTCACTGGTATTACAGGAAGTGGAGTTTCCTCTCCCGATTCTATTACCTTTCCCGAAAAAGCCGCTCTCGGCACAGTTTCCCGCCTAAGGTCGCTGATAGACGAGATTCCTTTCGCTCACGAGGGTACTGCTCCCCTTTTAAAAGCACTGCTTACTGGTGACAAATCTTCTCTTTCGAAAGAGACTGTAGCAGTATTCCGATCAAGCGGCGCCTCCCATCTACTCGCTCTTTCCGGCCTTCACATCGGAATCATCTATCTCATTTTCAAAAGACTGACTTTCCTTTTTGGCAATTCCCCTTCCGCCAAGATCCTCAGAGGAGTAATAACCGTGCTATTTGCAGGTTTTTTCACACTCATGGTTGGAGGAAGTCCTTCGATTGTCCGCGCCTTTCTTTTCATCCTGATCAGCGAAGCGGCATCCCTGCTACATAGAAAGCGAGACAGTCTGAAAGTGCTCTGCCTTGCTCTTTTCATCCAACTTTCCATCTCCCCGGAAGTAATCTTCTCCCCCGGTTTTCAGCTCTCCTACGCCGCCATGCTCGGGATATTCCTCATATTCCCATGGCTATCCTCTTTTTACCCAGGACCTTCCGGATACGACCCCATGCATAAAATCTGGGAAGCAGCGGCGCTTTCGATCTCATGCCAAGTCACAACTGCCCCGATAGCCTGGCATTACTTTCATTCTTTCCCTAAATACTTCCTTATGACAAACCTTCTCGCCATCCCCATGACAACTTGTTTAATAGGTACTTCTCTTCTCACAATCGCACTCTATGCTCTTGGGCTTTGTCCGCCTCTCTTTATCCAGCTGACCGACTTTCTCTCCCGCCTCCTGACCGGTATACTCTCAATAATCGGGACAATGTAGTGCCAGGCCACGAGCCCGGGAGGAGAGAGTCCGCCTCTTCGGCAAGCTGCTGCCGAAGCAGACATTCAACCTCTGAGAGGTGCGAGGGAATCAGAATCCCGGAGAAGACCAAACGCTCATCGAATCCGACGGGGTGGATGAAATCAGACAGGCCTCAACATCCGGAAGAGAGAGTATCAGCTCTTTTGCGGAATCGGGTCCTATTACCATGCAAAACGTTGCCAGAGCATCAGAGGAAGCGGCGTCGGAAGAAACGACCGTCGCGCTTAGAAGACCATTGTCAGCAGGGTAACCGGTCCGGGGATCGATAGTATGGGCATATTTTCTGCCATCGCGAACATAGAATTTGCGATAATTCCCGGAAGTAACTATACCACAAGGAGTTCCCTTACTTCTCCAAACCCCTTCGAGATCGGCTCCCGGAGAATTGTTTCCGTCCACAGGGCGGTCGATTCCGACAGACCACGGACGTCCGTCAGGATTGACTCCCTTGCAAAAAATCTCTCCTATATCAACAAGCATATCCTTTACTCCAAGCTTAGAAAGATAGGCGGCGACCATATCGGCTGAGAGCCCCTGGGCAATTGCATTGTAATTAAGAACGGGAAGGGCGGCATCCCCGGAAAGGACGATGTCTGAAGGATTCAGAAAGCCGTCAGCATCCACGAGCGAAGGCAGGTCCTTTGAAAGCCGGCCCATACCGGAAGAGGCCACTGCAGAGCGGACATCCTCGTCCGATGGCATCTCCCCACTTTTAAAGCCGAATCCCCAAAGGTCAAAAACAGGGCCTGCGGCACAGTCAATCGCCCCTTCTGTCCTTTCATACCACGAATATGCAAGAGAGTACATATAGAGAAAAAGAGGATTCGGGCGTACCTTTTCCCCCCTATTGAAGGCTGAAAGGATTGATCCCTTATTATAACCGGAAAGAGTAGTGTCGATAAGGGTCAGGACAGAATCAATCCCCTCACGGATTTTCTCAGGAGAGACCGCGACCCCATCCATGTTCAACTTTACCGTATAAGTACCTCCCTGCGCATATCCCTGGATCATCACATAACCGGTGTTGCGGCGACATGAAGGAATAAGGAGAAGTAATATGGTAAGAATGGTAAAGATTCTTTTCATTTGGCAAAGTGTTTGCACAAAGGTAGGAGATTTCGTGGAAAATAACGATATTTGCAGAATCTATCAGATAAAGATTTATGAAAAGAACTGGAAAATTGCTCATCCTTGCTCTCGCTGTCGCAGCAGTAGCTACGGTCTCGTGCAAAAAGGATGACGAGACGGATAGTACTCCATACGTGAGCGGCTCTGTGAGATTCGACCTCCCCCCTTATGGAAGGATTGGCGATACTTTCACTATAGAGCCTTATGGAGGCTATAATCCGGATGGCAAAGATATATACTACTATTGCAGCTGCCCCGCTTTTGGAGTTGCCGATACAATCCGCTTCAACAAGAGCAAGATTGAGAAAGGAGAGGCTTCTTTCAAAATAACCATTCCGGATACCCTCGGTACATTCATCGTCACATGCGGAGCAAAGTCTGATGGCTATAACGCCATGACCAATACTGTGACCTTCACATCCATTAATCCAGTACCCGGCGGTTCCATCACCGACAACGGAATCTCATTCACAGACGAGCATATCACTGATATGCGCAACACCTCTATCCCTACCGCCGAACTTCAGTACTACTATACTACAATAGGCAACCTCAAATGGATGAAGCACAACATGGCATACTATCCTATCGGAGAAAAAGACACTTTCGGAGCCCCTTATCTAGACAGTGACGTAATGTCGTATGTCTTCGGAAGGTATTATACTTTTGAAGAAGCCCAGAAGGTTTGCCCCACAGGTTGGAGGCTTCCTACCAATGAAGAGTGGACAGCCGTAGCCAAAATATATACAGGGAAAGATACAGCATGGAGCGAGAGTATGGTCGGAGCAGCCGGGGCTTTCATGGCTGACGCCAGCTTCAACGGTGACAAGATGTGGGAATTCTGGCCTGCTGTCAAGATAACCAATGCTTCTTCGCTCTCATTCATCCCTGCCGGCTATGCCATCCACAATGACTCTTTTGTCAAGTTTATCGGTGCTGAAGATTATGCTGCATTCTGGACTTCTACAACAACACCCGACGGAAAAGCAGTCTACAGATACATCAATGTCCACCAGCCGGATATAATGTTCGGCACGGCGGACAAGACCAGTTTTGCCGCATCAGTGCGATGCGTGAGCGAGTATTAGTTATCTCAAATCCGTCACGACATAATCAGACCCTAGGGACTTCACATCCAGTGTGAAGTCCTTTTTTTCGCCCGAGGGGTCAGAAAAGACTATATGCTTAAGGACGAAGCGAGCCGAGGACTTCTCATCCAGGCGAAGGGTAAGATCGATAGAATCAGAGCTCGAGGAATTGACCTTGAGATTATCCCCAAAGCCCTTGTAGGAGGAGATAATCAGGGCGGGATTGGTAATTACATCATCCTCGTCGACTTCCTCTACGAGGACTTCCTTGGCCTCATTATCCACCGTCCAGCGAGTCTTTCCGTCACTAAGCATACTGAGCCCGAGGCCTGTCAGATTGAAGCAGTTGTCCTCTACGACCATTTTTCCGGAAGTAACCTCGTACATATCCGCCCCTTTAAGGGAGAGACGATAAGAATAATCGAAGGAAACTCTATGACCGAGAGCCTTGTCCAGAAGAGGAATACTCTCCTGGGCAAAAGCGACAAAACCCATCAGGAACAGGACTGCCGACAATAATACCTTGAATCTTTTCATAATACCCTCCTATTTTTGGAGGAAGTGGCTCAGAAGTTCATCCAGTTCGTTGAAGTCCTTCACGAGCACCTCCCTTGGTTTGGATCCCTGCTGAGGTCCGACAACTCCGGCTGCCTCCAGCTGATCCATTACCCTACCGGCTTTTGCATAACCCATGCCAAGCCGCCTCTGAAGGTCGGAAGTAGAGCCTCTCTGGGATGTGACGACAAGTCTCGCCGCCTCTTCGAACCGCTCATCGAGATTTTTCATATCGACCATTCCACCGCCTTCTTCGGTGCTTTCAGGCTCCGGCTCAGGAAGATAATATGGTGTATTGTAAGATTTCTTGTAACCCCTCTGCTCGCCGATATACTCAGTAATTTCAGTAATCTCGTCTCCGTCGACATAGCCGCATTGTACCCTCTCGGTTTCAATACCGGAGTAGATCAACATATCTCCCTTCCCGATCAGCTTGTCGGCTCCGGGGCTATCAAGGATTGTTGCAGAATCCACTCTGGAAGTCACCCTGAAGGCGATTCTCATAGGGAAGTTGGTCTTAATGAGACCGGTAACGACATCTACAGTAGGCCTTTGGGTCGCGAGGATTACATGCAGTCCTGCGGCTCGGCCCTTTTGGGCAAGACGAATGACGGAAGTCATGATACTGCGGCTGAGAGCCTTTGACTCAGGGCCTGCACCGGTTGACATGGTAAGGTCGGCATACTCGTCAATTACCGTAACTATATAAGGAAGGAACTTATGCCCATCAGTCGGAAGAAGATGGCGGTCACGGTACTTGTCATTGTATCTCTTGATGTTGTTGACTCCCGCCTTACTGAGAAGTTCGTAACGCTCGTCCATCTCGACACAGAGGGATTTCAGCACAGTGGCTGCATCCTTTGCATTCTTTACAATGGCTTTCTCTATCTCCTCCTGCTCGGAACCGGCGCTCGGGAGAACGGCCAGGTAGTGGTAAAGAAGGTTGCCGTAGGCGGAGAATTCGACCATTTTGGGGTCGATGAAAACAAACTTCAGCTCGGAAGGATGCTTGGCATAGAGAAGAGAAGATACGATTACATTAAGACCGACTGATTTACCCTGTTTTGTCGCACCTGCGACAAGAAGATGGGGCGCATCAGAAAGGTCGAAAACTTTTACCTTCTGGGTAATTGTGTATCCTATGGCGACCGGAAGCTCATACTTGGATTCAATGAAGGCGGGATCCTTCAGGAGGGCCTTCAGAGGCACAATCGAAGGCTTGTCATTCGCCACCTCGATACCTACCGAATCCGAGAGGGTCACTATTCTCACACCACGCGCATTAAGGGACATTGCGATATCTTCCTGGAGGTTCTTGATCGAAGCAATCTTGACTCCCGGAGCAGGATAGACCTTATAAAGAGTGACAGTCGGGCCTACCACGGCCTCTACGTCCCTGACATCTATCCTATAGTTCGCAAGGGTATTCCTGATCTTGAGGTTGTTGCGCTCAAGTTCGTCCCGGGAGACGATATGACGCATCGACTCATAATCTCCGAGAAGGTCCACAGGAGGGAACTTGAATAAAGGAAGATCAGCTCTGTTGTCAATTCTCGGGAGAGGCTCCTTGGACTGGACATTCACATCGATTGTATCGTCGTCTGTCACAGTAAATGAGCCTTCCTCAGATGGTTGCTCCGCTACTTCTGAGGCAGGGCTGACTATGACCGGTTCCGGCTCAATTTCGGGCTCCAAATCCTCTGAAATGGCGATATTTTCTATATTCTGCTCATAATTGTCATCCTCCTCCGAAATCGCCTGTCCTGCCTCTTCGGGGCCATCCATGTCAATCGATGGATCTCCCGGTTCCTCTTTGGGGAAGAGGAGTCTTGAGAAACGGGGACTCAGCAGCATCAGATAGCCGACTGTAAGAAGAAGGGTGAGAATAGCTGTGACTACAAGCCCGATCAGATTGACAGAAGAAGATATCAAAGCTGTTCCGGCTCGTCCCCCAAGTCCACTGCCGAAAGCATTGGAGGCCCCTGCAAGAGGGGAAATGAGCGCCAAGATAATAGAAAAGAGGACAACTCCGGTCAGGGAAAGAAGGCAAAGACGGCCAAGGGAAATCTTCGAGGGCCGCTTCAGCATCCACCACGCAAGAAGCGAGATGAAGGCAACCACTCCGAGAGAAGCGATGCCGAAACTCTTGGCGACAAGGAAGTCAGCCCATCTGAGGCCGGCCTTTCCACCGAGATTGGCAACTCCTTCGGACTTATCCATCATATCCGGATCGAGCAGAAGGCTCTGGTCGGTCTTCCACGTAAAGAAATAAGACACAACGGAAATCAGGGTGAAAATGGCGATAATTCCGAGGAGCACTCCCCCTGTCTTCATCCATTTATCCGCCTTGTCTGGATCGATATGGATCCTCGAAGTGAAGAATTCCTTGATTCTTGCCATCCTCTTTACCTCTTTTTATTCTTTTTACGGTTGCGAGCTCCGCCGTTCTTTCCATTAAATCCCAGATTCATGCCCGGGCGGGAATAATTCATATCCTGGGAAACTTTAGCAAGCTGCATTCCTTCAGGAACGGTCACCCTGCCGCCTGAAAGCCTCTCTATATCCTGGAAGATAGTGGCGTCTGCAACAGTATCCTTGTTCCATATCAGGTACTGCTGCCTCATGTAGACCGCGAGAGAGTGAATCATTGCCGTCTTGACCTCGCCTTCGGGCTCGGAGGCGATAAGATCGATGATGCTTTCAATGTTACGGCCATAATGACGGGCCTTGATCGGCTTGGTATTAAGAGGAATAGTCTCCGGCTTACTGTAAATATTCTCGGGCACCGGCGCCGGATAAGGAGAATCTATGTCAAGGTCATATCCCGCAATCATATAAAGATGATCCCAGAGCTTCTGGACATAATTATCCTGCTGATGAACCTGGGGATTGAGCCTCTCCATTACCTTGACAATCGCGGCAGCCTGCTCGCTCCGCTTTGTCTTATCCTCGATAGCCTTCATCTGCTCGACCATATGGAGGACATTCCGTCCATACTCCGGCATTGAGAGCTTTTCCACTTCAGTATTATAATATAACTTGATTGTATGTTCGTTAGCTTCCATTTTGAATCGGAATTAGTGCAATATGCAAATATAAGGATTTACCTTCAATCTTCCTCGAAGAAATCGTCTCCTTTTTCATTTATATACCAAAGAGTTGCCTTGACATCACTATAGCCCATGGCCTTGAAAAGGCCGACATAGCGGCGGATCTGCTTCCGGTACGAAGGATTACGCTCGCCGAATTTGTAATCAACTATCCTGACAGCGTTTCCGGAAATGATGACTCGATCCGGCCTATGGAGGCTGCCGTCCGGCGCGATGAGGGTCATTTCATTGAGAATTCTGCTGCTCCCCTCCTTCTCCGGGAACCATCCGCGAGCCTTAACTCCCTCGATTTTACGGGAGAGGAATTCTACTACGCCCTTCAGCTCAGACTCAGGGATTTCTCCTTTGAAGACAGCCGATACGGCAGCTCCTTCAAGATCGGAAGGAACTGAAACTGAAGATAATATATCATGAAGGACAATACCTCTAAGCCTTCTCGGAGCATCCCCGTCCACATGGGATTCAGACATGAAAAACTCTCTCGCATCGGGACTGAACCTCAACCGGTTCCCTTCTGTGGATGCGAACGAAAGATATCTGACAGGCATCTTTTCGGAAAGATCTTTCTTTTCCTCTTTCGGAATGAAAAGCTCCCCTATGAAGTACCTTTTAACTCCTTGTTCCTCCCCCACAGTCATTCCCGGGAAAGTATCCGCGAATGCCTGCAGATACGTAGACACATTACCGAACCGGGAAGGGCCGCCGATTACTTTGAGATTGTACTTCGGACGAGTCATACCCACATACAAGACATTGAGATTGTCTATGTACTGACGGTTCGCCTCCTTCTTGTAATCTTCCTCAAACACGGTTCCGTCCGTTTTCGAGGACAGGTTGACTTTAAACGCACCACTTTTGACATTCTCCGGAAGAGATGATGTCTGAGAAGGAACACACCAGCTCTCACTCGCCTTAAACAGGGTTATCTCTTCTGCGAACGGAAGAATCACATAAGGGAACTCAAGGCCCTTTGCCTTATGGATTGTCATCACCCTGACTGAATCTCCCGCATCAGGTGAACTGATTTTTGGCGAAGCTTCTTTCCAAGATGAGAGAAAATCGGAAAGGGAGTTGCCATTATTCGATGTCCATTCCTGGAGCCAATCCATAAACGACTGGATGAAAAGGCTTTCTGCATCGTATAAGGCCTCATCAACCTTCCTGAGGTCCCTCAGAATAGTCTCTGCAAGATCAAAAATGGAGCGATAGGAAGACGGAACTTCAATATCAAGCGACGAAGCTAAAAAAGCCTCTACTCTCACCCTGTCTTCGATTTTAGGGGCATTTGAGAGGGACATCAAGGAGACAAGCCTCCTTACTGTAACAGAACTTTTTATATTCAGTGAATCATCCGAAATAACCGGAATCCCATTTTCGATAAGATATGCTGCAACCTTCGCTCCTGCCTTGTTATCCCTCACAAGTATCGCAATATCGCTAAGATGTCCCCCCTTCTCCAGGTAGCTCCTTATCGAAGAAAGAATCTCCCCCATTTCGGAATCTTTTTCCTCACAGAATGAAAGGGAGACGCTACCCTCGGCGTCACTTTCGACATCTACTGTCTGATGAGCGTCTGAATAAATTAGAGAAATGCTTTCCGGAGCCCTTCCAAGAGCATTTTCAAGGGCTGGCGGAAGATAAGAGAAAAGACCGTTATTGAACTCCACAATCCTTCGGAGCGTACGATAATTGGAGGTCAGGGACTCTATGCTTGCAGAATCCTTGTCAAATTCTTCCGAAAGAGAAGACAGAAGATGCCAGTCAGAGTCCCGGAAACGATAAATAGACTGCTTGACATCTCCTACCACGAGGTTCTCAAAGCCTTCGGACACACTGTTATGGACAAGCGGGCTGAAGTTCTGCCACTGAATTACCGATGTGTCCTGGAACTCGTCAAGAAGGAAATGATCATACCTCGTACCGGTCTTCTCATAGACAAACGGGGCATCCGAGCCATCGATAATCTTCCGGAGAATGACGTTGGAGTCATCTATGCTTATCACATTCTTCTCTCTTTGAAGGGCGTTGAATTCTTTCTGGAGACGGGATGCAATTCCAAGATCAAAAAGGTTTTTCCGAATAAATTGGAGGGAAGAATAGGCCTTCATTCGGGGGCTCCTTAGAAGATCCACAAGATGAGAGTAAGCACTGAAGAACCCGGAATCCACCAGTGAACGCCAGCGGAGGCCGTTTTTATCTCCCTTGATACATGGTTCATCTTCGGAATAATCAAAGAACTTAGTAGAAGGAGACTCTACCTTATCCCCCTCTTTCAATTCCAGAAGACCTCTTGTCCATATTTGCTTAAGGTAATTGCCTTTCAGCTCCGACGCATCGACTCCGGCGGCATTCAGTGCTGAGACAACATCCTCCGCTCCCTTTCTCACATCAGATATGAATGCATCCTCTATCCTCTTGCACTCCCTTTTTATAGCACGGATATTTTCGGGAGAATATGTCTTGTCCACATCGATGCCACGGCTCTCCGTAACCGTTCTGAACTTCTCCGACTTAATGCTCTTCGCCATCTCGAGAAGATTCTCGTCCAGTTTGAACTTTTTACCCTGCTGAAGACCGTCCAGGACGTTTTCAGTAAGCCAAGCGAGCATTCCCGTATCCTTTTCGGTAAGGGAGTCCAAGATCCTTTCGACACTCTCTTCGACAAGGCTGTCTTTATCTAGCTCAACCCTGTACGATGCGAACTGACCGATCTCTCTTGCAAAGGACTTTAGGGTATGTTGGAAGAAACGGTCGATGGTACTTACAGAGAAAGCCGAATAATCATGAAGGATTGCCGTCAGATGCCGAAGGGCCTTTTTCTTGATTTCAGATTCGGACGAGCAAACGCCCTCTCCGAGAAGGCGAGGGGTATATTTTGACTTTGAAGGATCGTTTGAGAGAATATAGAGTTCCTTAAGGATACGCTGCTTCATCTCATCCGTAGCTTTGTTGGTGAAGGTCACCGCCAGGATGTGGATGTATGGCCTCGGATCATCGGAAGTGAAGAGAAGCCGTATGTATTCATAAGCGAGCCTGAAAGTCTTTCCGGAGCCCGCTGAGGCTTTCAATATCTTTATCATCTTCCGCAAATCATCTTGAAATCACACAGCGCACATGTCCTCTCGTTATCCGTTCTTCGGAATGGAACCGATATATCGACAAGTTCCGCAAGAGTCTTTGAGAGTCCCTCCTTTACGAGGGTACTGAATTTCTCATTACATGGATAAGACCTTACGTCATTGACATAGAGGTCAGAAGGAGAATATATCGAATTCTCAACCCTCTTCCAATGCTTCCTGGCCCATTCATCATAGAGGAACATCTGGAGGGTAATTTTCGGTCTATTGTTATTATCTAAGCCGAAAAGAGCATCTGCTACTGCCTCTTCCGTCCCCTCCTTGATATTAAACTCCTCATCCTTCACAAGGCCGGTCTTATAGTCTATGACCCTGACGATTCCCTCTGACGGAGAATCGATCCGGTCGATGTAGCCCTTGAATTTGAAGCCGTCAAGTTCGAAATGGATTTCCTTCTCGAGGCCAATGATTCTGAAAGAGAAACCATTTTCTTTCAAATACTTGATATCCTTCTCAAGAGTTTTTTCCACATATTTCAGAATGACATCCTCGACGACAAGGTCCCTTCCGGTCACTTCATCGGATGGGATGTTATCAAGTATATGCCTTCGAACAAGAGATTGCAACTTCGCTTTATCCTTCTTTACTCCGTCCAGATACTCAGCCGTAACAACCTTGGAATCAACAGTATAGATATCTTGCATCACTGCGTGATATACGGTCCCCAGGGTCTTGTCGTCCATAGACTCGGCAATCTCTTCGTCTTTCAAAAGATGCCGGACCTTGCCGAAATAGAACATTGCAGGACAGTCCAGATAATTCTTCAGTGACGATGCCGAAAGGCTCATTTTCCTTATCGACTCGATATCCTCGGAGGTCTTCTCTATCCCTGAAGAATCTACCAAACCGGAGGATATTGGAGAGGAAGCTATTTTCCTTATTACAGGCTTTTTGAAATGATATTCAAGCTGCTTGATAAACCGGCTTTCTTCACCTGTTTTCAAGCCTTCGGTCCTGCTGTCGCATAGCATCCAGACCTTCCTTGGCCTCTGAACCATCCGATAGAAATAATATGCCCACATTGAATCCTGGTGCTCATATGTCGGCAGGCCGAAACCTTTCCTAAGCTCCGGAGGGATGAACGATGAACTGACGCTTTTCCGAGGGAAAATGCCTTCATTGGCTCCGAGAATAATGAGATTATCGAAATCGAGGGCCCTGGTTTCAAGGGGACCCATTATCTGGAGACCTTTAAGAGGCTCGCCCTTGAAGGGGACTGAGACCATCGCGAGATGCTGCTCAAGGAGCCTGAAATATGTAGTCGGAAGGATGTTGAGCTCCACTCCCCTGAAAATGTTCAGAGCCGTATAATAACGTTTGACAAGGTCCAGTTCCATCTCCGTCCCTTCTTTCGCGGCAAGCCTTCTGCCGATACAAGAAAGTATCTCCCTCTGATAATCCGTAATTGAGCGGATAAGCTCCGGGGAATCCTCAGAAAGCTCTTTAACTATCGGTCGGAAGATAAGACGGAGAAGCTCCCCTTTCTGAATGGAAGACTCTGAGACATAGTATCTTCCCTCTTCTTTTACCCTATCCACCGTAGCGGCCTCTTCCTCTGTCAAGATGCTTCTGAACACCGCGCTCGAGAAGATTGAGATGACCTGTCGATGATAGAAAGACCACTCCCCTTTGCGTTCCCTAAGATGGAGTTGCATCAGGGAAATATCCCTCATCAATGAATATATGTCACTCTCTGAGAGAGGATAACCCATTGTAACATTGATATCTTCGATACCCTCCGGAATTGAATTGAGAACCGGAATCAGCATCGCCTCGTCCGGAAGAACGATTGCCGTCTTTACAGGGTCCGAGAGGTCGATTTCACTCAGTATCTCCGGAAGGAGCTTCGCCTGACCGACAGAAGATGCAACCTGAATGACCTCAAACTCGGGATCAGCGTCAACCTTTTCCAGGGGAAAAGCCTCTCCGAACTCGGCAAGATTGTCTTTCATGAAAAAAGAAGAGCGATTCCGAGGGTCTCGTATCATGTCGCTGACATAATCCCATGAAAACTCGGCAAGGGAAGCATCATGCATCTTCTTCAGAACCAACCTCTCGCTCTCGCTGAGGGTATTGAGACCTACGAAAATGAATTTATCCGTCTCCGGAAAAACCTCTTCGAGAACATCGAGAGCCGTAGAAGATTTCATCTTCTCAGCAAGGTCCCGATATACCATCCCCTCATAAGCTATACCGCTATCTTTCAGGTGCTTCCGGAAATGGTCATAGAGGGGATAGAGGATATCCCAAATCTGGAGGAAGCGGGTCTTGGCATCGTCAGATTCAGAGGATATGTCTACGGTAAGCCGGCCTCTGTCATCCCTAAAATGCCTGATAAACTGATCCAGGGCGTCTATCTGATCCTTTGAGAGATACTCGTATGTATCTTGGATGCTTTTGAAATCCTCAACATTGGCAAGAAGCATCTTCGCATCTACAAGATACTTATCGATATCGTCGAAATCCGACAGTATGATATCTCCCCAGAAAATAAAATCATCTAAAGACTCTGCCTTCCGGTAGACCGCCTTGTAACTGTCGTAGAGTTTTAGAAGAAGGGTGAGCCGGGGCGAGACTTCAATTCCGGAGGCCTTGCAGAAAAAGTCATTGACCGTATACATCGCCGGGGCGAGAATCGGCTTTGAAAGGGGATCTTCCGAGAGAGTCTCACCGAGATATTTTCTAAAGAAAGCCATGGAGCGGCGATTGGGGAAGATAAAGCACATCCTCCCCATATCGCCACTACGGTAATAGTGGTCTGAAACCTGCTTCAGAAACGGCTTCATAGATTGTCCAGATCATCATCGGAAAGGCCGAATTTCGCCGCGACATCCTCCGGGATACCGTTGAAATCAATAGCATCCCATATTCCTTCTATCTCCCTGCGGTCCTTCTTGGTAGGACGGCCGGCACCTCTATCCCTATGGACAAAGAAAGTCTCTACAGGAGCCTTCAACTTGTTTATCTCTTCCTGAGGGGTAAGGTTCTCGGCAAAATCAGGGACTAGCTTCGCTCCGACCCTCTGCTCGAGAGGCCTTAGCACCTTGTACGTAAATTCAACAGATCCTTTTCTGACCTTGATTATGTCTCCGGGGCCCACATCCCTTGAAGGCTTGGCATTGACTCCGCCAACCTTCACCTTGCCGCCTTTGCAAGCTTCGGTGGCATCCGTCCTCGTCTTGAAGGCACGGATTGCCCAAAGGTATTTGTCTATTCTTACGCTGTCCATATCTCAATAATTAATGGATTTACGGCAAAAAAGTGCTGCAACTAGCCAAGATAGCTGTCTTTCTCCTCACGAGGATCTTGCCTAACCTCGAATAAGACAGTATCAGAAGCTGTTGGAACAAGATGGAAATCAGTAACTTCTGCAGGAATAAGGATAACTTCTCCCCTATCGAGACTGTAGATCTCATCGTTCCCGGAGCCTAGGGTCATTACCTGGACTGCAGCTGCACCCGAGACGCAGACATATAGAAGATAACTGTCTGAGTTTTCCGATGAAACCTTTGCCGGATCGGATAGAGAAATTCTAGACAGGGTGAACTGAGGAAGGGACACAACCGTCTCGGGAGACTCTTTTCCTCCGACATGGAGCATCGCGGCTGGATCGAAGGGGGCGAAATCGATAATATCGAAAGCCTCTTCCAGCATGGTCCTTTCATCAGGAGATTCTCCTTCAAGCCTAAAAACGAGCTCAGACGCCTCTGAAACCTCAATTATCGTCATCTTGCCAGATGCAGCATAGACCGTCCCAGGCTTTATAAGGAAGTAATCTCCCTTGGATGGAGAAACCCTATGAAGAAGTCTTCTTACGGTACCGTCAAGGCAAGCTCCATAGAAAAGGTCCGCGCTGACCTCCTTCTCGAATCCGAGGTAGAGAAGTGCATCCTCCGAAGCCTCTGCCACATACCAGAGAGCCGTTTTTCCGAAAGCGTCATACCGCTGCTCGGCGACTTTGTCGTCAGGATTGACACAAAGAGGCAGTCCCCCCTGCACATCGAGGGTTTTCACCATCACCGGGAACTGAGTCCCGTTGAACTCGAAAGAAATATCGCCGACAACCCTCTCCAGATATGTCTGCATAATATCTGAAAGGGTATTGCCGCCAAGCCATCCATTCGATGCCATAGAATCGATATACCCGAGGTCGGCAAGATGATACTTCCCGCCCTCGGTCGATTCTGCAACGAACTTCAGAGGATATAGCTTTCTTTCTCCCGTCATAGTGATTTGAAGAAGTCGTTGCCCTTATCGTCTACAAGGATAAATGCAGGGAAGTCTTCGACCGTTATCTTCCAGATCGCCTCCATTCCGAGCTCAGGATATTCGACACACTCGATTGAGCGGATGCAGTTCTGCGAAAGGACCGCGGCAACACCGCCGATTGTGCCGAGATAGAATCCGCCGTGCTTCTTGCAGGCATCGGTGACAACCTGGGTACGGTTGCCCTTTGCTATCATCACAAGCGATGCTCCATGATCCTGGAATTCATCCACATACGGATCCATACGGTTGGCCGTGGTAGGGCCCATAGAGCCGCAAGGGTATCCTTCCGGTGTCTTTGCCGGACCGGCATAGAGGATCGGATGATCCTTGAAATATGCGGGAATCTCTTCACCAGCATCGAGACGGGCCTTGAGCTTCGCATGGGCGATGTCGCGAGCGACGATAATTGTTCCCTTGAGGTTAACGCGGGTGCTTACAGGGTATTTGGTAAGCTCAGCTCGTACGGAGTCGATTCCCTTGTCGAGGTCTATTTCTATGCCCTTGGGGCCTTCACCGGGACGACGATACTCCTCGGGGATGAGCTCGGATGGATTGATGTCCATCTTCTCAATCCACACGCCGTCAGCGTTGATCTTACTCTTGATATTGCGGTCTGCAGAGCAACTGACGCCCATTCCGATAGGGCAGCTGGCACCGTGGCGAGGGAGACGGATGACCCTGATGTCATGGGCGAGATATTTTCCGCCGAACTGTGCTCCAAGCCCGATTTTCTGAGCCTCCTTCAAGAGTTTCTCCTCGAGGTCGATGTCGCGGAATGCACGGCCGGTCTCATCGCCTGTTGTCGGGAGAGAATCATAGAACTTGATGCTGGCGAGCTTGACTGTCAGAAGGTTCTTCTCCGCACTGGTACCGCCAATTACAAAGGCGATATGATAAGGAGGACATGCAGCAGTACCAAGAGAGCGCATCTTCTCGACAAGGAACGGAAGAAGAGTGCCTTCATTCTGGATCGTCGCCTTGGTCATCGGATAGAAATAAGTCTTATTGGCACTTCCGCCTCCCTTTGCAACCATAATGAACCTATACTCATCCCCCTGAGTAGCCTCGATGTCGATCTGGGCAGGGAGATTGCACTTGGTATTGACCTCGTCATACATGTTGAGCGGGGCATTCTGGCTGTAGCGGAGATTCTCTTTTGTAAAAGTATTGAATACTCCGAGACTCAGGGCCTCTTCGTCCTCGAAATCGGTCCATACTCTCTGCCCTTTCTCGCCATGGATGATGGCTGTACCGGTATCCTGGCAGAACGGAAGTACTCCCTTGACGGAAGTCTCGGCATTGCGAAGGAACTGGAGGGCGACATATTTATCGTTCTCACTTGCTTCGGGGTCACTGAGAATAGCAGCCACCTGCTCGTTATGAGCACGGCGGAGCATGAATTCGCAGTCGTGGAAGGATTGCTGAGCGACCAGCGTCAGGGCCTCAGGAGAGACTTCCAGAATAGTGCGGCCGCCGAAATCGGAGGTCTTTACAAGCTTTTCAGATCCGGGAATCTTGTAATATTCAGTCTTGTCTTCGCCCAATTGGAACATTGGGGCATATTGAAATTTTGCCATATAGTTAGTTATTAATCAATTTCATCATCAGTAACTGCGGAGCCGCGGCCCATGAGGAAGGTCTTCATGAACTCGTTTATATCACCATCCAGAACCCCTTGAGTATCGGCTGTCGAGTATCCGGTACGGAGATCTTTTACCATCTTATACGGATGCAGGACATAATTGCGGATCTGGGAACCCCATTCTATCCTCTTTTTCTGCCCCTCGAGCTCCGCCTGCTTCTCCTGACGCTTCTTCAGTTCAATGTCATAGAGGCGTGACTTGAGGATGCGAAGGGCGTTTTCCCTATTGTCGAACTGGGAACGGGTCTCGGTGTTTTCGACCATGATTCCGGAAGGAATATGCCTTACACGGACACCTGTCTCGACTTTATTGACATTCTGCCCACCGTGTCCACCGCTACGGAAGGTATCCCATTCAAGGTCGGAAGGGTTGATAACGATATTGATTGTATCGTCCACAAGAGGATAAACAAAGACGGAAGAGAAGGTTGTCTGGCGCTTCCCTTGGGCATTAAACGGGGATATACGAACGAGACGATGGACTCCATTCTCGGCCTTCAGATAACCATAGGCATAGTCTCCCTCGACTTCAATTGTAACCGACTTTATACCGGCTTCATCGCCTTCAAGAAGGTTTGTAATAGTCATCTTGAAACCATTCCTTTCGCCCCATCTGAGGTACATTCTCATCAGCATTGATGACCAATCGTTGGCCTCAGTACCGCCAGCTCCTGAATTAATCGTCAGAATAGCACCTAGATTATCTCCTTCGCCTCCCAGCATATTCTTGAGTTCGAGGGCTTCTACGGCTTCTTCGGCGGACTTGAAAGCTTCATCAAGTTCCTTTGTTTCAGCTGTTTCCACGGCCTCCTCATCAGACTCTCCGGTAATACTTTCCTTGGCGAACTCGTACAGTACTTCGAGGTCGTCTACAAGCGATGCGGCCTTGTCATAATCGGTCACCCACAGCTTGAGTGCAGAGAGCTTTTTGAGAAACTTCTCCGCTTCCTTAGGATCGTCCCAGAAATCCGGCTGCTGGCTTTTCAGTTCTTTTTCCGCTACAGCCTTCCTCTTGCCTTCAATGTCAAGACAAGCTTCCAGCGTTACAAGACGTTGCCGAAGATCCTTTATTTGTTCGAGAGTTATCATTTGTTTCCGTCTATCCGTTTATCTGCGGCGATATCTTCGGGGCCCGGAATGACTTTGACCTTCATCTTCTTCTCCACATAAGGAAGTAACTTTAATAGATCTTCATTATGAAGCCTTATGCATCCCTTGCTATCCCTTGTTCCGATCCTATCGTCTCTTTCAGGGCATGTGCCATGGATCCCGATTGCCTTGAATCCGGTAATAAGGTGGATAAAATACGGTCCATACGCCTCTACCTTGCCTTTACCGTCATGGTAATCGTACATCACACCCTTTGTGTTCTGCACCCACTCCACGGTAAAGTCTCCTTCCGGAGTCTTATTATCTCCCGCTCGGCGTTTCTTTCCAATATTTATCCCAGTTGCAACGGGATAATGCATCAGAGTATCTCCTTTTGCATCAAGAAGATAGAGTTCGAACGCCCCTTTGTCAACTAGGATAGAATAAGGCTTTTCCTGGGCGGACGCGTCTGCACAACCGACAGAAATGGCTAGCAAGAGGGCCGCAAGTATTGATCCAACCTTTCCCATAGATTACAAATATACGGCTTTTTTCTTATATTTGTGACATGATCGGAATTTTCGACTCGGGTTCCGGCGGCATGTCGGTGTATAGGGAGATCGTAAAGTTGCTCCCGGGAGGCAATTATGTCTATTTTGCCGACAATGCCCATTGTCCTTATGGGGAAAAAACTCCTGAGTACATTCAGGATCGCAGCCGATTCATCACCGAGACCTTACTCTCAAAAGGCTGCAAGATAATTGTCGTAGCCTGCAATACCGCGACAGCCGCAGCCATCAAAACTCTTCGTAAAGAGTTCCCGGAAGTTCCATTTATCGGGATGGAGCCGGCAGTGAAACCGGCTGTCTTCGGCACCAAGACCGGAGTAATCGGAGTACTTGCGACTGCTGGTACTCTCAAAGGGTCGAAGTACCTCACTACAAGAGGCTTATATGAAGACAACGTCAAGATTGTAGAGCACGTCGGGGAAGGGTTCGTTGAGCTTGTAGAGGCCGGCGAACTTACAGGGCCCCATGCAGAGAGAATTGTCAGGCAAAGCGTCACTCCCCTTCTTAAGGCCGGCGCCGACATCCTCGTTCTCGGGTGCACCCATTATCCTTTCCTTTCGGAAACCATCGGCAAGATTGCCGGCCCTTCTGTCCGCATTATCGATCCTGCCCCGGCCGTCGCCAGGCAGACCCTCTGTGTCATGCGGGATCGAGACCTTCTTTCCCTAGAGATGTTCGACCCGTCGAACCATTCTATCGAGTTACTTTCATCAGGCGACCCTGCCTCCCTTTATCGTATCTTTTCCATCATCTAAGCCTCAAATGAAGAAAATAATAGCATTCTTATGCTTTGTTGTACTTCTCATAAGTTGCATTAAGACCGCCCCTCTTCCAGATTTAGCTCCATCTCCGCTTATTAGCGTCAATAGCCTCTTAATGAACAGTGCTGACACTAATTGGGTTTTCCTCTCCATCATTTACCCTTATAAAGACTCCTCGTCAATAAAAAAAACAAAGCCTGTCTACGGTTCTGTAGACATAGAAGTCGACGGCAAATCTATTGAGGTCTTCCAAATAGGGGAGCCGGGCTTCCAAGAGCAATTCGGTTTTACCACACCTCTTCTTCCCGGACAGACTGTTTCTGCCACTTTCTCCTCCCCCCATACCAGCGACGCACATTGCGAAGTCGTCATTCCAGAGCCGGTTCAAGATAGCGATATAATCTCATTTAATGCTACCGAAGCCATCCCTTCAAATAATGGCGGTTCTTCGGAGTTCAACGCCTACGCCCAGAAAATCAACATTGACCTCGTTTTTCGTTCTTCAATAGCAGAGACTTATGATATCATTTTAGAATGCGAGACAGAAAGCGGACGAGTACTAGGAGGGCGAATTGTCCCACCTACGATCAATAGCAGACAAAACTATTATTTATATGCCGCATTTTCGAGTTATTATGGAATAGAGGCTTACGGTGCAGCTTACGGATTATCCTTTCAGGATGATGATTTCAAGGAAGGAGACACAATACATCTGACCGGATCTGTTTCAATCCATCTTTATCAAGGAGACAGAGTTAAGTCTGTATGGCCTGTAATAGGTACAGGATCTAAGGAGTTGTATAAGCATATACGTAGTATATACGCCCGCAGTTCGAACGATTTTAAGGACTGGGGAGTAACATCTCCTGTCACCACATACACAAATATCGATAACGGATACGGGTATTTCATGGCCAGGTCTAGGTCTGAATTTAAATCAAGGAGGGTCATGCTATGAAAAATCATTGGATTATCATCTCAAGCGCCCTCTTTCTCCTCACGTTTCCTGCCCATTCGCAGGATGTCTTGGACACGCTCAAAGCTTCCACAATCGTAGCGGACCCGGCTATACGGATTCCTAAATCCCAGACTGGACATCAGCGTTTGATCCGGAATGATTTTTCACGATTCACCGTTTTCAGCGCTCCTGATATCATGAAAACGCTTCAAGCTATGCCAGGTGTATCGATGGGATCCGATCTGTCATCCGGCCTATATGTCAGAGGTGGTGACGGAGCCGACAACCTACTCACTCTTGACGGTGTACCTGTCTATAATATGAGCCATTTATTTGGCCTCTTTTCGGTCATTGATCCTGGGATAGCAGAGCGAGTAGACTTTTATCGTAGTGGATTTAGCGCTAGCCGCGGTGGTGCTACATCCTCAATAATAGATGTTTACGCTCGTGACGGTAATCCCGATTCGCTTAGGACTGAACTGTCAATAGGAATTGCGGACAGCCGCTTCCTGATTGAAGGACCTGTTAAAAAGACCAGGTTTATCCTGACAGGTCGTGTAAGCCCGATTTCCCTGATCGTCAATCCTGTCTTGAAATTACTCTCTGCTGACGGGATCGATCCATCATTCTTTACTGATGCTAGAATGGGATATTTTGAAGTAGACGCAAGGGTCTCCCGCCCTCTGTCAGCTTATACTGATATCTACATGAATGCCCTATTTAATCGGGATTACCGGAAGACAGGAGAGACTAGAGCAGATACAGAAAAAAACACGGACAACATTATTTGGGGGAATGCCCTTGCCGCCATAGGTGTACGACACAGAGGTTCTGATGGCAGCAAGACCGACGCCTCTCTCTACTTCACTGGTACATATTCCTCTGTCCACTCTACTTTCTCTTCCCGTCAGGACTCTTCTTACTATTATAGGAAAGAAGGAAATGCATCTCCTCTTGCTGAATTCGGATTACGGTCTGATTCCTATCTACAGAAAAGACCCGACCTGTATATACGGTATGGAGGAAAGATCTCTTATCTTCAGAACCAGCCGCATAGGATCTATCATCTTCTTGAAACAGTAAAAAATTCCAAGACCCATAAAACCACGACTATCAGGGAAGAGAATATCAATACCCCTTTAATATACCGCTGCGGTAATCTTTCCTCATACATCGATGCAGGGTGGACTCCATCTCCATTAGTTACCCTTCAAGGCGGAATGCGGTACTCATTTTTCCTTTCTGATGGTAAAGGCTGGCACAGTCTGGAACCGCGACTTTCCATGAGCTACTCTCCCTTGCAGGGATTTACTCTGAAAACTTCTTATGATAGAATGGGACAACCTCTGCACGCGATTTCTTCATCTTTCAATCTGTCTCCGGCTACTACAATGTTGCCCTCAACACGCAAAATACGCCCCGTAATTTCTGATCAAATATCGTTCGGAGGCGAATATCGGAAAAAGGGGGTTCTGCTTCTATCCACTGAACTGTACTATAAGCGGATGACTCATCTGTATGAATATGGAGGAGAAATGATGATGTTCCCTCCGCTTGACACATGGGAATCCTATTTCGTTGAAGGGATTGGAAGAAGTTATGGCATTGAAAACCAAATTAGCGTCAAGAAAGGTCAGATCAGGTTTGATGCCGCTTATACTCTATCATGGTCCGAGAGAAAATTTGAAGACTTCTGCAGTTCTTGGTACCCGGACCGCTTCGATAACAGGCACACCATTCACTTAAACCTCGCTCGGGAGAGAAACGGTTATGACTGGCATATCTCATGGACGTACCATTCCGGAAACCGAACCACTTTGAACTCCTTCTACTCTATAAAAATATGGAAGGATTCCCCCCAAGTCAGTGTCGTAAATTACGCCTTAGCACCCAATCAGTTTTTGTTTCCAGCATACCACAGGCTGGATGCCGGCATAAATTTCCACTACAAAACGGCACGGGGGATATCAAGGACTGCTTCCTTTGACTTTTTCAATATCTATAACCGATGCAATCCCATCTCTGTCCGAATCATTAATACGTCCTACAGGAATCGGCTATCCTATCGCTCTCTCCTGCCTTTTATTCCCTCTTTCAGAGTCGGCTTCGAGTTTTAAGCCCCTATAAAAGAAAGGAGCTGACTCTCTTTGAGTCAGCTCCCATCAATATCGATAAAAGACAATCCTTACAGCTCCCAAGCGAGTGCTGATGCGCCGAGAATAGCTGCATCGGACTCTTTGAGCTGAGAGAAGAGAATCTTTACCTTGTTTTTCCAAAGAGGAAGAACATTCTCATTCATCGCCTTGAGCGTCGGTTCATAGAGGAACTCTTTCGCACGTGCAAGACCGCCGAAGAGAACTATGGCCTCAGGGGCACTGAACTCTATGAAATCGGCAAGTTTCTCTCCGAGGATGCGGCCGGTAAACTCAAAGACCTTTTTAGCGAGTTCATCACCCTGTGAAGCAGCCTCATAGACGTCCTTAGATGTAATTTCAGGGACATTCCTGAGTGAAGACGGAGCATCGGACATTTCTAGCCACTCGCGTGCTGTTCTGGCAACTCCGATTGCAGAAGCATAGGCTTCGAGGCAGCCGGTCTTGCCACAGCCGCACATACGGCCATTATGGCGGACGGCGCATGTATGGCCGAGCTCTCCAGCGAAACCGTCAGATCCGTAGAGGACCTCGCCATTAATAACGATTCCCGACCCGACGCCTGTTCCAAGAGTAATCATGATGAAATGTTTCATACCCTTCGCAACGCCGTAAGTCATCTCGCCGACTGCAGCGGCGTTAGCATCATTGGTAAGCGACACCGGAATACCACCGAGGGCCTTGGAGAGCATTTTTGAGAACTCCACCGATCCATGGGAAGCCCACGAAAGATTCGGTGCGAATGCTATCGTACCGGTATAATAGTTACCATTCGGAGCTCCCACACCTACTCCCCTGATGCGTCCTTTCATATCGGAGTCTGCGATAAGAGTCTTTACAGCCTCGGCAATCTCCGAGACAACAACTTCTGGAGAAGGATCGTCGCTGGTCTTTATTACTTTCTGGGCAAGGACTTCGCCACGGGCATCGACGACGCCTAGCTTTATAGTCTGTCCACCAATGTCTATACCGACAACATGGTCTTTTTCATGTGATTCCATATAATCTATGCTGATTTTTTAACTTTTGATCCTGCAACTGCGAAGAAGAAGATGAAGAAGAGTGAGCAGACGAGAACCCAATAACTGGGCATGTAGCCTACCTTATCGGCAATCCAGTTCTGGAAGAGGGGGACGATACCGCCACCGACAACCATCGCCATGAAGATACCGGATGCCTTGTTCGTAGCTGCGCCAAGACCTTCGACTGCGAGATCGAAGATTGTTCCCCACATGACAGATGTGCAAAGGCCGCAGAGGACAAGCAGAAGGGCCGATAGTGGCACATTGACCATCTCAAAGCCTGAACCGGTGAAAGCGGGCATCGAAGCCTTGTGAGAAGGAGAAATAAACATTGCGCAGAGCATCAGGATGATAGCCACGCATGAAACGCAGGTAAGCTGGGCCTTGGAAGATACCTTGCCGCTGATGAGGCTGGAAACGAGACGTCCAATGAGCATGAGGAACCAGTATGTACCGGCGACGAAGCCTGCAATACGGACTGCGATTGAAGGATCCATTCCGGCACCGCTCTGAGGATCAGAGAGGTAGAAGTTGAGTGTCCCGGGGATACCGACCTCGACACCGACATAGAGGAAAATAGCGATAACGCCATAGATGAAATGGCGATATTTCATAGGGCTTTCAGCATGAGCGCTGTCGGCAACCTGCTCAGGATCGGAAATAGGGACAAAGAGAAGGATGACGAAAGCGATGGCGAAGACCGCCATTGCGATGAAGAGCACCGGGTTGACGTCAGCGATAACCGACTGTGCGGTAAGGGTACCAATCAGGGAGCCGACAAGCATCGGGGTGATGGTTCCCATGAGAGAATTGAATGAACCGCCAATCTGGATGTACTGGTTGCTTCTTGCGCCACCGAGGAGCTTGAGCATCGGGTTGACGACGGTGTTCAGCATGCAAACGGAGAAACCGGAGATGAATGCACCGAGCAGATAGACGATGAAGTTGGCAGGGAAGCCTGCGATTACGCCTGAGAGGAACTGAATGAAAACTCCGATGAATCCTACTGCAATTGCGATGAGGGCCGTCTTCTTGTAGCCATACTTCGAGAGCATGTTGCCCGCAGGAATGCCCATGAATGCATAAGCGAGGAAGTTCATCATGTTACCCATCATACCGAGAGCGTTGGAACCGGCAATCTGGGGTTGCATCTTCCAGATATTGCCAATCGGCGCTGCCAGATTGGTAACAAAGGAAATCATTCCGAAGAGGAAAATCATTGTCAGGACGGCAATGAAGTTTCCGTTACCTTTTTTGTTTGCCATTTGATTTAGATTTTATGTTAAAATTATATCGTTAGCTTAGTCATCATCAAAGATAATAATTTTTTTCCTCTTCCCCTATTTTATTTTAGAAACATCTATCTTTATTATTGAATTTTTTTACAATCTCACGGAGATAATTCAACCAAATTATATCAGAATCGTAGAATTAATTGATATTTTGGTCGAAAATTAAGAAGTTTTGCATATTAGTTTTTAATTCCTATCTTTGTTACCGGATCAATAAAGCATTTTTATGAGTAACTCAATGCTGACAGTGACAATTCCGGATATCATAAGAATGATCCCGCTTATGAAGATTCATACTGTCGACAATCAGGGATTCCTCTGCGTAGTTTGCGGTACTCAGCCATGCAGTGAGACCGAAATAAGTATATCCGACATTGCAGACATTCTCAAATATCCGTTCAGATTTGACGGCTTTCTCTGCATATTCTGCGTCGAAGGGTCATTCAAGGTCCACATCAATCTCAACTCATATGATGTTGTCAAGAATGATCTTGTCATCCTCGCCCCCGGGAATCTGATCAACACATCCGTAACAGATTCTGAAAAAGACAAAGACCTCCGCCTTGTTATGATTGGACTTTCCAAAGATTTTGTCTCTGATATCAGCCTGGATTTTAACAAAATACCCCATAGAAGCTTCTCGGCACTGGAGAACCCAATTTTCCCATTGAACGAGAAGCAGCTTGCTGTTACAAAAGACTTCTTTATGATGAGCTCAAAAGTGATGTCCTCAAACTACACTGCTAAAAAAGAGATTCTCGGGTGTATCACTTCAGCAGGCATCTACATAGCTTTCGATCTTTTATCAGAAAGAAATAAAGAGTCAAAGAAGGAGGTCCCAGGGATGAATCCCAGACTCAAAAGCATCTTCGACAGATTCATCGCCCTTGTCACCGAGTACCATACCTCAGAAAGAGGAATGGCCTTCTACGCGGATAAATTATGCCTTACTCCAAAATACCTATCGAAACTTATCAAACAAGCGTCCGGGCGATCTGCCCCTGATTGGATAGACTCTTTTGTGATTTTGGAGGCTAAAAATCTGCTGAAATACTCCGGTTGCACAATCAAGGAAATTGTATACAAACTCAATTTCCCCAATCAATCAGTGTTTTACAAATACTTCAAAGCACACACAGGTATAACTCCGTCAGAATATAGAAATAGTTAAATATTGAAACTAAAAATATTTAATTAATAAAAAATTGAAATAATATTTGATATTTAGATTAAAAGCTGTATATTTGCAACAGACATGGATAACCAATCATGTCGTTTGTTAAGTTCGTTTTATATTGCGACCGGTTCTCTTGGGGAGGAGAACCGGTCATTTTCATACCTCGCCCTGTCCATTCAAGATACTGAACATCCTTCCGATATAATTGATTTCTGACCCCACCCTCCGGAAATATAATTGCTTCCGTGCTACCAGAAGGGTGTTTCGTAGCACGGCAGAGCTGTTTTAATGGTCCCGTGCTACCGGAAGGGGCTCTCGTAGCACGGCGAGGCGACTTTATGTGTCCCGTACCACCGGATGAGCCTCTCATAACACAGCCTGCCGATTTCACAGGCCTGGTTTATTCGACCCTGTTCCAGGTCTCGTTTTAGGGCGGGAACCTGGAACATGATAAGAGCCAGGAATCGGGCCCTGGCGTCCTTCAATGGCCGATATTTCCAATTGCGTCTGTTCCAGATCTAGTTGCTGAAAGTAGACCTGGAACAATAACGAGACTTGTTCTCTCGGCTCGATTTCACATAAAGGAAGTTTCGTAGCACGGGGTCCGTAACCATTCATGACATGTCGACACGGACCTTGTGCCCTGTTGCCGCGAACCTTCTGCCCTGCCACCACAGGCCTTCGGACTGACGTCGGGAAAGGGCGGGCTTGTCCGCCTCGGTTGTGAATGCGGCGAACTCCTCCTTTTGGTCAGGGCATTCTGCCCTGTCCAACGTCGTTGGACAAACGCCGCACTTCTGCTTCGCAGTACCGCCGCCCTCGTCGGGCCCGCTGGTCCTTTCCCTCCTATTCGCCCGAAAGCCTATCACGGCATAGCACTCTCGGTTCGCGCAACCGTCGCCAAATATCCCTCTCCGTGCTACCAGGAGGGCGTTTCGTGGTACAGCTGGTAGGAAGACCAGGTCTCTTGATGGCGCAGGTGCGGTTTTTTCGTGGCGTCCTGCGCCATTATGAAAAGATAAGTTTCTGATTTTCAGAATATTAATAATCTATAGCGGTGCAGGTCCTCTGCATTTTTTCGCACCTGCGCCATTCCGTGCAACGGAGATGGTGGTTTCGTCCATGGAAAAGGCCGGTTTATGTGGACGAGATTGGGTTTTTGCCAGTTCGTCCATGAAAATGGCCGGTTTTCACGGATGAGATCGCGGTTTGGATGGAATCACAGTCGTGGGAGGAGGGACATGGAGGCTAACTTAAATCATCCCTAGATTCGAGAACAGAACTGAATAGGCTGCTGCCTTTTTGTCCAGAGGCAGAGGATAGGCGCGGGAAGAGGACGGCATACGATAGAACATCAAGTCGCGGGTGCCGATTCTGATATGGACACTCCCTCCGACAAGGGGTTCATCACATCCGTAAGCACTGACTATGACATCTGTTGCCTTCTGCCCGGTTGCGACAATCGCCCGGCAAAGCGGAAGCCTGGAGACAAGAGACTCTATATCAGTCGGTTCCACAACCTCCAGAAACTTATCCGACGCATTGTCCTTAAGACGGCGCACAGAAGACGCTGTGTCAAACATAGCAATTCCCCTATCGCTACAAAAAGCAACTATCGCGTCTTTATCGAATTGCTTCCGCCCTTCCAGAATGAAATGCTCCTTGTCTTTATAGAAGATGAGCCCGACGATTCGCCAGAAATCATTGATAAAATTTGGATAATAGAAGTCCATGCTCCAACGTTTCTGCTGGGGAGGAAAACTCCCAAGGAAAAGCACTTTAGCCTTTGAAGGGAGGAAAGGTTCAAATGGATGTCTCTCAATAGGGTTCATACGACAAAATTACCAATTAAATTACTATTTTTGTCACATGGAAAAAAGAAAGATAGTTTTCGCAAGCGCAAACCCCGGTAAAATAAGGGAAGCTTCCGAGATTCTCGGAGATGGTTTTGAGATTCTTAGCGCAGCCCAGGCTGGGATAACGGAAGATATCCCTGAGACAGGAAACACTCTGAGGGATAATTCTTTACAAAAAGCCTCATACATATACGAGAAAACCGGGATGGACTGCTTCGCTGATGATACCGGACTCGAAGTAGACATCCTTGGAGGTGCTCCAGGTGTCCATACTGCAAGGTATGCCGGAGAGGGGAAAGATTTCAATGCGAATATATCGAAACTTCTCCTCGAGATGGAACGGGCTGAAAAGGCCGGGGTCACCCCAATGAATAGAAAAGCCCGTTTCCGCACCTGCGTAACCCTTATAATCGGAGGAGAAATCCACTTTTTTGACGGAGTCATGGAAGGTGAAATTGCAAGAGCGCGCTCCGGGAAAGGCGGTTTCGGCTACGACCCCGTTTTTATGCCTGACGGCTGCAATGGACTGACTGCTGCTGAAATCCCCGAGGAGGAAAAGAACGCCATCTCCCACAGAGGAAAATCCTTACGGGCAATGGCGGCATTTCTCAATAGCTTATGAGAGAAAACATCCCGCTGATCCTTATAGCTACGACAAAGACCGGTGAAAATGCGATCGTACTCCACACCCTTTCGAAGGAATACGGCCGCAGGAGTTTTATTTCGAGAATCGGGAAGAAGACCGGAATGTCCTCTTTCCTCCCTCTGAATATACTTGATGCAGATATAGTCAGCAACCCGAAGTCCTCTCTTTGGAGTGCTTCCAACATTGTTGTCAAGTCCCCGCTAGACGGAATCAGGGGCAACATGTACAAGAATACAATGACCCTGTTCATGAGCGAAGTCCTATTCAGGACCATCAAGGATGGGGTCAATGAAGACGGCCTTTTCGAGTGGTGCCTGAAAAGCATAATGACCCTCGATGCCATCGAATCCAATTTCAGCAATTACCATATCCGCTTTCTCCTGGAGCTCTCAGGAGCTCTTGGATTCAGCCCCTCATTCGACGATATCGCTCCATTTGCCTCGGCGGGGACAGGATCAAATAATCACCTCAAGGCCCTTGAAGCCTTCCTGACAGCCTCCTTCTCGGAATCTATGATCATTCCCCTCACTGGGGCAGACAGAAAAGAGATAGCGGAGGATCTTCTCCGCTATCTCGAATTCCATACCGAGTCGACTATCGCCGTCCGTTCCCTCGACGTCCTCCACGAGGTTTTTGCTTGATTTCCTTAGGCGGTTCAGGCGCTACGAACTCATCCTCAATTAGTTCATAATCCAGAAGCTTCTGCTCGAGGGAAGTATCCTTAACCCGGATTTTCACCTTGTCTCCAAGGAGGAAAATCTTACCCGTTCTCTTTCCGACTGTACGGTAATGATCGGGGTCGAAAGTAAAGAAATCACTCTTGATGGTCCTCAGGGGCACCATTCCTTCAATCATATTCGGCTCGATTTCCACATAGATACCCCATTCGGTAAGACCGGAGATATGACCCTCATACTCCTTGCCTACCTTATCTTCCATGAACTCGACAATCTTGTACTTAATACTTTCTCTCTCTGCTTCTGCGGCAATCTGCTCCCTCTCGGAGGCATGAAGGCACTGGGCCTCATAATATCCCCTGTCCTGACTGTCTCCATGGGAGAGATAAATAGACAGGAGACGATGGACCATCAGGTCGGGATAACGGCGGATAGGAGAGGTAAAATGAGTATAGAACTTGAATGCAAGGCCGTAGTGGCCGATGTTCTCTGTGCTATAGACGGCTTTTGCCATCGCACGAAGCATAAGTAGCTGGATAGCATTTGATTCCGGCTTGCCTTTGACCTGTTCGAGAAGATTATTGAGAGACTCAGCCACACCCTTTGCTCCGTCCAAGTCACCGAGAGTATGTCCGAAATTACCTGCAAACTCCCTGAGTCCCAGAAGCTTCTCCGTATTGGGGACATCATGGACTCGATAGACGAATGTCTTCGCATTCTTAAGGGCCTTGCCACCCATCTTGCCGCCGGTCGCCACATATTCCGCGACGTTTCGATTCGCCAGGAGCATGAACTCCTCGATAAGCCAGTTGGCCTCCTTAGTAATCTTCTGGATAACGTCTACAGGCTTCCCTTTGTCATCAATAATGACCTTCATTTCAGGACGCTCGAAACTGATAGCTCCTTCAGCGAATCTCTTTTTCCTCAATTTCAGGGCCAACGTATTGAGAGTCAGGATAGCTTCCTTGATTTCACGCGGAATCAGCCCACATTCGCTTCCCTCCCCAATCTCCTTTTCGTAAGCTTCGGCACCGGCCTCGATCACTTCCTGTGCGAGTTCATAGTCGAAACGATAATCCGACTTGATTACAGTCCTTCCGAACCAAGGATTGATTACCTTCGCCTGGGGGGTAATTTCGAATACTACGGAATAGGTCAGTTTTTCTTCATTAGGTCTCAGAGAGCAAAGCTTATTGGAAAGCTTTTCAGGAAGCATCGGGACCGTCCTGTCGACAAGATAGACGGACGTGCCCCTCTTCTGCGCCTCCTCATCCACGGGTGACCCGGGCCGGACATAATACGAAACATCAGCAATATGGACTCCTACTTCGTAATTGCCGTTTTCCATCTTCCGGAATGAGAGGGCATCATCATAGTCCTTCGCATCATGAGGGTCAATGGTGAAAGTCAAAGTCTCGCGAAAATCGCGTCGGCCCTTGAGATCCTTTTCAGTAATCTTATCGGAAATAGCATCCGCGGCATCCTCGACAGCCTTTTCGAAACGGTAAGGAAGACCGTATTGGGCAAGGATCGCATGCATTTCAGTATCGATCTCCCCCGGCTTTCCGAGAAAATCGACAATATGTCCATAGGGATTCGCCTCTCCCCTTTCCCAGCCGTCAACTACTGCGGCGACTTTTATCCCGGTCTTGGCGTTTTCGCCCTCGGGGACGGGAACAGAGATATCATAAGGCATTGTCTTCGATGACATGAGAACCCACGCCTGACGTGAGCCGACAACATGGAGAATACCGACGAAGGGACGGGTACTGCGTTCGATGACAGATATCACCTCTCCTTCGATTCTTCCGGTGCGATCCTTTCCGCGAACCGCTACTCGGACCCTGTCGCCGTGGAGGGCTCCCCTCGACTTAGCCGGACGGACAAAAACGTCACTCCCTTCGAGTTCATCGACCTTTACGGCGATTATCCCGCTGGAGGACATCTTGACTGTACCCTCGAACTCGGCCAAAACCCTTTTTCGCGGCGCTGATTTCACTCTTGCACTCCTACTTCTCCGTCCTCTTGAATTCCTATTATTCCTTGACATATTCAGTTATTTCTTTATTTAAACAGCGCCCTTACAAGGGCGGGGATATCCGCAACCTTAACAATTTCTATGCCCTCGATCTTATGGTCGAACTTACAATACGAGGACACGAAAATCTTGCTGAAACCAAGCCTTCCGGCCTCCGAAGCCCTTCTGGCCGCCTGAGATACCGGACGGATCTCTCCGCTAAGACCGACTTCTCCAGCAAAACATACATCCCTCGGAATCGGATAGTCAAAGTTTGAAGAGAGGACAGATGAAACGACTGCCATATCGCAAGCGGGATCACTCACCTTCAAGCCCCCGGCCATATTCAGGAAAACATCTTTCTGGCTCAGTCTGAAACCAGCACGACGCTCGAGGACCGCAAGAAGCATATTGAGCCTACGCACATCAAAACCCGTTGCAGAACGCTGCGCCGTGCCATAGACAGCCGAGCTCACGAGGGCCTGGACCTCGAAAAGAAGCGGTCTGGTCCCATCCAGCATCGCAGCTATCGATGTGCCGCTGAGACCGTCCTCATGCATCGGGATAAGCATCTCAGAGGGGTTCTCAACCTCGCGAAGCCCTTTTCCCGTCATCTCGAAGACCGCAAGCTCAGAGGTCGAGCCAAAACGGTTCTTGATGCTGCGAAGGACCCTGTAGGAGCCTCTGTTTTCGCCTTCAAACTGGAGAACGACATCGACTATGTGCTCCAATATTTTCGGCCCTGCAATCGAACCTTCCTTTGTTATATGACCTATCAGTATCACCGGAATTCCTGACTCCTTGGCAAAACGCAGGAGCGACGAGGCCGTTTCCTTGATCTGGGTCACCGATCCGGCAGTTGACTCTACATTCTGGGAATACATGGTCTGAACGGAATCGACTATCATCAGATCGGGGGCGATAGACTCAGCCTCCGAGAGAATATTCTCCATGAGGGTTTCACTGTAGATGAAGCAGTTCGAAGAATCACCGCCAAGCCGGTCCGCCCTCATCTTCACCTGCCTAACGCTCTCCTCGCCGGTAACATAGAGGGTTTTCAATTCCGGTCGCAGAAGAGGCAGCTGCAGTGACAGGGTCGACTTTCCTATGCCCGGTTCGCCTCCGATAAGGACGAGCGAACCTTTGACAAGACCTCCACCGAGGAGCCTGTCTACTTCGGAGCTTCCAAGGGAAATACGATCCTCCGCTGTCGAAGACACATCTTGCAGACGTACGGGTTTTCTACCGTCGGATGGCAAAGAAGAAACCCTTTTGGTCGAAGACCCGGTCACAGCCTCCCTCTCGACCATTGTATTCCACTCGCCACACGCAGGGCACTTCCCCATCCACTTCGAATATTCATTCCCGCAATTGGAACAAAACCAAAGGGTTTTGACTTTACTTGAGCCTTTTACCGCCATAATTCAACATTTACGCGAATATAATAAAAAAAGATATTGTTCCTGTCTGGGGACAATATCAAAATCGAAAAAAAGCGCAGATTTAGAGCGCTCTTTGTCTGGAAGTTGAATTACTGGGCGACTACAGTCTCGACAGCCTCAACAACCTCGGTAGCAACGGAGTCAGCGACAGCTGCAACAGTGTCAGCAGCAGCCTCTACTGCCTCGGTAGCTTCCTCAACAACTTCAGCCTTCTTGGCTTTGTTGCCGCAAGAAACAGCTGCGCACATAAGAGCGACAACTGCGAGAGACATAAATACCTTTTTCATGATCGATATAAATTTAACAAGGAAATATCTGGCTGCAAATTTAAATATTCTTTTTCAGATTGCAAAAAATCTTTTTAACTTTTTTTATTATCCCCTATTTTGGCAGGTTAAACACCTCCAAATCATGCAATTGGCCGCTATCAATATGAAACCTCAGAGCTGTTCTCACCGTCTGCCAACCTTGGATTCCAGCGGCCCCTGGATTAATGTAAATGAACCCGAAGTTAGAATCTCTCATAACTTTCAGGATATGAGAATGCCCACAGACAAAAATATCCGGCTCATATTGCATAATCAGGGATCTTGACCTTGGATTGTAGTGGCCGGGAGAACCACCGATGTGCATCATGAGTACTTTCAATCCCTCACACTCCCAGAAACGATACTCCGGATAGTCGTAGATCAGAATACGGTCGTCGCAGTTCCCGGATACGCCCTTGAGAGGCTTGAAATCAGCTATTTCGGCAGCGGTTACCAGTCCACCGCCGAAATCTCCCGCATGCCAGATCTCATCGACAGGAGACAGGAAATCGCGGAACTCCTTGTCGAACCGCCCGTGAGTATCCGAAAGAAGGCCTATAAACATGTATCACTTACAATTTGATAACAATCTTCTTCTTGTAGAGAATCCACGAAATGGAAAATATCACAAGCACGAATAGGATTGCATAGACGAGGGAAGTGAACTCGTTGGCTGTAAAGTACCGCGCAGGCGACCAGCCAATCCATCCGAAGGTCTTTGCTATGACTCCGCTGAGGACAAAAGCGGCAAGGGCATTCATTCCAAAGGCCTTAGCCGGGGTGAAGAATCTCTCATAGCCCTTCACATCGATGAGATAGGAAAGGAAAGCCAGAACGAAGAGTGCCCAGCCACCGGCATAAAGGACATATGAAGGGGTCCAGAGAGCCTTGCAAATCGGAATCCAGATGCTCATTATCATAGCAGCGGCAAGACTCAGAGCAGAAGCGAAAAACAGCCTTGCAACAACTCCAATTGGGGAATCCTTCTCCGTTGGAAGGGCAGCATAAGATTTTTGGGAATTCCTCACAAGCGTCCCTGAGAGAAATCCCAGGATTACCGTACACGCTCCGGTAAGGGAGCCCCAGAGACCTTCAGGGTCGAACCAGTATCTCTCCCCGTTTGGAGCCAGATAGCGCCTGTACATATGGTTCTCGCCTACTATAGCCTTGTCAATTTCTGAGGCGAATGTCCCTTCAACAGAGAAAGGTCCTCCGTCCGGTCCCTTGAAAATAACCAGGACAGCCGTATAAATTATCATCAACCCAAGGCCTGCAAGAGCTATCTTTCCAGGTTGTTTCTTGAATCCAAGAATAATCAGACCACCTATGATATAGCAAAGGCCAATCCTCTGGAGAACGCCGAAAAGTCGCTTGTGCTGGAGCCAATAAAGATAATTCTGACCAAATGTCCAAGACTCATCATGAGGGCTATACGGATAGAACGGGTATAGGTTGAGAAGAAGACCTACGGCAATTATAAGAAGCCCCCTCTTCAAGATTTTCCATGAAGATTCCTTCGTCAGAGAATCGTATTTTGACAGGGAAAATGCCATGGCGCACCCCATGCAGAAGACGAAGAACGGGAAGACCAGATCGGTCGGAGTGCATCCGAACCACTCGGCATGGGTAAGGGGAGGATAAATTTTCGACCACGTACCGGGGTTATTCACAAGACACATGAAGGCAACTGTAAGGCCGCGCATCACATCAAGGGTCACGAATCTCTTTTTCATCATTTCATAAAATTAAAATACACAGCCTCTGCTGCGGTAACAGCCGCTGTCTCTGTACGAAGGCGGGAATCACCAAGATGGATTGGGACAAATCCTCGAGATATGGCAGAGGACGCTTCAGAGGGTGAAAAATCGCCCTCCGGCCCTATCAGAATAATGATTTCCGATCCTTCCGGAGTGCCCTCAAGGGCCTTTTTTACGGATATTTTATTACCATCAAAACAATAGGCAATCATTTTAATGGCATCGGAAGGCGCCGCCATGATATATGATGAGACACTCTGAGGGTCATGAATCAAGGGAACGGCTCCTTTCAGTGACTGCTTAGCAGCAGAGAGGGCTATCCTCTCCGCCCTTTCCTTTTTATAGACCTTCCTCTCGGATCTTTCCCCGATAAGCGGAACTATCTCGTCCACACCTATTTCCACCGCCTTCTCCACAAACCACTCGAAGCGGTCGTTATTCTTGGTAGGACAAACGCCAAGAATCAGCCGATACGGGTGTGAATGCCAGGAAGAAACCGATTCAATAATCTCAGCCTCAGATTCTTTTCCGACTCGGACAAGACGACACATGTATAGAGTTCCCTCTCCGTCGATAACGGAGATCTCGTCACCGACCTTATGGCGGAGGACTCTTGTGCAGTGATTGGATTCTTCCTCAGAGAGGATAACCCGCCCATCTTCTATCCTGTCGGAGAAGAAAACTTCCATAAGCTACTTTCTTATTATCTCGACCTCCCCGTCAAGCCCGAGCTTGATAATCTGAGAAGGCTTCCCGGTGGAATCAGTATCCACAGACGGGGGGACCACAAAATCGACTGCCGACTTTATCTCTGCTGGAATTTCACTGAAACGCTTCGGCGTAGGCTCGCCGGAAATATTGGCAGAGGTAGAGACAAGAGGCCGTCCAAGCTTATAGGCGAGATCCTTGCAGAATTGCATCATAGGAATTCTCATTCCGACAGTCCCGTCCTCAGCTACAGCATTGAAAGCCAGATGATTCCTGTCTCCCGTGAGGCTGTCCGGATTCCCGACAATAGCTCCTGGATAAATAATCGTCATCGGGCTGTCATTCACTTCCACCAGGTCTATCGCGATAGAGGGTATCTGCTTTATATACTTTACTACCATATCGAGATTGGCGGCCAGGAGAACAAGCGATTTCGAATCGGGTCTTTTCTTGATCTCGAACACTTTGGCAACGGCCTCAGGATTGGTCGCATCACACCCGATGCCCCATACCGTATCGGTAGGATACAGTATAGTACCGCCTTCACGGAGCGTCTTCAGCGCCCCCGCCATTATCTCTTCCTTTGTCATCTTCTACGGCGCTTGGAGGAGTGTCTCGATCTCTTCTTTTGGGCGCTGACGGCGGCTGCCGCGATAATAGCGAGCAAGAGAGCACCGATAATGATGTAGGTCATAGAATTGGCATTGTCGCCTTTTACGCGAGACCACATCGCAAGGAGCTTATCCGTATCGGCACCCCAGTCGTGCTCAAGAGCGCAACGCTCGATGACAGCCTTGTCGGGATAGAGGGTTCCATCTACATGGACACTGTCTGCACCCTCTCCGAAGAAGTATGAGAGATCAACCGCATCCTGCTCTTCATCTATCTGAGACTCAAGTACTTCCCAAGCTCCATTAGATGCCACATAGCCGGTCTCGTCCATATTGCGGATGGCTATGTCGGTACGGCACATGAAGTCGATGAAATAGGTCGCAGCCTTGACATTTTTAGCATATTTAGGGATTACCCAGCCGTCGAACCATACTGTACTTCCCTCCTCGGGAACCACATATTTGAGATCTACTCCAACAGCGGCAGCCTCTTCGATAGCCCAAACCGCATCTCCGCTCCAGTTCAGGGAAAGAACACCTCTTCCCTTTGTCATCTGGTCCTTTCCGAAATCAGCCTCCCAGCCGAGGACATTGTCCTTTGCGCTCTTGAGATACTCCTCAACTGCCGCAATGGACTCGTCAGAGGAGTCTGACATGAGCTCCTGAAGAGTCACCTTTCCTTCTTTCAATTCTTTCTGTTTCAGATATATGAGTACAGGGCCATAGACATCCCTCGCCGCATCCTTGATGAGTACCTGATCCTTGAATTTCGGATTACGGATGACATCCCAAGTAGAAGCCTCCTCGTCGGTAACATACTTCGTATTGTAAATGATACCGGTAGTACCCCACATATAAGCCACAGAATAATCGTTGGCATCAATTTCAGGATTGATCTCCCTGAACATCTTCTCGATATAAGGAGAGCGGTTCTTGGCTATATAATTGATACTGTCAGGGATGGAAGCGAAATCCAAAGGGAGCAAGAGGCCTGAATTGAGCATCCTCTCGATAATATAGTCGGACGGGCATACAACGTCGTAGTCCTCGTGTCCCTTCTCAATCTTTGAGAGCATGGTCTCGTTGACATCAAAGGTCTGGTAGACAACAGTAATGTCCTCCCCGGTCTGCTCTTTGTACCACTGCTCGAACTCGGAAATTATTCCTTCTCCGATATAGTCTGACCAGTTATAGACCTTAAGTACTCCGCTACGGTCTGAGCTGCAAGAGATTGCGGCAAGAAGCGCTGCCGCTGCGATGAAAAGTCTTCTCATTTGCTTTCCTGTGTGTTTTTGGATGATCTGATATTAATGAACAGAAGAACCGCCAGGATGATGAGGAAAATTATAGTCATCAGCGGCCTGAGTTCCGGGGTAAGACCTCCCTTGCGGGCGTCTGTATAAATGAATGTCGAGAGAGTATCGAGCCCGATGGTTCCGCGGGTGAAGAATGTCACCGCGAAGTCGTCAAGACTCATCGTGAAGGAGAGAATGAATCCAGAAATCATCCCGGGTCTGAGGGCGGGAATCATTACCTTACGAAGAGCCTGGAACGGGGTTGCACCGAGATCCAGGGCAGCTTCGTAGACATTGGGATTCATCTGCGACAGCTTCGGCAGCACATTGAGGACCACATAAGGGGTACAGAATGTGATATGGGCCAGTATTACCGTGAGATATCCTTGCGATATATGCAGAAATACAAAAAGCAGGAACAGGGAAACACCGGTTATGATATCCGGATTGATCATCGGGATATTATTGAGAAACTGTATCGCCTGTTTCTTCCTTCCCTTGAGGTTGAAGATGCCGATTGCCGCGATTGTGCCGAGAATCGTCGCTACTATCGAAGCTATAAGGGCTATGAGGAGAGTGTTGTAGACAGCGCTTAGGAGAGCGTTGGAGTTCTGCATCCCTCCGGTAAATAGTGACTTATAGAGGTTGAGCGAAAATCCGGTCCAGTTACCAAGCGACTTCGCCTCCGTGAAAGAGCATACGGCGATGAACACTATTGGTGAATACAACACTATCAGAAGCAGCCAGATGTAGGCCTTGGCGAATATCTTCTTTGCACTCATCATATGGCCCCTCCTGCAGCCGCCTCAGAATTGTCTTTTCCCTGAAGCACAGTTGTTATCGCAATTATTATCAACATAATGAGAGAAAGCGCAGCACCATAGTTCCACATGGAGTTGTTGATGTTTTCCTGGATAATGGTACCGAAGAGCTTTATCTTGTTGTTGGTAAGGAACTCGGAGATAGCGAAGGTAGATACAGTCGGCATGAAGACCATAAGGATACCACTGGCGACTCCCGGCATCGAGAGAGGGAAGGTGACTTTGGTGAAAACCTCAAAGGGCTTTGCTCCAAGATCTTCCGCAGCCTCGGCATAAGACTTATCCATCTTGTTGAGGACGTTATAGATAGGATAAATCATGAAGGGAAGGTAGTCGTAGCACATACCGAAAAGGAGTGTCCCCTTGCCTAGGGTAATGCCTGCCATATTGAAGAGCTCCGCCGTCGCAAGAGTCCTCATAAGGGCATTCACCCACATCGGCATGATGAACAGGACTACCGTCACCGCACTTCTGTTAAGCGACTTGTCCGCAAGTATATATGCAGCCGGATAGCCGATCAGGATACAGAGAGCGGTGTTCTCAATCGCCACTTCGATTGAAAGGGCGAATGTCGACAGGGAGTCCTTGTCCGTGAAGAATTTGGTGATGTTCGAGAAGGTGAAGTGGCCGGAAGCATCCTGGAACGAATATACCACGATGAGAACCAGCGGCATCACCACGAACAAGACCAAAAATATGAAATAAGGCAGAGCCCAGGAAGATCTCTTACTCATTTCCTTCAGCTTTTCTCAAATGGATGTCTTCAGGGAGGATATGGATACCGACCTGGTCGTTCTTGTCCCAGATATCGTTCGTATCCACCCAGACCTTTTCCCCTTCGGGAGTCGCAATCGTAAGATGGTAATGATCGCCCTTGTAGAGGATGAAAATTACATTTCCATAACTCTCTCCCTCTTCTTCATTGTCGAGAAGATCGACCTTGTCAAAGGGCACTTCCACCTTGACTTTATCTCCTGAAGAATAGGCGGAAGCGTCGCACTTAAAGTCTCCTCCCAGAAACCTTACCGTCTCATTATCAATTACTTCTCCATCGAAAGTGTTCTGGGTACGCTCCTTACGCATGACCTGGATATCGTCGGGCTCGATCCTGAGCCAAACCTCGGTTCCGGGCTGGAAGGCGTCGTAATCTTGAATCATGAGCTCATTGCCGGTATCGGTATCGACAAACATCTCGTAATGGACTCCCTTGAATACGCAAGACTTAACCTTCGCCGAGAACTGAGCCTTTTCCTTGTCCACGAAATAAATATCTTCCGGACGGACGACAACGTCGACGGGGTTGTCCTCTCCGAATCCTTCGTCCACGCAGTCGAAATCGTGACCAATGAAAGAGACCTTGCGGTCACGGATCATAGTGCCGTTGAGGATGTTACTCTCACCGATAAAGTCAGCGACGAACGAGTTGACCGGCTCATTGTAGATATCAGTAGGAGTGCCTATCTGCTGGATACGGCCTTCGTTCATAACGACGATCGTATCGCTGAGGGTAAGAGCCTCTTCCTGGTCATGAGTTACATAAATAAAGGTAATGCCCAGCTTCTTGTGCATCTCCTTCAGCTCAATCTGCATATCTTTCCTCATCTTGAGGTCAAGAGCTGCAAGAGGCTCGTCGAGAAGTAGCACTTTCGGCTGGTTGACTATAGCACGGGCTATTGCAATCCTCTGTTGCTGGCCTCCGGAAAGAGTCTCTACATCCCTGTCTTCATAATCAGACATGGACACTAGTTTGAGGACCCTACGGACCCTCTTGTCTATCTCTTCCTGAGGGGTTTTCTTCAGCTTAAGGCCGAATGCGATATTGTCATACACGTCCAGATGCGGGAACAGCGCATAACGCTGAAAGACCGTATTGAGAGGTCTTAGATGGGGCGGTGTGCCCGCAAGCTCCTTGCCTTCTAGAAGGATGGATCCCTCGTCAGGCTGAAGGAAGCCCGCGATCATGCGCAGCATCGTGGTTTTGCCGCAGCCGGAGGGCCCGAGAAGGGTCAGGAATTCGCCGCGACGGATATAAAGGTTGATGTCTTCCAGGACCTTCTTGCCCGAAAAGGACTTGCTGAGGTGCCGGACTTCAATTATCTTATCTGTTTCGTTCATTTCCCTATGTTAAGAAAATAGGTCAAGCCTATACCCACTGAGGAGCATTCCCAGAGCTGATTGTATGCTCCGAAAGCACGGAGTCGTAGATTCTCCACCGGATACCAGTTCACACCTGCACCGCCCCAGAAGGCAGATGCGGCATCTTCTCCTTTGAAAAGGGCCTCATACCCGCCTTTTGCAAAAATATTAAGGCCGTCGGAGAAATTGTAAGTAACTGAAGGAAGGACCATAAGGCCATAGGAGAGATCGCCGGTCATCATAGAGGCATTGCTCAGATCGAGCCCCAGGAGCCAATTCCCGGCCTCTAACCTCTGACCGAGAGAAGCGAGATAGAAGAATTCTTTGGCTCCGGTCTGGATAGCTGTCGCGCTCCAGATAGTCTCTATATCTCCTACACTTCCGTTCCAGCCGAGCGAATAATTGAACCACGGTTTTTCAAACAGGCCATCAGCGTAGGGAGAGGTTGTAACCTGGAAGGTAAGTTCCTGAGAATCAGAAAGTGAATATCCTACCTTTGCGCCCCACTGGTAGCAGTCAAAACCATTCCACAGAGAAGATACCAGGATAGGATCGACGTCGAAATCGTAATCATCGAACTCGATGCCGCCCATAGTCACCATATCCTTTCCCAATGTGAACGAGAAGTTACCGGTGGTGAAGGTTACATTCGCCCAGTCTAGCCAGTTGCCAGTACGCTTGAGGGTATTCTTGTAGAGAGCCTTGGTATCTTCAAAAAGCAGAGCCTTTTCAGTAGAATAGAATCCCGCCCAGTGATTAGCCACACTGAACGAAACACTCTCAGAGATGTTTCCTTCAAAAAGGGAATAAAGAGAAGAATTACCGAGTGTAAAACTGTGACCGCCATCCGGGTAAAACTCGGGGGTAAGGTCGATTCTCGGAATAACGGACAATCCGACACCGGTTCCGGCGTCGTCAGCCTCTTGCGCGGACACAAGGAAGCAGGGTAGCAGCGCGGCTACGCAAACAACCAGGAATTTCTTCATTTAAACGCATAAAAAAGATTTAGTTAAACATGGGTGCAAACTTACGCAAAAATATCCGGAAATAATCAATTTTTTGCTAATTTTGAAAACTAAAAAAATAAAGACGCCACACAATTAACCTATAGAGTAAGAATGAACTACAATTTTGACGAAGAAATTGAAAGGAGAGGTTCCCAGTCTGTGAAATGGGATCTTTTCAGTAAAGAAGCACTACCAATGTGGGTTGCAGATATGGATTTCAAGGCAGCACCTCCCATCATAGATGCATTACAGAAAAGGTTGGACCACGGCGTTTTCGGCTATGAGCTGGTCCCGCAGAAATATTATGATACAATTTCATCATGGTTCGCCAAAAGACATGGCTGGGACTGGATCCGCAAGGAGAATATAATACCGACAACAGGAGTAATTCCCGCATATTCCGCCTGCATCAAGGCATTTTCAAGGACTGGGGACATGGTAATAGTGCAGCCACCATGCTACAACGCCTTTTTCCCTGCGATCCGCAACAACGGTTGCCTGGAAAGTCACAATGCCCTTGTATATAAGGATGGGACCTACAGCATAGACTTCGACGATCTTGAGAAAAGGGCCGCTGACCCAAGAACGAGTGTCATGCTCCTATGTAACCCCCACAATCCTGCAGGAAGGGTATGGACCCGCGAGGAGCTTCTTCGAGTTGGAGAAATCTGTCTCAAGAACCATGTATTCGTCATTTCTGACGAAATTCACTGCGAGATCACCTATCCGGGACATGATTACACCCCGTTCGGGACTCTTCCCGATGAGATTGTCAGGAATTCTGCCACTTGCTGCTCCCCTACCAAACCTTTCAATATCGCCGGAATCCAGATAGCAAATATCATTGCCAAAGACCCCGAGGTCGTCAGGAGAGTGGACCGTGCCATCAATGACAACGAATGCTGCGATGTCAATGTCTTCGGCGTAGCCGCCCTGATTGCCGCATACGGAGAAAGCGGCGAATGGCTCGATGAAATGCTTTCCTATGTCTACGAGAACTACTTGACTCTCAAGGATTTTATCTCAAAGGAACTTCCAAAAGCTAAAGTCCTTCCACTGGAAGGGACCTACCTCCCGTGGCTGGACCTCAGCGCTTACAGGAAAGAAGGCGAGCCTCTTGAGGGTTTCTCCGCAAGGCTTAACAAGCACCTCGAGGAAAAAGCCAAATTGATTCTTAGCTGCGGTACCATTTACGGGCCTGAAGCGGAGGGATTCCAAAGAATCAACATTGCCGCCCCGCGAAAGCGCGTCCTCGAAGGACTCAGAAGGCTTAAATACGGACTTGAAACATATTAACTCCCCATCATATGAAACTCGCTCTACTGGCAGTATTTTACTGCCTGGCTCCTGCCGGAGTTCTATGGCTTTGCCGCCGATATAAATGGATAGGAAAAATAGGACCGATCCTTATGCTCTATTTCATCGGGGCAATCATGGCGAATATAGGCATTTTACCATCGAAAGGCCCCGAATCGGAGAGCCTTCTGAAGATACAGGACCTCTTTACCAACGTTACTATTCCCCTTGCAATTCCTCTGATGCTTTTTTGTTTCACCTACAAAAAGAGTGAAACCAGAGACCAACTCCTTGCAATGATTACAGGTCTTGCCGCCGTCATTATCGCGGTGGTTGCAGGCTATCCGATCTTCGGGCCCCACATTCCCGACGGACCAAGAGTAGCCGGAATGTACACAGCATGCCTTACCGGAGGGACCGTCAATATGGCTGCGGTATCCAAGAGCCTCGGCTCCCCCGACACCCAGTACGCCCTCCTCAACACCTACGACATGATAGTATCTTTCACCTATCTTGTCTTTATCATGGCATTCGGGATAAGGCTCGCAAGGAAATTCTTGCCAGTCAAGACATTAAATCTTTCAAACGACGAAAATTCCATCAAGGAGGAGTTGAAAAAGTCCGAGGAAAACCCCTATAAGGGCCTCCTCACGACGAAGAAAGGCTGGCATGACCTCCTGATCCTCCTCGGGGTGACTCTCCTTGTCGTCGGAGCTTCCGCAGGGATCGGAATCGGCCTTTCAAAACTCATCCCCGGAGGAAGCTTCATGATGTTTTTCATCCTCGCAATCACTTCAATCAGTATAGCTGTTTCCTTCATAAAGCCTATCCATGACCTCGACTACGGAAACGCGATTGGAATGTACCTGATCTATATTTTCAGTATCGTAGTAGCTTCGATGGCAAACGTGAGAGCCCTCGATTTTACGGGAGCGCTGTGGATAATCGGATTCCTCTTCTTCATGGAGATTGTCTCCCTGACTCTGCAGCTTCTCTCAGCTAAGATTTTCAAGGTCGATGCCGATACGGCCGTTATCGCTTCGGTTACATATATCAATTCTCCGCCCTTCGTCCCGATGATTGCAGCCTCGATGAAAAACAGCCGCGTACTGATGCCTGGTCTCAGTATCGGCATCATCGGATACGCCGTCGGTAACTACCTAGGAGTACTTATTTTCCAACTTTTTTCTTAAACATTAACTTCTTCAAAACATATGAAACGACTTTTACTTTCTTTAGCTGCACTAGCGGTCGCCCTATCCCTCCCGGCTCAGGAAATGAGGACCGAGAAGAACTCTACAGTCAAATACACCGCTGAGCTCGAAGGAGACTTTGTGGTTGTCGGCGGCGGGCTCGCAGGAGTGTGTGCTGCTGTTTCCGCAGCAAGGCACGGTGCCAAGGTAATCCTTGTCCAGGACCGTCCTGTACTCGGAGGCAACGCCTCCAGCGAGATACGAATGGGTATCTGCGGAGCCAAGACCTCCCAGGACTATGAGGCCGGCATTCTCGAGGAGATGCAGCTTCGTAATTTCCGCTACAATCCGCTTCAAAGATATACCCTCTGGGACGACGCTATTTATTCGACCGTTGTCATGGAGCCGAATATCAAGCTTCTTCTCAACACTTCTGTCCAGGATGTCGTGATGGACGGAGAGAGGATTGCGGCAGTGAAAGCATGGAATATCAATGCCTATACCG
>Ga0079305_1000381_pt1 | contig 99756 bp, 86 predicted proteins | sample LMS_cellobiose_e_FD_79183 | JGI IMG/M metagenome (GOLD analysis project Ga0079305, IMG submission 79183) | Rumen-fistulated moose microbial communities from Alaska, USA - LMS_cellobiose_enrichment | ecosystem: Host-associated > Mammals > Digestive system > Stomach > Rumen fluid ...
CATCGGCAGACTGCCGGAATTGTTTTTTACCTCATCTCTCATCTCTTCTACCTCATACCTTGATCGATTTTTCCGATTCACTTCTAAAGCAAGCAGGAGCCACGAGGAGTTCTATCAGCGTAAAACGGAGCTTCCGCTGGAATGATGAAAGATGAGAGATGAAAGATGAATACTTATTCATGTTCTGTTTTTCCTTTTCTGCAGTTTCCTGCCGGTTTTTTTTATGTCGTGTAAGAACTGGGAAGACTGGGAAGACTGGGAAGACTGGGAAGACTGGGAAGACTACGGATACTTTTTTCCCGTTAATCTCGTGTCGTCCGTTGTTTTCCGCGTGAGTCCTCTTAGTATTCTTAGTCTTACCAGTTTTCTTAGAAGTTCGCGTTTCCGTTGATCTCGCTTCCCCGGGCAGGCCGGGAACAGGGAATACCATTTCCGTTAATCTCGTGTCGTCCGTCCTCTTTCGCGTTGGTTATTACGAATTTGAAAAACGTAATAATATACCGTGTAAAAAGATAAAATCAAGCGGGAGACCGGTTGAGACGGGAAAAAATCAGGAAATAATCTTTTCGCCGGTGGTGTTCATGGTCAGACCGGCATGGAGGACGCCGCGCTGTCTCCGCATGGCGTTGACCAGCTCGGTGATTCCGGAAGGGCGGCCGCGCAGCATGATCATTTCCGCGCAGAGTTCATGAGTCAGGTGGACGTGCGTGGCGGCGAGCACGGATTCATGACAGTGATGCTGAAGCTCGACCAGTTTTTCCGTGAGGCCGCGCTGATGGTGATTGTAGACGAGCGTCAGGGTGCCGAGGACTTCCTCGTCGTTTTCCCATTGTTCCCGCGTGAGCTGATCGCGGATAAGATCGCGGATGAATTCCGAGCGGTTCTCATAATCATTTTCACGGGTCATCCGGTCGAGTTTTGCGAGCAGGGAAGCATCCAGCGACAGACTTACACGGGCGATTTCCGACATTTGACTCTCCTCGGGTTGATTCGTTCGGGACACCGGCAATATAGTCTGCCGAAAGGGAAAAGTCAACCGGGCGGCCGGCTTTTTCCCCTTCGCGGTTCAGAAATTGGCCGCATCGGCTTCGTCTTTCAGCATGACCTGCAGTTTGCCGAGGGCCTGATTCTGAATCTGGCGGACCCGTTCCCGCGTGCGTCCGATGAGAAGACTGACCTCTTCGAGCGTTTGTTTCCGGAAGAAGCGCAGTTCGATGATCTCGCGTTCGCGCGGGTCGAGTTTGTCCAATGCCTCGCGCAGCCGGTGAAAGGAATCCTGATCGCCGGCGAGTCTTTCCGGCGACTTGGCGTTGGGGTCGGAGATCAGTTCCTCGAACGTGTCGTTTTCACCGGTCTGAATCGGATCGTTCAGGGAAAAGATGCTGGTCTCGGCCAGCCGGAGCGTGGAGACGGTGCGTTCGGAAAAATGCAGTTCCGCGGCGATTTCCGAGTCGAGCGGTTCTCGTCCGAGCCGGAGCCGCAGGGAATCCCGCATCTTGCGTATCTGCATCATCTTGTGTCCGGACTGCGCGGGGATGCGGATGGTCCGGGTCTGATTCATGATGGCGCGCAGGATAGCCTGTTTGATCCACCAGGCGGCGTAGGAACTGAATTTGGCGCCTTTGGCCGGATTGAATTTTTCCGCCGCGCGCATCAGGCCGATATTGCCTTCGGAAATGAGGTCCGGCAGATTCAATCCCATCCCTTTGAAATCATGCGCGATTTTGACCACCAGGCGGAGATTGGAGACGACGAGTGATTCGTAGGCTTCCTCTTTCCGGGCGGAATCGCCGCCGTGAATGAATCCGGCCAGCTGAATTTCATCTTCCTGCGAGATCAGCGGATAACATTCGATCTCGCCCATGTAGGCCTTCAGCGAGTCGCGTATGATCACATCTTCGCTTTCCGCCGACGAATCGGTTTCTTCCGCCGGGAGAACCTCCTCCGGGGGGATTTCTTTTTCGTTCCGGCCGGAGGTTTTCTTCGGTATGGGGCATTTTTCCTTTTCCGCTGCCGGAGGAAAGAGTTTCGTAATGGCGGCGATAAGGGTTTTCATATTCAGAGTCGCGGCGGGAACGGGGGCTGCCGTTGTTTTTTTCGGCGGCGGATTTCTTTTTCGTTGCGGATGCTGCTTTTTGAACGGTCTGGCATTTTGCGGTCATGGTCCGTGGTCTCCTCGGGTTTGGCTGGTGAAAAATAATACTGCTCTACTATATACTCGGAAAAAATGACCGTTTTCAATGCAAAAACGGTAAAACAAAAAGAAAACAACAGACTATAATCAGAAATCGCAATATTTTATCTGCGGCGGTCCCGCTGATGGCAAAATGGAAGGCGGATACGGTGCCGGATTTCCTGCGCGTTTTCTGTTCGGATCATCCGCTGCAGAGGGGAAACGGGACGCAAAACCCGGACGGTTTTTTCGCTTTTTTCCGGATTGCACTCTTGAAAAAAACGGAAAATGTGACAAATTAAGTGCTGGTCATTTTGAACAACCCATCGGGAAAGGTGAGAGAAGATGCCTTATATTGCGAACACAGACAGCGACCGGGCGGAAATGCTGCGCGCCGCGGGCTTCTCCAGCATCGACGAGATGTGGGAGAAGGCCGGCGTCCGTTTTCCGGCTCCGGCCTTGAACGGGATTCCGGAAGGACGCTCCGAGTATGAGGTCTTCCGGCATCTCCAGGAACTTTCAGCGAAAAACGCGGCCGGACTGATCAATTTCGTCGGCGGCGGGTATTACGACCACATCATTCCGTCCGCGGTGGATGCGGTCACTTCGCGCGGGGAATTTTTCACCGCCTACACTCCGTATCAGGCCGAGGCCTCGCAGGGAACGCTGCAGGCCATTTACGAGTATCAGACTGCGATCTGCCGCCTGACCGGCATGGAGGTCTCCAATGCCAGTCTCTACGACGGCGGAACCGCGCTGTTCGAAGCGATGATGATGGCCGTCAAGATCACCGGACGGCGGCAGGTGGTGATCTCCGGCGCGGTTTCTCCGATTTTCCGCCGGATGATCGAGACCTATTGCAGCAATCTGGACGTCGAACTGATCGAAGTCGCCGCGGGCGCCGGCACCGATTCCAACCTGAACGAACTCGGACAGGCGTTGAGCGCGCAGACCGCGTGCGTGATCGTGCAGTATCCCAACTTCTTCGGCGGGGTCGAAGATCTCAGCGGCATCACCGCCGCCGCCCATGCCAACGGCGCGTTGGCGATTTGTTCGACTTACCCGATCGCGCTTTCCGTGCTCAGAACTCCCGGCGAGATGGATTTCGACATCGTGACTGGGGAAGGGCAGAGCCTCGGCATTCCGCTGAGTTTCGGCGGACCGTATCTCGGTTTCATGGCCGTCAAGAACAAATACATGCGCAAGATGCCCGGCCGGATTGTCGGACGCACGCACGATCTCGACGGCAAGGAAGGTTTCGTGCTGACGATCCAGACCCGCGAGCAGCATATCCGGCGCGAGCATGCCACGAGCAACATCTGTTCCAACGAGAGCCTTTGCGCGCTTTCCGCGCTGGTCTATCTCACGCTGGTCGGCAAACAGGGATTCGTCCAGGTCGGCGACCTCTGCATGTCCAAGGCGGTGTTCGCCCGCAATGAGATTCTGAAGATCAAAGGCGTCGAACCGGTGGGCGACGGGGCGTTCTTCAATGAATTCGTGGTGAAACTGCCCTGCGATGCTGCCGAACTGGTCGGCAAGCTGATCGACAAGGGATTCGCCGCCGGATTCCCGCTCGGACGTTATTACTCCGACCGCCGCGACCAGCTGCTGATCGCCGTTACCGAAAAACGAAGCCGCGAGGAGATCAAAGCCCTTGCCAATGCTATGGAGGCCTACCTGTGAAACTGATCTATGAAATCGGCCGCGCCGGACGCACCGGCACGGTTCTGCCCGCTCTGGATGTGCCCCAGTCGTCCGCGGTCCCGATGGCGCTGCGCCGTTCCGCCACCGCGGCTCTGCCGGAAGTTTCCGAACAGGAAACGGTCCGTCACTTCACCAATCTCAGCCGCATGAATATGAGCGTGGACACCAACTTCTATCCGCTGGGGTCCTGCACTATGAAATACAATCCGCGTCTGCACGAAAAAGTCGTGCGGCTGCCCGGTTTCGCCGATCTGCATCCGCTGCTGCCGCAGCTGCGGCACGGTGCGACGCTGACGCAGGGTGCGCTGACGGTGCTTTACGAGACCGAACGGATGCTCAGCGAACTGCTCGGTTTTGCGCAGACCACCATGCAGCCGATGGCCGGCGCGCACGGCGAACTGACCGGCGTCATGCTGATCGCCGCCTATCACCGCTCCCGCAAGGATTCCGCGCGGAAGATCATGCTCATTCCCGACGCGGCGCACGGCACCAATCCCGCCAGCGCGACCGTCGCCGGGTATGTCACCAAGACCGTTCCGAGCGATCCGGACGGCAACGTCGACCTGGCTGCTTTGCGCGAGATGCTTTCGCCCGAAGTCGCCGGCATCATGCTGACCTGTCCGAATACGCTCGGGCTGTTCGATCCGAACGTGAAGGAAATCTGCGAACTGGTGCACGGGGCAGGCGGGCTGTGCTATTGCGACGGCGCCAACTTCAATGCGATCATCGGCCGGCTCCGGCCCGGCGACATCGGATTCGACGTCATGCACGTCAATCTGCATAAATCCTTTGCCACGCCCCACGGCGGCGGCGGTCCGGGCGCGGGTCCGGTCGGCGTTTCCGCCAAACTCGTCCCGTTCCTGCCGGTGTCGCGGGTCGTCAGCCGCAACGACGGCACCTGTGCGCTCGAATACGACTGCCCGCAGTCGATCGGCTACATCGCTCCGTTCTACGGCAATTTCGGCGTGATCCTCCGCGCTTACGCCTATCTGCTCACGCTCGGACGCAAAGGACTGGTCCGGGTCAGCGAAAACGCCGTGCTGAACGCCAACTACATCATGGCGTCGCTGAAGGACTGCTACGACCGCAAGTATGACCGCGTCTGCATGCACGAGTGCGTCTTTTCCGCTTCGCGTCAGGTCAAAAACGGCGTTCATGCGCTCGATATCGCCAAGGGTCTGATCGACCGCGGCATCCATCCGCCCACCATCTACTTCCCGCTGATCGTGCCGGAAGCACTGATGATCGAGCCGACCGAGACCGAATCGCGCGACGAGCTGGACAACTTCATCGCCGCGATGCGTGAAATCGCTTCGCTGGCGGAATCCGCACCGGAACAGATCAAGGCCTGTCCGCTCACCACGCCGGTGAAACGGCTGGACGAGACGACCGCCGCGCGCAAGCCCGATCTTTCGTTCCCGTTGTAAAGCGGGGTCCGAATCCCGCAGCAGGAGGAAAAATGGCATCTTACGATCTGCATCTGCATACGCTGTGGAGCTACGACGCTTTCACTCCGGTCGAGGAGTATTTCCGGATTGCGCACGAAAAGAATCTGCGCGCCATCGCCATTACCGACCATCACCTGATGGACGGTTATGACGAGGTGCTGGAAGCGGCTGCGAAATATCCCGATGTCGGCTATCTTTCCGGCGGCGAACTTTCGGTGAACTGCCCGTTCGGACCGATCGACCTGGTCTGTCTGAACCTGCCCCGGAAGCCCACGCCGGAACTGAAAAAGGTCTTCGACCTCTATCACCAGTGGCAGATCGACTGCGGTGCGAATATCTCCAGAAACATGACCGCGCTCGGTTTTCCGTTCGACGATGCCGCGCGTCTGCGTCTGCTCCGGAGCTACCGTCCGGAAAAAGTCATTGCCAGACAGGGCAATTCGCATGTCCGCGGCGGCACGTTCCGCGATTACTGCATCGAACGGGGATATTGCAGTTCGAAGGAAGATTATCTCGCGATGCGGGAAAAATTCACCGGTTCGACGCCGTATCCCGAATACGACGTGGTGATCCCCGCGGTCAAGAAGGCCGGCGGCGTGGTCATCATCGCCCATCCTTACAACAATTATTTCCGGAAAACCGACCGCAAACGCATGGACACGCTGCGGGAGATGTTCCAGCTGGACGGAATCGAGTGCGCACATCCCGGAGTGCCGACGGAAATCACGCCGGTGTACCGGGCTTACTGCGAGGAATTCGGTTTGCTTTCCTCCGGCGGGACCGATCTGCACAACCCGGTTGAGAAACGGCCCGACGGGTCGGACCTTTGTCTGGGCGGACATTGCGGCCCGGACCGCTGGCTGGACGAAATACTCGAGCGGGTGCAGATTTATCACGGAGTGGATTGACGGTCCGGGAAACGCCCGCTCTGAGCTCAAAGCCGGGTCATTCCCGTTCCGAGGTCTGGACAATGGTGATCCGCAGTTCCGGGCGGGCGGGATACCGGCTCATGGCGTCGGAAAGATTTTTCTCGATGGACTCCCGGTCGGCACAGGCCGTGCGCGGCACCAGCAAATGAAAATTCAGCGTAAGGGTGCCGGGTTTTTCGCGGCGGAGCCTGAAATCGTAAACCTTGAACCGGGGATTCAGTTCCGCCACGGCGTTTTCCATTTTGCCCTGCCACTGCCGGACTTCGGGGTCGGCGGTGTGGCACGGATCGCAATGCAGCAGCAGATGCACCGGCATGTGCTTGCCGATCTCCACTTCGGCCTGTTCGAGCATGTCGTGCACGGCAAGGATGTCCGCATCCAGGTTCACTTCCGCGTGCGCGGTGGCGAAATACTGGTTCGGGCCGTAGTTGTGCATGATGATGTCATGGACTCCGCGGATTCCCCGGCACTGCAGCAGACGTGAACGCAGCTCCTCCACCAGTTCCGGTCCGGGCGGTTCGCCGAGCAGCGGATTGATCGTTTCGCGGAGAATCCGGCCTCCGCCGTAGAGCACCAGAAGCGCGGTCAGCACTCCCGCGCAGCCGTCCACCGGAAACGAGGTGAATTGTCCCGCCAGAACGGCGATCAGCACCACGGAAGTCCCCGCCATGTCGCTTAAACTGTCGAATGCCATCGCCTGAATGGTCCGGGAGTCGATCAGCGCGCCGATGTGCCGGTAGAAGAAAAACAGCCACGCCTTGAACAGCAGCGAACCGGCGATGAGCGCGGTCATCACGGTCGACATCCGCACTGCGCGCGGCTGAATGATCCGTCCGATCGATTCCACCAGAAAATTCAGCCCCATCGACACGATGATGACGGCGACCACCACGCCCGCGACGTATTCGAAACGGCCGTGACCGAACGGATGTTCGCGGTCGGCGGGTTTGGCGGCAATTTTGAAGCCGAAGATCGTGATGACGGAATTTCCGCCGTCGGAGAGATTGTTGACGGCGTCTGCGGCGATCGCCACGCTGCCCGAGAGCAGTCCGACGGTGAATTTCAATGCGGCCAGCAGCAGATTGACGATCAGGCCGGCATAGCCGCTGAAAATGCCGTAATTCAGCCGGACTTCGGCCGAATCCGTGTGTTCATAATCGCGGACGAAACAACGTATCAGCAGATTTGAGATCATTCAAAAATCCTTTCGGCCCGTAATGTATCATTACTGCCGCCCAATTTCAAATCCGGAGAAATGCTTTTTTCGTTGAATGAACTTTTCCGCAGTCCGCCGAAAAACGCCTGCCGCTGCGGTTCCCGGAAATCCTGTCCGCTTTTTTAAATACGATTTTGCTGAATAAACTTGAAAAGTCGCTGAAAAGATGCTATAGTAATATATTGTCGTTTTCCTGTGCTCGGAATTCCGGCGGCAGACCCTTTGCCGCGGGGAAAGGCGGACGACGTTTTCGACGGCAATTTTTACCGGACAGTAAGAAGCTAAATCATAAATACAGAAATCTATGGCGGCTCAAAAAGAAAAAACAAAGATACTGGTGATCGACGATGAACGACTCATCCGGTTGACGCTGAACGCGAAACTGAGGCTGATCGGCTATACGGCAGTTTGCGTGGCATCCATACCGGAAGCGGTTGTTTTGCTCAATGACGGCGGATACCGGCATTTCAAGGCGATCATAACCGACATCATGATGGGCGACATGGATGGATTCGTCTTCCGGGATGTGGTGCGCGGAATGGATGAAACCATGCCGATCTTCTTCATGACCGCCCTTGATCCCGAGGAAGGAAGCGGTTTTCTCAAGCGGATCATGGAGGACAGTTACAGTTTCTATCTTCCCAAATCCATCAAGCCGGATCTGCTGCTCAAACGCGTGCAAAGCATTGTCGATTCCCGCAGAGTCGAAGAGCTCACCAAAGCGAAGGACAGGGAAGTCATGGAGTCTCTGACTCTCGGCGCTCATCTGCAGCGCAAAATGCTGCCTCCCCGCATCCAGATCACGGATACTGATTTTTACACATTCTTGTGGAAGCCGAAAGATATTGTTTCCGGCGATCTTCTGGAAGTGATGCCGCTGCCGGGCGGCGGCAGTTTGTATGTGCTGGGAGATATCCAGGGACATGGCACCAGCGCATCGCTGTCCATGATGGCGGTGCAAAGTTTTCTCAAACAGCTTTCTTCCAGCGAGAATTTCGCCCATGCCACGCCGGCATCCGTTGCCAATCTGATTCAGCATTTTTTCACGGACAATCTGGGAACGCTTTCCTACATGGCTGCACTCATCTGCATGTACCGTCCCGAGGAAAGAATCGTCGACTGGATCAGCTGCGGCGCACCGGACTTGCATCTGGTTGATCCCATGAATCCCGAACCGGTCGACCTCAACCCGGAAAAACGGGGAAACATGCCCATCGGACTGGTCCAGGACACCGTATATACGGAGAATGACATAGTAAGGACCCGTTTATCCGAAACGGCAGTTTGCGTGGCGTTTACGGACGGAGTGATCGATCTGTTCAAAGATCAGGACGGCCACGAACCGCTGTCGGATTCGCTGCGCGCGGAGCTGCAGATTCAACTGTTGTCGGAGGCGCGCCTCAAAGACAGCATTATCACCGTCCCTTATAAATTCCAGCTCGCCTGTGAGGCTTACGGCTATTCCTTCTTTGCCGATGACGTGACGGAACTGATCTTCGGCGCCCGATTCAAGAAACCGGGCATTCTGGTCAAGTCGATCCCGATGAATGCTTCCGTCATCGACAAAGAGGCGCAGGTGATCGAGCAATGGTGTTCCGAGCAGGGCTGGGATCCGGATATCATCACGAAAGTGGAGCTTGTCTTCGAGGAGAAGATGATGAACCTGTATGATCACGGCTATGATATTCGCGCCCGGTCGGGCGAACAGGCATGCTTCCGTCTGAAAAAAGAAAAAAACCAGGTGGAACTGACCATCTGGGACTGGGGGACGCAGGAGCCCAGCCTTGCCGTGGCGGCCGGCAATCTGGAATTGGAACTGGAGCTTAAAAACCGTGATTTCAGCGGTCGGGGCCGCGGGAGACTCATGGTTCGCAAAATATGCAAAAATATAGAACGCAATCGATTCGGGCCTCTCAATGAGACGACCTATCGCATTGCCGTGGATGACAACGAGAAATAAGACAGGGGATTCAAATGAAACAATGCTGCAAAGATTATCTGATGGAACAGTTCGGCGATGAGGATGTGGTCAACGAAATATACGAGGAATATACCAAGTCGGTCCAGGAGAAGCTCGCCGGGTTCGAAGTTGCGCTGACGGCGGAAAACTGGTCACTGCTGGACCAGCTGGCGCACGCAGTCAAGGGCAATGCGCTGGCCACGGGTGATACCGATGTCGCCAACGTAGCCATTGAGCTCAGAAACGCTGCAAAAATGGCGGAAAAGGACACGGCCCGCTCTCTGTTCGAAAAACTGAAAGTACTTGCACAAGAGCTCTGACGTATTGAATCGGAAGTGACCTTTATTCGGGAAAGGTCACTTCATGCTTTTTGTCCGCTGCCGTCGGCTGCGTCATGCAGCTGATGCGGTGCATATTTCGCAAGCAGTTCCTTAAGTCTTTCCAGCGTGATCGGCTTGATGAGCATATCATCGAATCCGATTTTTCTGTACTCGCTTTGCATTTCCACATCCGCGGTGATGACATAGACCGGCACCTTTGCAAATCGAGGAGATTTGCGGATTTCGCGAACCAGAGTTGCACCGTCCATGATCGGCATGGACATATCGGTCAGCACAATATCCATATTTTCTGAATTCTGCAGCACTTCCAGTGCTTCTTTTCCGTTTCCGACCGTCTGCACCTTGTGAATGCCGAGTCGGGCCAGCATCGTTTGCAGAATCCGCTGGTTGAGTTTCTGGTCATCCACGATAAGGATGTGTTTTTCCATAATGGCCTCATCCAGCTGCGTAATCTCTTTCACGGATTTGTGCTCATGGAAATATGCTTCGGATTCCTGTTCCGTGAAGGCTTCCACGTTCGGAATGCGGAGCGTGAAGGTCGAGCCCTTGCCCAAAGTCGATTTCAGTTCGAGCGATCCCTTCATCTGCTTTGAAAGCTGCTTGCAGATGGCCAGTCCGAGTCCTGTGCCCTTGGTGCTGTCATGTTCCTGAAGCTGGACATACGGCGACATCAGTTTCCCGATGTTTTCGTCGGAGATGCCGCAGCCCGTATCCGTCACGGAAAGCAGAAAGGTTCTGTTTTCATAATAGGCGCGGACCGTTATGTATCCTTTTGAGGTGAATTTTACGGCATTGCCGATGAGGTTGAAGAGTATCTGGCGGATTCGCTGCGGGTCCAGCTTCAGGAATGGCATTTTCGCGATTTCGGTGTGAAGCTGAACGGACATTCTGGTCGTGGCCGCTTCGAAGGAGGTGGCCACTTTGCCGACCAGCTCCGCGATGTTCGTCGGCACGGGGTGCAGTTCCATCTTGCCCGATTCCAATTTGGAGAGATCCAGCACGTCGTTGATCAGTTCCAGCAGCGTCTGTCCGCTGGTGATGATGGCATCCAGCGCCTTTTCTTTTTCCTCGGGGTTATCGATGCCGAGCTGCAGCATTTCGGAAAAACCGATGATGGCATTCAAGGGGGTGCGGATATCATGGCTGACAGTCGAGAAGAAATAACTTTTCGCCTTTTCCGCTTTGATCGATTTGTCGCGTTCTTCCTTCAGCTGCGCGTTCATCTTCGCATTCTCCTCGGCCTGCTGTTCTATCATGTGCATGTGCTGGGAACGGCGGTAGAAGACGAATCCGCACAGGGAGGACACCAGCGCGGCCAGGCTTATGGCGCTCAGGGAGAGCATGCGGAGAAGTTCCTTGTTCAACTGCAGATGCCGCTCCATGGACTGTTTGCTGGCTTTTTCAAGCCCGCTGGTGAGGTAGGAATATATCTCGGTTTTGTTTTGGATATATGTTTCATCCCAGAGCAGTTCTTCGGCCCGCTTGTGACGCTGGTCGATGGTCATCTTCTGTTCCTCCGGCGTCAGAGGGTAGTCTTTGACCTCCCGGTGAAGCGTTTCGTTGTCGCTTTTCAGCGCAATGAGATGCATGGCATGGTATTCGGTGCTCATCAGACTCTTCGAAGCCTTCATCGCGTTGGCGAGGGCATCTTTCAGCGACGGGTCGATCTGCAGGTCTTTGATCATCTCCAATGCCCGGTCCCGGTGTCGTTCATTCAGAGCCTCGTAGAAATAACTTTCTATATATTCCGGCTTCATGGTCACCACATAGCGTCTGACCGCCTCGGTCAGCAGATCCGTGCCCTGCCGGAAACAGTCGTTGGCGATATGATAACGGAAATGGTTGTTGTAGTTCAAACTCTGATTGGCGGTTATTGAGTTGACCATGACGGCTGAATAGATGAGCATGAAAGTGGACAACGCGAGAAAACAGTAAAGGCCGACCAGTGTTTTTATATCGGTGACCTCGAGAACATTTTTTTTCATAATTTTTGTATGAAAGAACGATCAGCCCCTCAAAAAACGACATTCCTGCAATTTAGCATTACTTATCAAAAGGGGGACGATTGCGCCTTATCTCCCAAGCTGAATGTATTTTATCAAACGATCGGGTATAACCCCACCTTATATAAAATTTGTAATATATACCTTTTTCCTTGAATTGCAAATGCCGGAACAGACTTCATTCGGAATTTCGGAAAGAAGACCGAAATTTTACCCGGATCAGGCACTGCCGGAATCAAACGGCCGAACCGCTTTCGAAGGGAACCCCATTGCGCTCAAAAAACCGCCGCCTTCTTTTTGACCGGAATGACCGAAACCCCTTCCGGGATCACGGCGACTTTGGCATTTCCGCCGCACCGGGCGAAAGCTTTTTCCAGCGCATCTTCCGGAGTCGCGGCAGTGTCCAGCTTCATCGCACGCAGCATTTCCTGCGGACATTCCGGCGCATACATGATGACCTTGTAATCCTTCAGAATCCGCGCCAGAATCTGATACTGCCACTGATCGGGCACCGTGGCGTTGCGGGGACGTTTGAGCGCTTCGGTCAGGATCGCTTCCGGCGAGGCCGCTTCCGACAGCGCTTTGAAGAAACTTTCGCCGCCGTGTCCGTCCGAACAGCCCGCAGCCATGATGATGACCCCGCCTTTGCGGCAGACCGCTTCCGCCGCCGTCATGCCTTTCACCGACTGATACACGTTCATATCCAGCGGATAGCCGCCGTTGGTGGTGATGACGATATCCGCTTCGGGAACTTCGATATTCGCCTGTTTCCGGCAGAATTCCACGCCCGCGGCATGAGCCGCCTTCGTGTCTCCGGCAAAGGCGCGGACGATGCGCTTTTCCGCATCGATCACCGTGTTCACGATGAATTTCAATCCGGCCTGTTCGGCGGCATAGACCATGTCGCGGTGGATCGGATTGTTTTCCAGAATCCCGGTGCGGGCGTGCGGATCGGCGATGAATTCGGCGCAGTGATTGGCCAGCACCGTCTCCCGCGACGCAATCCCCGGCAGAATGCTTTTGCGTCCCCCCGAAAAACCGGCGAAGAAATGCGGTTCGATGAAGCCTTCCGCAGCCAGCAGATCGGTTTCCAGCGCGAGTTTGTTCAGAATCAGACGTCCGCCCGAGGGCAGGATTCCCGCATCTTTGAGCATGGCATCGTTGCGGCTGTCGTGGATGACGATCTTTTCCTGCTCCACGATCTCCGCGCCGAATTTTCCGACGAGTTCCTCCCGGCTCGTTTCCCGGTGACAGCCGGTGGCGATCAGCAGCGTGATGTCGATGGCCGGATTGCCGGCCCGCAGTTCATCGAGCATGGCCGGGATGATGTATCGGCTGGGAACTGGCCGGGTATGGTCGCTGCAGATGATGACGCAGTTTTTGGCGGCGGCGGCCAGTTCCCGCAGCGGTTTCGAGCCGATCGGATTGTCCAATGCCCGGCGGACTTCCGCCGCCGGATCGGCTGCCGCGGGTTCGCAGGAGGGGGCGAAACTGCCCAGATAATTTTCCTCCGGAATGCGGAATACCGCCTGCGATTTATGACACGGCACAGCTGCTTCGATCATGATCTGTCTCCTTTTCAGATTATCTGCATATTCTTAAAAGTCTTCTTCGTTCCGGTTCCGGGCCGGAACTTCCGCTTGTATTATATGCCGCTTTTGGGAATTTGTCAAGGCGCCGTTGAAGGAAATCGCCGGATAGCGGGGTGCATCCTCGCTTGACGGACGGAACGGACCAGATGGACGGAACGCGGGGGATGCGATCCGGTGCGGGAATATTTTGAAGCATGACCGGTCTCAGGAGGGCCTTCGATTTCCGCATGATCGTCCTTCAAGTTCGTTTTGTCTGTCCGGTCCGTCGATCGCGAAAAAGCGAAGCCTGACGACTTCATTTTTTTGCCCATCGGGCAAAAAATGGTCGGGGCAGCGAGATTCGAACTCGCGACTTCTTGCTCCCAAAGCAAGTGCGCTACCAACTGCGCTATGCCCCGTTTTCCATGAAATGATAATATACACCCGGTTTCGCCAAAAGCAAAAAATTAACGGTGCAATTTCCCGTTTTCTGCCGGATTTTCAGGGCAGGGGGACTCGAGCGGCAAAAAAACGCCCCCGGAAAAACCGGAGGCGCATTGTCGAACGTCCGCAGAGCGGTCACGCTTTGGCCGGAGTCTCCGGCGCGGCGTTCGGTTTGTCTTCCCGGACCGACACGACCGGCTTGTGCCAGTAGGAGATGATCAGGTTGGTCAGGAAGATCGAGGAATAGGTGCCGATGATCACGCCGTAAAGCATCACGGAAACGAAATCCCGGATGCCGGAGCCGCCGAAAATCAGCTGCATCACCAGCACCATTGCAGTGGTCAGCGAGGTGATCACCGTTCTGGAGAGAGTCTGATTGATACTCAGGTTGATGATGTCGCGGTAGGAGGCTTCCTTGACGATTTTCAGGTTTTCGCGGACACGGTCGAAAGTGACGATGGTGTCGTTGATCGAAATACCGATGATGGTCAGCGCGGCCGCCATGACGTTCATGGTCATCTGTCCGCCGCTGAGCAGGTAGATGCCGATGCCGATGATCACGTCATGCAGCAGCACCACACAGCCGGCGACCGCGTAGGAGAACTGGAAGCGGATCGTCATGTAGATCACCATGATGATGAACGAGAGCACCAGCGAGAGCAGGGCGGTGCGCATGAAGGTTTCGCCGATCAGCGCGCCCAGCGTGGACTGGGTCTGGCCTTTGAAGCCGGCCTGCGGGAATGCCTTGTTCAGCGCTTTGGAAACGGAATCCATGATCTGTGCGCCGGCGTCGGCGGTCTGCGCACTGGTGCGCCCGGTCTTTTCGCGGATCACGATTTCGAGTTCCTTCTGAGCGTCCAGCGCGCTGCCGGTCTTGTAGGTGACCTTGTTTTCGAATCCGGCCGCGGAGAGCGCTTTGGCGATCTGTTCGGAGGGGACCGCTTCCTTGAAGGAGAAGGTCAGCTGGGTGCCGCCGGTGAAGTCGATCCCGAGGCAGTCTTTGCCGCGGACGCCGATGCAGACGAAGGTCGCGATGATCAGTGCGAAAGAGAAAGTCAGGGCAAATTTCTTCATCCCGAGGAAGTCGATTTTGGTATTCTTGATGAACTGGAGCATCCGGAGCTTGTGGACCGGAGTGAACCGGGTCATCAGGTCGAACAGCAGCCGGGTCAGGAACACGGCGGTGAAGAGCGTGGTGAAAACGCCGATGGCGAGCGTGATGGCGAATCCCTTGATTGCGCCGGTGCCTTTCCAGAGCAGAATCACGGCCACGATCAGCGTGGTGATGTTCGAGTCGAAGATCGCGGAATAAGCACGGTCGAACCCGAGGTCGATCGCGTTCTGAATCGTTTTCCCGCTCTGCACTTCTTCGCGGATTCGCTCGTAGATCAGCACGTTGGCGTCGACGGCCATACCGATGGTCAGGATGATGCCGGCGATGCCGGGCAGGGTGAGGGTGACGTCGAACGCGGCCATGGCGCCGAGAATCAGCACGGCGTTGATGAACAGCGAGATGTTCGCCACGATGCCGCTGCGGACATAGTAGATCAGCATGAAGATCATGACCAGAATCATGCCGGCGATGCCGGAGTAGAGACCGTCGCTGACCGTCTGCTTGCCGATGGTCGGGTCGATGTCGGACTGCGCCTGGATCGACATGGAGAACGGCACGCTGCCGCTGACCAGCGCGTTGGAGATGTTTTCCGCGTCTTCACGCGAGAAACTGCCGGTGATCTGGGCGTTGCCGCCGGTGATCGCGGTCTGAATGACCGGGGCGGAGTAAAGTTCGCCGTCGAGGATGATGGCGAGCATGCGTCCGATGTTGTTGCTGGTGACTTCGCCGAAGCGGGCCGCACCGGCCGGCTTGAACGAAAGCAGAATCTCGCGCTGGCCGAACTGGGTCATCGAAGGATAGGCGTCTTTGATCTCCTTGCCGTCCATCTGCGCGGAACGTTCCACAATGTACGGTTCGCGGGTGGTCTTGCCGTTGCGGGTCTCGGTGCTGATCTTCAGCTCGTAGCCTTCCGGCGGCTGATAGTTCTTCGGGTCGGCCAGGTATTTCCGGACTTCTTCGGCATTGTTCGGATGGACCAGTTTGAACTGGAGCTTGGCGCTCATCTTGATCAGGTTTTCGATGACCTGTTTTTCCTCGCGGGTGACGATCGGCACGCGCATGGAGATGTATTTGCCGCCGGCGGGAGAGATGTCGGCCTCGAAGATGTTTCTCTGGGTCAGACGTTTGCGCAGGGTTTCGATGGCGAGATCACGGTATTTGTCGAAATCCTTTTCGATTTTTTCCTTGTCGGCGGGGTCGGGGATGAGTTCGAGGATGAATTCCGCGCCGCCGTTGAGGTCGATGCCGCGGCGGATGGAACCGGCGGTATTCTTGCGGATCAGGGAAAGCACGTCGCGCGTGCCGGTGATCTTCTGGGTTTTGACGATGACGGGCTTGACCACTTTTTCAAGCGGGATGCCTTTTTCGGCGGACGCGGTCTCAAGCGCGGTCGAGTCATACATGGAGGGGTCTTTGGCCTTTTTCGCCTGCGCGGCGGCAATCAGTTCGGTGACTTCCTTGCCGCCGGGATTGGTGCAGATGTCTTTGAAGGCGTCATAGAAATCGCGCTCCTGAAGCGGATACATGGAAAAGATGAACACGCTCAGGACCACCAGAGCGAAAATCGAACGGAGGATAATGGGTTTTTTATTCATTTCTTGGGTTCTTCTCCGGCGGGAACATTGCTGACCGCGCTTTTCATGAGTTCAATACGGGTATTGTCGGCAATCTTCACGATGAACGACTGCTCTTTGACGGTAACGATTTCGCCATAGATGCCGCCGATGGTGACGACCTTGTCGCCGACTTTCACGCTTTCGATCATTTCCTGACGGCGTTTCTGCTCTTTTTTCTGACCGCGCCACATGAAGTAGATCAGCACGGCCATGACAATGACCATCGGGATCATGGAACCGAGTCCGCCCAGAGCGGACGGGGCTTCTTCCTGTGCGGCGGGTTTGCCGCCGGCGGGCACTTGAACGGTGGTCTTAGCAGACGGCTGGGCGGTTTGGGTTCCGGCAGCAGTGGTCTGCTGGGCGAGAATAAAGCAGTTCTGTGTCATTTTTTATGTCTCCAAAGCTCGTTTTGTTTTTTCGTAAAAATCAACAACCCGTAATGTACCCCGATTTATGAGAATCGCAAGCGTAAAACGGAAAAACAGCGCATTTTTTTTGATTTTTTATTAAAACCCGACTGAAACCGGGAGATTCCCGAAGGTTTCAGTCCTCGGTGGTTTTCTGCCATGTGCGATGAATCCGGCAGCGCCGGCCGTTGACCATTCCTTCGGCGGATTCGTTCCGTCCGCCGGGCAGCGATTCCAATATACGGAGGCCGGCAAGGTTGGATGCTTCGCAGGTGAGCAGCAGTTCCCGGATGCCGAGCCCGCGGGCAAGTGTCATCAGTTGAGGATGGATCGCCCGACCGTATCCCTTGCCGCGTTCGCCGGGACGGATGACCAGTCCGAGGTGTCCGCCGTAATCGCGCAGCGCGTCGTTCAGTTTCGGCCGGAGGTTGGCTACGCCGATGATGCGGTCGCCGTTCCGAATCCAGTAGGTCACCGACGGCACGATGCCCGGTTTCAGACCGATTCCCGCTTCCTGACGGCGGTAGTCCTCGAAAATCGTTTCGCGCCATTGCCCGTACCGGGCCGGATCGTGCAGAATGTAGGAATCGTGCACATGACCCCAGGTTTCCCGGCAGAAATCGAAATAGGCGTCCAGCAGTTCCGCACATGGCCGCACCGCTGCCGCCTGGGGGGCATCCGTTTTGATTTCCTTTTCCGTTCATCCGGTGTTCTCTCCTGTTTTGCCGGTCCGAAACCGTGGAATATACCATAAAAATTTGGATTTGCAAATCGGCCGGTCCCGATGCCGTTCCAGTTCCCGGTCAAATTCCTTGACTTGTCCGTGAGAAAAATCAAAAAAAAGTAAGGAAAGGGGGTTGACAAACCGGGAAAGCCGTGTAGATTATTTCTTGTTTACTGGTAAACAAAGGATGAATCAATGGCTATCACGGCGAAAGAAATTGCGAAACAGCTGGGGGTTTCCAGACAGGCGGTCTATTCGGTCCTGAACAGTAAGGAAGTCTGCCATGTGTCTCCCGACAAGCGGGAGAAGATATTGTTCCTGGCCAGGGCATATCACTATCGTCCGAATACGGCGGCGCTGCAGCTGAATGGCAAGCAGACGCATCGGATCGGCGCGGTCATGCACTCCTACGGCGGCGTCGACGCAGTGTTTCTGTCGCGGCTCGCCACGCGGCTGGTCGCGGAAAACTATCAGCTCCAGACGGTCTCCTTTCTCGGCGTGAAACAAGGATTGGACGCTCTGGCAAGTCTGGTGAATTCCGGCGTGGACGGGATCATTTATCACAAGAAATATGTGTCCGCGGAACACGATCAGATCGGCATCCCGGCGGTCGCGATTGCGGACGAACTGGCGAACGATTATTTCACCGGGGCGAAAGAAGCGACGACACATCTGATCAAGGTCCACGGACACCGGAAAATCCTTTACCTGGGCATCGAGGAATTCGATCCGAAAAGCACGGTGGGGAAATACGACGGCTATTGCGCGGGGATGCGTCAGGCGGGTTTGGAGCCTCTGCCCCTGCTGCATACGCTCGAAAACACCGGTTTCGAAAAACAGCTGAAAGCGCATCTCGATTCCGGCGTGACCGCGGTTTTCTGCACCGGAGCAACCGCGGCGGCGCATTTGATCTACCAGTTCCGACTCCGCGGAATCCGGGTGCCGGAGGATATTGCCGTGATCGGTTTTTTCAGCGGCATGAAGTATCCGGGCATCGCCACGGTCATGACCGATCAGCACCGTCTGGCGGAGCGCGCCGCGGACATGATTCTGGATAAAATCCGGAACAACGAACGGACCTGCCGGACGAAAACCGAATGGATCATGCCCCGGTTCCAGCCCGATCTTTCCTGCGGCTGTCCCGGTCACAGTGTTTCCAATTTCGCCTTCCGTTATTCGCTGGACGATACGGAGTCGTATGAGTCGCAATCCGGGGAGAAACCGTTATGAAATTCTACGATGCGAATCCTGATTTCAATGCCCTGCGGGCAAAGGCCGTGGAACTGGCGCTGAAGAATCTCGAACATCCCGCCGCGCCCGGCTGGAAAACTCAGATGTGCTGCATGCCGGGAGTCGGCAAAATCTGGCAGTGGGATTCCTGTTTCATGGCGCTCTTCGCCTTGTGCATGGATGAAATCTCCGAGCCGATGAACAATCTCGACAACCTTTACCGCTGTCAGCGCGAGGACGGTTTCATGGCGATGGCCTACTGGATCGAAACCTGTCAGCCCGCGTTCGGCGAACTGACCAATCCCCCGCTGTTCGCCTGGGTCGAAATGGAATATTACCGGAAGAAAAACGATCCTTCCCGGTTCGAGCGGGTCTTCCCGATTCTGGACAAATATTACAACTGGATACGGGATCATCGCCGCCGGGCAAGTTCGGGGCTGTATTATTTCGAATGCCCCGGAGCCAGCGGGATGGACAACTCCCCGCGCGGCGGCTGGCCCGCCTTCCAAAATCACGGCAGCGACATCGGACACGTCGATCTGATCTGTCAGTAGCTGCTGAGCGCGCGTTGTCTGGCGGAGATCGCCCGGATTCTGAGCAGCGGAAAGGAAGATTTCTACCGCGCCGAGTGCGAAGAACTCACGCACCTGATCAACCGGCATCACTGGAACGGAAAGACCGGGTTCTATTACGATGTCTTCGAACGCTCCAATCCGGAAGTCCCGCGCGCCCAGCTGGGCAACAAGACCGCGGCGGCGTTCTGGGCGCTCGTTTCCGGTGCGGCGAGTCCGGAGCAGGCGGACGCGTTGGAAAAGCATCTGCTCGACCCCGATGAGTTTTTCACCGAACACCCGGTGCCGTCCATCTCGCGCGACGACCCCAACTATCACGCGAGCGGCATGTACTGGCTGGGCGGCGTCTGGCCGCCGATCGTCTACATGGTCGTCGTCGGACTGAAGAAATACGGCAAATTCGATACCGCGCGTCTCATCGCCCGGAAGCATCTGGAGGCCATGTGCCGCACGTACCGCGAATACGAACCCCATACGATCTGGGAGTGTTATTCTCCGGAATACATGCGTCCCTCGGACAAGGAAACCGGTCCGTGCGTCCGACCGGATTTCGTCGGCTGGGGCGGTCTGGGGCCGATCGGTCTGCTGGGCGATCCGGAACTGTGGACCGCGCAGACGGAAACACATTGAAGACGGAAATTTCAACAACAGCAAATCCAAAGAAAGGAAAAAAATATGTTCAAGCAAACGACCATCATCGCCGCCATGCTGCTGGCGGGCTCGCTGACCGCGCAGATCGCGGTCAAATCCAACGACAAAATCGCGTTCCTGGGCGATTCGATCACCTCGCAGGGCAATATTTATCAGGCCGGATATGTCAATCTGGTCATGATCGGCCTGAAAGCCAACGGGATCAAGGCCGTGAAGATACCTGCGGGCATCGGCGGGAATAAATCCAACAACATGCTCGACCGTCTGGAGCGCGACGTGCTGAGCAAAAAACCGCAGATCATGCTCCTGAGCTGCGGCGTCAACGACGTCTGGCACGGCAAACGCGGCGTCCCGCTGGCCGATTACAAAAAGAACATCACTTCCATCGTGGACCGGGCTCAGGCGGCGGGAATCAAGGTCTGCATCCTGACCGCCACCATGATCCGGGAGGACCCGAAAAACGACACCAACACCAAACTCGCCGCCTATAACGATTTTCTCCGCGCTCTCGCCAAGGAGAAAAACTGTCTGCTCGCCGATCTGAACGCCGACATGCAGCAGGCACTCGCCGCGTTCAAAACCGCTCATCCCAAAGCCAAAGGCAATCTGCTGACGGTCGACGGCGTGCACATGAATCCGCTCGGCAACATGATGATGGCAAAAGGCATACTCCGTACTTTCGGATTCACCGACGCGCAGATCGCCAAAGCCGAAGCCGCCTGGGAAAATCTTGCCGGGAATCTCAGTCCCCTGCAGCTGTCCGTCCGCGATTTCCGCATCCTTTCCGAACGGGCCGCCGACGCCGGCATGACCATTCCCGAATATATCAGCCATCTGATCCGGAAAAATGCAAAGTAAAGATACGAGTCTCAAGTTTAAAGTCTCAAGTTGCAAGATTCAAGATAAATAAAACGAAAAGGAGCATCACCATGCCGAAACGCAAAAAGTTCCAAAACACCTCATCTCCCCTGTCCTCCATAGCTCGGAGAGCGGCGGAAGATCATACCCTGAAGCGTAAAGCGGTTTGCCGCTTTACGCTGATAGAACTCCTCGTGGTGATCGCCATCATCGCAATTCTGGCGGCGATGCTGCTGCCGGCTTTGAACAGCGCCCGCGCCAAAGCGCGCGACATCGCCTGCCGGAACAATCTGAAGACCTGGGGCAGCGTCTTTTCCATGTATTCCCTGGATTTCTCGGACTGGTTCATGCCCGCGTATCTCCAGAACGTCGATCCCTATGTAAGCTGGACCAGACTTTCGTCGAGCTTCGGATATACGAAAACATACGGGGATAAAGACAGCAAAAAAAGCAACACGAACATCCGGCTCTGTCCCGGCAATCCCGTGCCGGACGAATCCACCTACGGCGTGGACTACAATCCGAACATGATGCTGACCGCCCGGATCACCGCCGACGGTGCATTTCACAAATACGACGGCTATGAGTGTCGCTGGTTCAAGGTCGCCGCCTGGAATCACAAGCACATCCTCATGATGGAACACCAGGGGAGCAATTACCAGTTCAATCATTACGGTTTCTCCAATCCGGCGACTTCCGTCATCCGCTGGCGGCACAATCCGAAAATGAAAGTCGGCTCGAAACAGGCGCCCACCGCCGGCAATTCCAACGTGGTGTATGTCAACGGCTCCGTCGATTCGCTCCGCTATTACGACTACCCCAAATGGACCGATCCGAAATGGAAATCCATCTACGCCCGGCCCGACGCATACAAGTGAGTTTTCAGTAATCAGTTTTCAGTGATCGGAGAAAAGTTTCAAGTTTAAAGTCACAAGTCTCAAGTCGCAAGTTTCAAGTCTCAAGATTGAAGTTGCAAGATAAGATGAAAGGGGATCAAGTATGAAGATTTTTTGTGCAATGTCGGTATTGTGCCTGTGCTGGAGTATGGTCGCCGCACCGATGGAATTTCCCGCCAAATTGAAAAAAGGCGCGGTTCGCAACGCCGACGGCAAGGTCGAAATCAAGGGCATCCGGATCGCATTCAAAGACATTCCCGTGCAGGCACGGCATCGCTACCGGGTGACGGTTCGCGCCCGGGTCAAGGAAGGTCCCGCGCTGGAAACCCAGCCGGCGATGGAAGAACCGCTCCGGCAGTCGCTCTGGGGATTCCAGAAACGGTTGGCGTGGAAACTGCCCGCCATTACGTTCGAATACCGCGCCGGCGCCGATCCCGCCAACAATAAGGAAGGCAAATTCCTCTGGGCGCTTTATCACGGACCCGCCGTTCCGGTTTACAGCAATCAGTTTCAAGACTACCGGCTCGAATTCTATGCGTTCGACACCGCCACCGCCGTGCGGTTTTTCATTCGCGCCAACGCACCGGAAAACGTGGTGGAAATCGCCTCCGCCGAGATTGTCGAAGTCGATACGAAGAAGGAAAAATATCTGAATGCCAATCCCGAACTGAAATTCGGACCGTTCAATCCCTCCGGCTGGGGCTATGCGCACAACGGCATCTTCGGCAGCGACGACTTCGGTCCGTTCATCGACCTCGGCACCAGCTGGGCGGTCTGCGACGCGATTCCCGTGACGCCCGGTGACCGGCTGAGATTCTCCTACAAAGGCGAGCCCGCTGCCGGAAGACCGTATATGAGTTTCGGCGCGACTTTCTTCAAGACGCCGCAGTTCGCCCCGAAAGGTCCCGACCGGGTCGGAACCAACAAACTGCCGATGCGCGTCGCCAAAGGCAAACCGGAAGGAAGCATCGAACTGGTCGTGCCGCCGGATGCGGCCTGGATGCGGCTTTCGTTCAGCAATGGCTGCATGAGATATTTCAAAGTGGAAAAAATCGCGGGAGAACAGCAGAAATGAACCTCGTCAAAATGACCCTGCCGGTCCTTTCTGCCGCCGCATTGACCTTTTCCGCCGCATCGGCGGAATTGAAAACCGTCGGCAGCGGGGAATCCTCGCTGGAGATCGTAGCGGCGCCGCAAAGTGATCCCACCGCGAAATACGCCGCCGCCGAACTGCGGAAGTATCTGGGCAAAATTACCGGGATCGAGGTCCCCGTGCTCACTGCGCCCGGCAAGTGTGAATACCGGATCATGCTCTGTCTGCCCGAATCGCCGTATGCCGGCACGGTCCGGAAACTTTTTCCCGCCGACGTGAAAGCGCTCCAAGGCACCGACGGCTCCGCGGTGCGGCAGCGCGGGAACGTGATCTATCTCATGGCGGATTGCCCAAAGGGGTTGCTTACCGGCGTATATCGCTTTCTGATGAAGAACACGGACATCATCTGGCCGCGTCCCGCGGGCGGACTGGCGGTCTTCACCCCCTCGAAGAGTCTGACCTTCAAGTCGGCGGACTATCTCGATCTGCCGAAATTCAAATACCGCGGCTGGGGCTGGAATTACAGCCGCACGGTCTGGTCGGACGAACTGGACGAATGGCGCGCGCGGATGGGCTTCAACCGTCCCGGCGGACCGCATACGAAGCGCAACGCCGTCCGCGAACGGCGTCTCGGATTCATCGGCGGGTATTACACCGACGGCATTTCCGGCGGACACAACATGATCAGTCACTGGCTGCCGACCGAACTGTTCGGCAAGGATCACCCCGATTATTACATGCTGATCGACGGGAAACGCTATGTCAAGCGCAACGCCAACCCGTGCTACACCAATGCCGAGGTGGCGGACGTGATCGCGAAACGGGTCATCGCCGAAATCGGCGGCATGAAACGGAAACCCTCCGTGATGATCATTCAGAATTCCGACCAGGGCCTTACCTGCGAATGCCCGGAATGCGTCAAGCCGATCAAACTGGCTGACGGCTCGCTGCTGAAAAAGGACGACGAGGCGTTCCGTTCCACGCAGTTCTTCATCTTCTTCAACCGGATTGCCAAGCAGGTCGGGGCGAAATATCCGGACATTCTGCTTCAGACCTACGGCTATTTCTTCACCGCGATTCCGCCGAAAGTGAAGCTGGAACCGAATGTCGCGATCGCCTACTGTCCCTATATCCGCAACGACAAGGAACCGCTTTCGGGCCCGAGCAATCAGCGCTGGTGGAAACGCACCAACGACTGGCTGAAGCTCACCCGGAATCTGATGCTGCGCGAATACTACTATTCCGGCGCGGCGTTTCCCCGGCCCCTGCCGGAGATCATGGGACAGGACCTCCGCTACCTGCAGAAGCGCGGCATTCCGTCCGTCACCAGCGAATTCACCTGGAGCGACGACGATTTCAAGCCCCGCAGCGGCATGAAATGCAGTCTGTTCTGGGATTTGTCCGCGTGTGAAGTCTGGATTATGAGTCAGCTGATCTGGGACCCGCATCAGGATTTCAACACGCTGCGGGACGATTTTCTGAACCGGACCTACCGCGAGGGGGCGCCGGGCATGCGCGAATTTTACCGGCTCATCCGCGAAGCCTGGCTGAACGATCCCAAACCCTCCGCGTTCAACGATGACATCGTCAAGTCGTTCAACTACTACGTGCTGGGCAAGAAGATCGACAAAAAGTGTCTCGCCGCGCTGGAGCGGGCGCTGAAAACGGTAAGACACTCCGAGTCGCGCAAGCTGATCGAAAAGGCGCGCGCCACCTTCAAGTTCTTCCTCGGCGAAGCCAGAGCGGAATCGACCACCGAACTGAACGTGCCGAAACTGAAATGCACGGACTGGCCCGGTTTCGACCTCGAGTCCGGCGTCTGGAGCAAGGCCGCGGTCTTCCCGGTGTTCAAACTGCTCAACAACCGCGCGGCGAACAGCGTCTTCCCGATGACGCTCAAAGTCTTCCACGACGGCCGGAATCTCTATCTCGGCACGTTCGTGAAAAAAGACCCGAAAACGCTGAAAGCCTGTCCGTTCAAGATCAAGGATGCATCGTTCCCGGCCGGCGACCACGTGGAGTTCTTCTTCGTCAACCGCAAGGATAAATATTATTATCATCTGGCCTGGGATTACCTCGGCAGTCTCTACGACGCGAAACTGACCGATTCCAAATGGGACGGTCCCTGGGAAGTCCGCGTACAGACCGGGAAGGACGGCTGGCGGAGCGTGGCGAAGATTCCGCTGGAGACGATGGGCATGACGCTGCTGGAAAGCAACAAGCTTTCCGCATTGCTGATGATCACCGCGGCGAATCCGCAGGGCCGGAACGAAGCTTCCTCCTGGGGCGGCGGCAAAGTCCATTCGCCCGATTCCTTCGGTGAACTGATCCTCGCACTGGAATGAGCGCCGGGCAGTTTTTGAGACAAGTGAGAAAAGGAAACGAGGTTGAGCGATGAAACATCCGTATTTCAGCTCCGCATGGCGGACTGAATTGAAATATGTGTGGGATTCCCGGACGGTTACCGGCGTGGTCGAGCAGAAACCGTGCCGGGGAAAACAGGTGTTGAACCTGTCCGTCATGTCGGGCGTAAAAACGCCGGATGGCGAGCCGACCCTGCTGGTGCGTGCCATGAATGAGGTCAAACGGAGAATTCTGTTCTGCACCCAGGACTTTTATCTGGAGAAAGGCGATCTTGCCGGCTGCGGATTTCAATGGCTGGCGCCGCATGAAATGACGATCGGGCTGGAATTTCTGAACTGCCGCCGTTCGTTCCGGTGCAGAAAAGGCTGGAACCTGGTCCGAATCGAAGTCCCCGCGGCGCGCACTCTGGAATATGTCCGGGAGCCGCTCGAACTCTCCTTCGAACGAATGGCGGCGGATGATCGGGGCTGGATGGGCACGCTGAAGTTTTATCTGCGCACCGACCGTTCCGTGAAGCCGCCGCAATTTCCCGCCAAAGAGATCAAGGCCGGACCCGACTGGCGGGAATGCGATCTGAGCGATCTTTACGTGAAAAAAGGTTCCGTGCTGGATTTCTCCGAGCTGGTCCAGCCGGAAGACCCCGACGAACTCGGCCGGGTCACCGTTTCTCCGGACGGACACTTTTCCTATGCGAACCATCCGGACCGGCGGGTGCGTTTCTTCGGTCATTCGATGGCGCTGACCCGTTCGACCATTCCGGCGACGCACCCCGAAATCGAGGAATTTGCGGATGCGCTGCGGAATCAGGGCTACAATCTGGTCCGCATTCACGGCGTCAACGCATTGCTGATGGACGCCTCCGACGGCTGGGACGGCAAGCTGCCCGCCGAACCGGAGGAAATCCCCGTGCTCGAAGAGGCCGAGGAAAGACTGCATTATTTCATTTACGCCCTGCGGAAACGCGGCATCCATCTCTATCTGGATATGTGCACGTTCATCAACGGCTGGCACAGCGGAGACGTCTGGATCAACGGCGGGATCTGGATTCCGGGAAAAGAGGGTCCGACCCGATATTCCTCGCAGCTGCTGGACGGCGATCCGGCGGTCCGCGCCAATTACCGGGCGGGCGTAATCCGGGTGATGACCGCCCGGAATCCCTACACCGGTTTGAGGCTGGCGGACGATCCCTGCATCGCTTTCGTGCTGGGATTCAACGAACTGCTGATTCATCCGTGCAGAAGCTGGGCGAAACGGCTCCGGGAATCGACAAAAAGCGAGGCGGAATTGAATTACGACACGCTCGAAGAAACCGCGCAGTTCATTGACCGCACCATTGCGGAAACCGGCTACACCGGCCTGGTCAACCAGTATGACAACAGCAATCTGCTGGTGAATCTGGCGGTCGGCAGCCGCTATTCTTCGGGGACCAATCATCTCTATCACTGGTGTCCGCACAAATTCTTCTATCCGGGCTCTTCGCAGGGGGCGTCCAGCACCTTGTTTTCGGGAATCGGGTATCTGCGGAGGGCCGCCCGGCTGCGCCCCGCGGGGAAACCTTACGGCGTTACGGAATACGGCGAGCCTTACTGGAATGCTCACCGGTTCCAGCAGGGACTCGGCTTCGGCGCCTACAGCGCGTTTCAGGATTTCGACCTGCTGATCGTGCATTCCACGCCCGTGATGAAATCGGGCGGCGAACTGCGTCCGTTCAGCGGCGGCAACGACCCCGCAGTGCGGGCGGCGGAAGTCATTACCTCCTGCGCGTTCCTGCGCGGAGACGTTTCTCCCGCACGGCACCGGGCCGTATGGGAATACGACCGGAAGTTCATGCTGAAAAACTTCAACCGGCGTCCGGAAAGCACGGCGAGTTTTGCCGCGCTGCTGACGGGGATCGGTCTGGCTTACGAAGATCATCCGGAGTCCGATCTGCATCTGCCGCTGGCGCTGGCGCCGGGAAACGAATTTTTCGGCCCGGAATTCTATCAACATTTCAAAGGCTCGAAAAAATTTAACGCTCTGGTCGCGGAACTGAGGCGTCGCGGCATTCTCGCAGCGGACAACGCCACCGATCCCGCCAACGGCATTTACGAGACGGAAAGCGGTGAACTGAAACTGGACATCATCCGCGAGATACTGACTGCCGTTACGCCGCGTCTGGAAGGCGCATTGCTGCCCGCGGGAGAAACCGCAGTCCTGCCTCATCTGAAAATCCTGCCCGGTTCCGCCGAAGCCGCATTGGCGCTGATCGCGCACGATGGAACCCGCGATCTGGATCACTGCCGGCGTGCACTGCTGGTCTGCGCGACCAATGCGCTCAATACGGACAGCAGATTCCTCATTCAGGACGAATCCGAGGTGGAGGGCAAATATGTCTCCGACACCGAAGGCCGGGTCTACCGGCCTCAGCCCGGCGAGGAAGTTCTGCTGGACAACGGACATGCGCCCGTGCTGCGTCAGGTCAGGCGCGGAGAGTTCGAACTTAAACTGCCTGCGGTCCGGCATCCGGAGATATATGCGGTCCGCTTCAACGGCGAAAGAGAAAGCAAGCTCGAATCGATGGTCGCTGACGGCTTGATTCGTTTCCGGCTGGCGGCTTCGCCCAGTCCGTTCTTTGAGATCGTCGAACGCGGTTTCCCGAAAAAACATCCTGTTTCCGGAAAACAGTAACGAAACTCCCGGACAAAGGAGTCCTCCCACGCTCGAAAAAAAACGGGCGAAAAAGGAGAAAGTGCAACCGGAAGAAAAGGACCATATGCCTGTTGCGGGCATCATGGACACCGCTTTTCAACTCTTACGCACGGCGAGAGAAATGTGGAGGAGTATCTATCAATAAGATGATCGAAGCCCTGCAAAAAAACACGCTGATCGCGGTTCACGAGCCGGGAGTTTTCCGCTTCCGGACGTGCTTTTCCCGGACCGACAGAAAGATTCCCGCGGAGTTGGACGGTTTGTCCGCCGCTCTTGAAAAAACGGATTTCGAGAGTATATTTCCTCACCGAAAACATTTTCAACCTGAAAAAAGAATCTGCTCATGAAAAAAGAATTGAAATTGACAATGCTCGGCGCAGGGTCGGGCTTCGTGCTCACTATTGCGAAGGAACTGCTGACCGATCCGGTGTTCGGGAATGCGGAATTTGTGCTGATGGACGTATCCGAGGACCGTCTGGCTGTGGCGGAAAAATCGGTGGCGGAAGTGCTGGCGAAAGGGAAAAACCGGGTCCGCCTCAGCGTGACGACCTCGCTGGATGCCGCGCTTGACGGGGCGGATTACGTGATCTCGTCGTGCGAGAAAAAACGTTACGCCTATTGGGCGAAAGACTTTGCAATTTCGGAACAACACGGTGTTTTCCAGATCAAGGCGGAAAACGGTGGTCCGGGCGGGATCATGCACGGAATGCGCAACATCTGTCTGTACCATGAAATCCTTACGCGGATGGAGAAATGCTGTCCGGAAGCGTGGCTGATGAATTTCTCGAATCCGATGTCGATTCTCTGCACGTATTTCAAGAATTATTTCCCGAAGATCAAAGCGCTGGGGTTCTGCCATCAGGTGCACGGCTCGTTCGGGCTGATCGCGGAGGAATTGGGGATGGCTCCGGGCGAGCTAGAAGTCGTGACTGCGGGCGTGAATCACATGAACTGGCTGTTCGACATCCGCAAACGGCACACGCGCGAAAGCTGCATGGCGGAATTTCTCGAAAAGATGCGCAGCTCCAAATACTGGAACGAGTCGTTTCCGAACATTCCCAACCAGAGATATACGAAGGAAGTCTATGAAACGTTCGGCATGTATCCGGTCGGGTATGATGAACATATCGTGGAATACATGCCGTTTATCCAGAATCCGGAAGAATGGGAGAAATGGGGGCTGCATTCGCGGCGTGAAACCTACGAGCGGCTGACGCAGGAGAAATCCCATACGCTCGAAACGCAGCGCCTGCTGGGAAAAAGTTACAATCATCCTCCGTTCCCGGTCGATCCGGACCATCCGTATTATGCGGAAAATCCGTGCAAGGTGATCACGGCGCTGGAGACGAATACGCCGCTGTATTTCGATGCGATCAACATCCGGAACAACGGGGCGGTGGAGAATCTGCCTGACGACGTGATTCTGGACGTTCCGGGGCTGGCGATCGGCGGCGCGGTGCGGTCGGTTCATGTGGGCAAACTGCCGGTCGGACCATGCGAACTGTGCCGTCGTCAGACCGTGATTCATGAGCTGGTCGCGCAGGCGGCGGCGGAAGGCAGTGATTCTCTGGCGGTGCAGGCATTGTGTCTGGACCCGTATGTGCCGAGCATTACGCAGGCGCGGGGTATCTGGGCGGACTGCCGCGAAGCTTACCGTGAGGAATTGACCCTGTTCCACTGAGCAGGTTACGAGTACAAAAAATGGTGCGCCCACAAGGACTTGAACCTTGGACCCAATGATTAAGAGTCATTTGCTCTACCGACTGAGCTATGGGCGCATCGGATTATACTAGCAATATAACACTGCGTCTCGATTTTTCAAGCCGGATTCCGAAAAAATTTTTCCTTTTTTTATCCTGACCCGACCGACTTCGCCGCGAAACGGCCGGGCGCAGGATTTTACTCCTTTTCCCGGATGAAGTGCATCGGGGTCCAGGGTTCCCGCGGGGGCAGGGGGGATGCGCCGGCGGAATGAAGATTCCGGAGGACCCATGCCAGATTCGCGCCGAGCCGACGCATGGTCTGCATCCCTTCCACGTCGTTGACTGCCTCGCCGGGGGTGCGTCCGTAGGCGATGTTCCAGTATTGGGAGCCGACGATGAGGCAGTCGAGCATCTCGAACGGCATGAGGAGACATTGCAGCGAAGCGGTCGATCCGCCGCGGCGGCAGACAGCCACGCCCGCGACGGGTTTGCCCGCCACGCCCGGCGGATTGGTCATCATCGCCCGCTGGATCAGAGCCAGCAGCGCGCCGTTGGGTTGTCCGTAATAGACCGGCGTTCCGACGACGACCGCATCGGCTTCGGCGATTTTTTCCACGATCTTGTTGCACGGATCGTCGTTGAAGACGCAGCGGCCGGTTTTTTTGCAGGCATAGCAGGCCACGCAGCCGTGCACGGGTTTTCTGCCGATCCAGAAATTTTCGACCTGGATGTTCGCCGCGCGGAGACTTTTTGCCACTTCCGCCAGCGAGCAGGCGGTATTGCCGTTCTTGCGCGGACTGCCGTTGATGAGCAGTGCCTTCAGCGGTTTCAGGTTTTTCGTTTTGGCGCTTTCAGTCGACAAGGGGGCCGCCGCGCCGGTGATCGCCATGCCGGTTGCCGCCACGATGCTGTTCCTGATGAAATCCCGTCTGTCCATTTTGCGTTGTCCTTTCCGGATTTGATTGCTTTTGCAGCAGCGTCCGCCGTACATGCCGCCGATAAAATATCATTGAGCCGCAACTTCGCTGCGGTTCGGGGCAAGATCGTACCGCATGATGTAATCATCCTTGAAAAAACCGCCGCCGACTGATTCCTTTTCCCGGCGCCAGCGGTAGAATCCGGCCCGCAGATAGGCTTTCTGCGCCCGGAGATTCTTTCTGTTTACATTCAGCGAAATGAAGGATGCTCCGAGCCGTTCCGCCTCGGCGATGACATAACGGAGCGCCAAATTCCCGATGGAACGGCCGTGCCAGCCGAAATCGAGATACAGCTTTTCCAGGCGCAGTATTTTTCCGCCTTGTCCGTCGTCGGCCGAATGCCAGCAGATATATCCGATCGGCGTGGCGTCGTCGAAAATGACGTCAAATCTCATTCCTTCGGAAAATTCCTTCCGAAGCACCGCATCATCATACATGATCCGCATCATATACGGTATCTGTTCCGGCGGGATCAGTCCCTCGTAAGTCGGGGGAAAGATTTTCCACGCGAGTTTTTCGACGATTTCCAGCCGAGAACAGTCGCTAATTTCCTCGATGCGGATTTTCGAGTTGTCATCGTTCATTTTTCTCCCCCGGATTGGACGGAAACGTCTGTTACCGGAGCGCGGCGATCACGGCATCGGCTACTTCCGTGGTGGTGGAAGTGCCGCCGATGTCCGGCGTGCGGATTTTGCCTGCGGCAAGCACATCGGTGACGGCCTGCATCAGGGTGTCCGCTTCGGCCGGCAGTTTCAGATGTTCCAGCATCATGGCCGCGGCCCAGAGGGTCCCGACCGGATTGGCGATGCCTTTGCCGGCGATGTCGGGCGCGGACCCGTGGATGGGTTCGAACATGCTGGGATATTTTCCTTCCGGATTGAGATTGGCGGAGGGGGAGATTCCGATGCTGCCGAGCATGGCGGAACCCAGATCGGTCAGGATGTCGCCGAAGAGATTGCTGGCGACGACCACCTGCAGACGGTCCGGGTGCATGATGAAGTATCCGCTCAGGGCGTCGATGTGCATCTGCGCGGAGTCCATCGAGGGATATTCCGCGGCGATCTGATGGAACACCTTGTCCCAGAAGACCATCGAATAATTGAGCGCATTGGATTTGGTTGCGCTCATGACTTTGTTCCACTGCCGGGTTTTGGCGTATTTGAAGGCGTAGCGGATGATCCGTTCGGTGCCTTTGCGCGTGAAGACGGAATTCTGAATCACGGTTTCATCGGGCGTGTTTTCGTTTTGGATCTCGCCCTTGCCGCAGTATTCTCCCTCGGAATTTTCCCGGATGACCACGAAGTCGATCTTTTCGTTTTTGATCGGAGAAGTCAGTCCGGGGAGGAGTTTGACCGGACGGAGATTGACATACTGGTCGAAGCCGACGCGGATCGGTAGCAGCAGCTGGCGCAGGGACACGTGATCGGGCACGCCGGGGAAGCCGACCGCGCCGAGCAGGATGGCGTCGCAGTCCGCGAGAATCTTCATGCCGTCCGCGGGCATCATGTGTCCGGTTTTGAGATAATATTGGCAGCTCCATTCCAGATTCTGGAAATCGAAGGCGATTCCGCCGTGTTTTTCCGCCAGAGCATTGAGTACGCGGACCGCCTCATGGATGACGTCGATTCCAATACCGTCGCCGGGAATGAGTTTAATGGTGAATTTCTGCATAATGACAATCCTTTCTTTTTTCCTGATGATGCTGATGAAGTCAATATAGCATGACGAAACGGTTTATTCAAGCGGTGTAACTTTGAAAATGCTGCAGTCTTCCCCCCGCCTGGGAAACACGGGAGGTCCTGCCCGATAACGAAATCTCACTTCGAACCGACGGAAGTTCCGGGTCCGTTTGGGAAAAAATAGCATTGATATGCTGTTGCGGAAAGGAAATGCAATGCGGAGGTGAAAAATCTTTCCGCGGTCCTTAGAGGAAAAAAATAACGAAATTACGCCAAAACGGAGAATAGTATGCTTGAATAATGCTCTTTTAAGTGCTATTTGTACAGAATCATAACGCAGCGGATTCGTGTCGTCATGGGTCCGTCTTTGCGGATTGAAAACGGAAACGAGAAGAATATGAGACTTCCATCATTGAGAATACGGGGTCTGGAGGCACGGTATCCCGTGATCCAGGCCGGGATGGGGTGCCGTATCGGCATGGCCGATCTGGCATCCGCAGTGGTCAACTGCGGCGGATTCGGCACGATCGCGAGTGTCGGGATCGGCGACCTGGAACGGGGGAAAACCCATTTCGTGGATGAATGCAACACCAATCTGGCGCTGGAACTGAAAAAAGCCCGGACCCTCTGCGGCGGGAAAAAGAATCTGGGCGTCAATGTGATGGTCGCGCTTTCCAATTACGAGCAACTGGTCCGCACCGCCGTCGCGGCCGGTGCCGATTACATCATTTCCGGAGCGGGACTGCCGCTGCCGCTGCCCGAATATGTCGGCGATGCCGATGTCGCTTTGATCCCCGTGATTTCCAGCGGCCGCGCGTTCGAGGTCGTGGTCAAGACCTGGCTGCGGAAATATCAGCGCAAACCCGATGCGGTCATCATCGAAGGGCCCCGCTGCGGCGGACATCTCGGCTTCACCATGGAAATGATCGAACATCCGGAGACCTGTTCGCTGGATATTCTTCTCAAAGACGTCAAGGAAGTGATTTCGAAATATGGTCTGGACGGTCTGCCGGTGCTGGCCGCGGGTGAAGTCTGCTGCCGCGCCGACATTGAAAAATTCCTGAAAATGGGTTTCGACGGGGTGCAGATCGGCACCTATTTCATCACCACCGAGGAAGCGTGGATCGACGCCCGCAGCAAACAGGTCTTCATCGATGCGAAAGCCGATGACATCGTCGTGATCAAGAGTCCGGTGGGACTGCCGGTGCGCGTGCTCAATACTCCGCTGGTCAAGCGGGTCCTGAGCGGGAACCGCGAACAGTTCAAGTGTCCGTACCGCTGTCTGCGGACCTGCAATCCGGCGCAGTCGCTCTTCTGCATCGCGCAGGCGCTGATCGCCACCTGGCGCGGCGATGTGGAAAACGGTCTTTACATGGTCGGCAGCAACGTGGAGTCCTGTCGGAAAATCTTTCCGGTGAAAGAGTTTTTCGATACGCTCGCCGGGGAGTGAGCCGGTAATGAAAATTCTGGTTTCGGAAGAACAGATCGCTCAGCGGGTCCGGGAACTCGGAGCTGAGATCACCGCTTTTTACGAAGGCAAACCATTGACCGTGATCATTCTGATGAACGGCGCACTGGTTTTCGGCGCCGATCTGGTGCGCGCAATCAAGCTGCCCCTGCGCTGGGACGCTTTTTCCTGTTCCAGTTATGCCGACGACCGTTCCAGCGGCAAAATGAAGGTCCGCTCCAAACTTAAAAATCCGGCATCCGGACGGCATCTGCTGATCGTTGACGATGTTCTGGATACCGGGTTTACCATGAAAACCATTCTGGAAGACATGCTGCAGCTCGGCGCTTTGAGTGTGCGGACCTGCGTGCTGCTGAATAAGAATGTTTCCGGCAAATATTTCGTCAAGCCGGACTGGACCGGTTTTGACATTCCCGATCAATATGTGGTCGGCTACGGTCTGGATTCCAATGAGGAATACCGCAATCTGCCTTATATCGCCGTTCTGGAATGAACTTCCCGCCTTGAAAAAAGCGCGGATCATGTTATATTACTCAATTCGAAAGTCAGAACATAATTTCAATATGGAATCAAGGAGAAGATCATCATGGCTATCGTCAACACCGAAAACGAGCTGATGGACAAAATCGTAACCCTCTGCAAACGCCGCGGCTTTGTGTTTCAAAGCTCGGAAATTTACGGCGGATTCAACGGCTTCTGGGATTACGGCCCCTACGGCGTCGCCATGAAGAAGGCCATCGAGCAGCTCTGGTGGAACGAAATGGTCGAGACCCGCGACAACGTGGTCGGGCTCGATTCCACCATCATCTGCCACCCGAAAGTGTGGAAGGCCTCCGGACACATCGACCGTTTCGGCGACATCATGTGCGACTGCAAGGACTGCAAGACCCGTTTCCGCGTCGACCAGATGGAAGACCCCACCACCTGTTCCAACTGCGGTTCCAAGAACCTCACCCCGCCGCGCGAATTCAATCTGATGATGAAGACCTACGTCGGCCCGGTGTTCGACGAGGAACATGTGGCCTATCTCCGCGCCGAAACCTGCCAGCCGATCTTCACCGACTTCCATCTGGTCCGGATCGCCACGCGCAAACAGCTGCCCTTCGGCATCGCCCAGATCGGCAAATCCTTCCGCAACGAGATCACCCCGCGCAACTTCACCTTCCGTTCGCGCGAATTCACCCAGATGGAAATGGAATTCTTCTGCTCGGACGAACAGTCGATGGAATGGTTCAAATACTGGCGCGCCGAACGCATGAAATACTACACCGAAAAACTCGGCTTCAAACCCGACGAACTGCAGTATCACGATCACGACAAGCTCGCGCACTACGCCAAGGCGGCGGTCGACATCGAATTCAAATTCCCGTTCGGCTGGGGCGAACTCGAAGGCATCCACCACCGCGGCACCTGGGACCTTTCCCGCCATCAGGAATTCTCCCAGCAGAACCTCGAATATCTCGACATGACGAACAACACCAAATACCTGCCGACCTGCGTCGAAACCTCCGTCGGGCTCGACCGCACGTTCCTGGCCGTCCTCAGCCACGCTTACGACGAGGACAAGGCCCCGACCAAGAAGGAAGGCATGGAGGACGACATCCGCATCGTGCTGCATATCGCCCCGCGGATCGCCCCGGTCCAGGTTGCCGTCATGCCGCTTTCCAAGAAGCTCAACGACAATGCCGCCGCGCTCCATAAGAACATCTGCCGCTGGTTCCGTTCCGAACTGGATGTCACCGGCAACATCGGTAAGCGCTATCGCCGTCAGGACGAGATCGGCACGCCGTTCTGCCTGACCTACGACTTTGAATCCGATTCCGACAACGCCGTCACGGTCCGCGACCGCGACACCATGGCTCAGGAACGGGTCGCCGTCGACCGTCTCCGCGATTATCTCGACGCCAAAATCTACGGCTGCTGAGGTGCCGTCATGACCGGCCGGATTCTCGTTCTGCCGTTATTGCTGTTCTCGGTCCTGCTGACCGCTCAGGATTTTTATACCTCGTTCGCCAGGGATAAGTGGGACCGTTCCCAGTGGCTGACCGTGAAGGGACCGCGGTTCCCTTATGTGTATGAGATGGTTCAGAACGACGATCACATCACCAATCCGGTCGACAAGAAATATGCCAAGTCCTACGGCGGCGCGGTCTATACCGCGCAGGTGCTGAAATACCATTTCGAGGGAAATTTCACGGTTTCCTCGAAGATGAGTTTCGATCAGCGCATGGCCCCGCTGCTGGTGATCGCGCCCGAACTCGGTCAGAGCGCTGACGGCAAACATCCCGAGTTCCGCGAGCATTACGAGATCGTGCTTTTCGATCAGGGCATCAACGTCTGGCATCATCTCTGGCGCGACGGCAAACCTTACTGGTACAAGGCGGCGTATCTGAAAACCGCGTTTCAGCCGAAAACCGTCTACGAACTGCAGGTTCAGCTCCTTTATACGGCCAAAGGCTGTCAGCTGATCGTCCGCTGCGGCGGACACGAACTCGGCTACACCGAACTGGCGATGAGACAGGTCCCGATGTATGTCGGGCTGATCGCCTGCGAAGGGAACAACCGGTTCTACGATTTCAAGGTAGAATCCAAGCCGGTGAAGAAACGCAAATAGTCCGTTTCGGGAACGGAGAGATACGGATTTTTACGGATCAGAACAGCGGGATTCCTTTCCCTTCTCGTCAGTGCTCCGTATTTATCCGTATTCTATCCGTAATAAATCAGACCGGGGTCACCACTTTGAGCGAATTGCCTTCGCGCAGGGGACGCACCTTTTCCACAAACGCTTTCATGTGCGGCGCGGCCAGATGAGCCTGCAGCGCTTCCAGACTTTCCCAGCATTCGACGAAGGTCAGGACGTTGGCTTTCGCGTTCGCGGCGGCCGGACCTTCCGTGCAGTCGGTGTTGAGGTCGTAGGAGATGCAGCCTTTTTCCGCGCGGACGGTCGGGATGTTGGCTTTGGCGAGGCGGATGAATTCTTCCCGGCAGCCGGCTTTGAGCACGGATTCGGCGATGACGTAGATCATGTTTCTTTCCTTTCATTGATTCCGGTGCGGGAGTCCCGGTACCGGATTTGATTATTCGAAAATTCAGTCTTCGGTGGCGGTTTCGCCGGCTTCGATGCTCTTGATCTTGGCCGCGAGGACCGCCAGCCCGCCGGCGATGACTTCCCGCTGGACAATCACCCCTTCAGGCACGGCCAGACAGACGTTGGCGAAATTCCAGATGTAACGGATTCTCTCGGCCACCAGCTGGTCAGCCACCGGCTGGGCCGAAGCGCTGCTGACGCAGATGATGCCGATTTTCGGTTTCAGCGCCCGGAGCCGCTCGTGCATCGAGGCGATATCGAAGACTTCGTGTCCGTGGATTTCGGTGCCGATCTTGGCGGGATTGCTGTCGAAAACGAAGTCGATGGTCAGTCCGTAGGTGGAAAAATCCTGGTATCCCAGCAGCGCCGATCCGAGCGCACCGGCACCGACCAGCACCCCGTGAATGCCTTTGTTCCAGCCGACGTATTCGCGGATGGCGGCGATCAGTTCGTCGATCTTGTAGCCGTAGCGGCGGTGTCCGGCCAGTCCGGTCATGGCGATGTCCTTGCGGGCGACGATCAGTTCGATATTCATGTATTGCGCCAGTTCGGTGCAGGAAACATAGGTCTTGCCTTCCTGCTGCATCCGGCAGAGTTTGTGCAGATAGGTCGGCATCCTGCGGATGGTGGGGGTGCGCTGTATTTTCAACCGGCCCATTTTAATCTGAAACTCTCCTGAAAAAACATTCTGTTCATACGATACGGGGATACATTACACTCCGCGCGGGATTTTGTCAAGTCCCGGAACGGGAAACTTTTACGATTTGCCTTTGCGGCGGAGGCGGTCAACGGATTTCAGCAGCGCGTAACAGACTTCCATCTTCGGCGCGGCGACGCCGTTTTTCCGGGCGATTCGCAGCGCGTTGCCCAGGATCGTTTCCACTTCCAGCGGACGGCCCGCCAGATAATCCTGCAGCATGCTGCTGTTGTAAGGTTTCAGCGACCGGGTGTAGTCCATCATGGCGTCCGCTTCCGTCGGCGCGATGACGATTCCCTCGGACGCGGCCGCGGCGATGACTTCATCCATCAGGTCGCGGCAGAGCTTTTCGAGTTCGGCGCCGTCGCAGAGCCAGCCGGTATCGGCGCCGCCCGCGAGCACGGAGACCGGATTGAACGGCACGTTCCAGAGCAGTTTGCGCCAGCGTGCCGTCTGCACGTTCTCCTGCAGGGCGCAGGGGGCGCCGCCGAGGGTGAAAAGTTCCGCCAGACGTTTTGCTGCGGGGGAGGGCGCACCGGCCGGATACGAACCCGTTTCCAGCCGGCCGGGTCCCGTGTTGACCACTTTTCCCGATTCCGGACGCGAGGCGCATAAGTAGGCGATCGAACTCAGAATCTCCTGTTTCGGAAAGAGCCGCGCGACCGGTTCTTCGATGCCGATGCCGTTCTGGATCAGCACGATCACGGTCGAGGGGGAAAGCGGCGCTCCGGCGGTCAGGGCCGCAAGGTCGAGTCCCGGCAGGACCTTGGCGGTGATGAAGAGATAATCGGGCGTGAACGGACACTCCGCCGCGTTCCGGAGCACGTGGTCGGGGCGGAAAAGGCTGACGGTTCCGCGGTCGTCGATCTCGTAGCCGCACGTCGAGGCCGCTTCGTAATCGGAACGGGCGGTCAGGGCGATTTTCACCCCGGCATTCGCCAGTTTCGAGGCGAAGAATACCCCGAGCGCGCCGGCGCCGAGCCACAGGGTTTTGATCTCAGTCCGTTCCGTCGTCATGGCCGCAGGGCTTTCTCAGTAAAGCAGATTGTCGATCAGCCGCGTGGTGCCGAAATAGGCCGCCAGCGCGATCATGACCGGGCGTCCCTGATACGCGGTCACCGGTTCGAGCTCGTCGGCATCGACCGCTTCGACGTAATCGACCCGTCCGCCCGCGGCGGTGATCTTCGCGGCGATTTCCGCCGTGAGTTTCGTCAGGTCGCGTTCGCCGTTTTCGAGCGCGGCGCGGGCTTCCCGCAGCGACCGGGAGAGCACCAGCGCGTTCTTCCGTTCGGTTTCGCTCAGATATTTGTTGCGCGAGCTTTTGGCGAGGCCGTCCGCTTCCCGGACGATTGGGGCGATCACCATTTTGATCGGGAAATTCAGGTCGCGGATCATGCGTTTGAGCACGCGCGCCTGTTGGGCGTCCTTCTGTCCGAAGACGGCGATATCCGGCAGCACGGCGTTGAAGAGCTTGGTCACGACCGTGGTCACGCCGTCGAAATGGGTGGGCCGGGTCTTGGCGCAGAGCCCTTTGGAGAGCTTGCGTTCGGAAACGTAGCAGGTGATCGGCGCGGGGTACATTTCCGCTGCGGTCGGGGCGAAAATGGCATCGGCTTTCTTTTCTTCGCAGAGCGCGCGGTCGTGCTCGAAATCGCGCGGATAACTGTCGAAATCCTCGTTCGGGGCGAACTGAATCGGGTTGACGAAGATCGTCACCACGACGAGTTCCGCTCCGTTGGCGCGGGCGGCGTCGATGAGTGAAAGATGTCCTTCGTGCAGGAAGCCCATGGTCGGCACGATGCCGATGGTTTTTCCCTGACGCTTCTGGTTCATGGACCAGGTTTGCATTTCACGGATGGTGCGGAAAATTTCCATTTTGACTTATTCCTTTCCGATGCGTTCGGCCGGACTCCGGTTTTGAGAATCGGAAAGATCATATCCGGCGAACGGATGTTTGTTCATATTGTGTTTTCCCTTGAAAAAATCGATGTCAGATTCTGACAGAGATCCCTTTTTTCTGCAAAAATTCCTTGGCCTGCGGCACGGTGAAGGTGCCGAAGTGAAAAATGCTGGCGGCGAGCACGGCGTCGGCCTTTCCGAGCCGGAAGACTTCTTCGAGATGTTCGAGTTTTCCCGCCCCGCCGGAAGCAATGACCGGGACGGAAACCGCTTCGGAGACCGTGCGCGTGAGTTCACAGTCGTAGCCGCCGAGCGTGCCGTCGGCATCCATGCTGGTGAGCAGAATTTCGCCCGCCCCGGCGGCCACGCCCTGCCGGGCCCATTCGATTGCGTCCCTGCCGGTGGGACGGCGTCCGCCGTGGGTGTAGACTTCCCAGCGTCCGGGCTGACCGGGAACGCGGCGCGCGTCGATGGCCAGGACGATGCACTGGGAGCCGAACCGTTCCGCCCCGGCGCTGATCAGATCGGGATTTGCGACCGCGGCGGAGTTCAGGGAGACTTTGTCCGCGCCGGATTCGAGCATTCTGCGGATGTCCGCGACCGACCGGATGCCGCCGCCGACCGTGAGCGGTATGAACACCTGCGAAGCGGTGCGCCGCACGACGTCGACCATGGTGTCTCGTCCGTCGCTGGTGGCCGTGATGTCCAGGAACACCAGTTCGTCGGCCCCCTGGCGGTTGTATTCCTTTGCTGCCTCCACCGGGTCGCCGGCATCCACCAGATTCACGAAGTGAACCCCTTTCACCACCCGTCCGCCGGTGACGTCCAGACAGGGAATGATTCTTTTGGCAAACATCTGCCTTCCCTTTCTTCATTTTCGATTCGGTAATTTACATCTGTTTCGATGTTTTTGCAAAAACTTTTTTGCATTTTGGCGCTTTTATGGTATAATTACGGGAAAAGCGGTCTTGGACCGCGCGACTGAAAACTGGCAACTGATAACTGGAAACTTCGATGATAGAACTGGGCGGCGGAAACATCAGTATTCTGTATGCGGACGGCACTTCCGCGTTTTTCGACCCCGAGGAACTGCGGCTGCGGCTGGAAAAAAGTTTTCTTTCCGCCGGCCGGGCGGATGTCTGGATTGCGGGCGAGATGGCCCTGGCGGTGGAATACGCGCTTCGCTGCCGGGTCGGAGAAGATTCCGGTTCCGATATGGTGATTCATGCCGGGGATATCGACGATTGCGTGGTGCGGATTCTGGAGGATTCCGGTTATCCGGACGCGGCGGTCCATTTCCGGAAACAGCGCGTCACGTCCGGCGACTTCGGGAAACTTTCGCCGGAAACCGTGGAATCCTATCTGGCGGAGAAACTTCAGCTGACCGGTCCCGCGGGCAGCGAACTGGCCGCCCGGGTCCGGCAGGCGCTGGATGCGATCGGCATCCGGCAGTGTTCCCCGCATCTGGTGCTGGAACTCGCCCGGCATTTCCGCGACAGCGCGGCCTCGGCGCATCGTCTGCCCGCAGTTCCGGTGACCCCCGAAACCGCGGCCGGCAGTGTTCCTGCGCCGGAGGAAAAGAAGATTCTGAATATCCGGCTTTCGGAGCGGATTTTCCCGTCCATCCGGGCGGAAATCGACCTGAAACTGCTGTTCGAAGATTGTTCGCTGACGCCGCCGCTGACGGAACTTTCGCTCATTCCGATTCTGCTGCCGGCGGCCGATCAGCTGAATGCCGAATGCGTCCGTCTGCGGCAAAACGGAACACTGAAGCGTCCGCTGGTCCTGACTTTCCGCGGCTTTGCCGCGTTTGCACGGCAATGGCTCTGCTATGATTCCGCGGCGGACCGGGAGATGTTGTCGAAACGCGGACGCGCTTTTTCCGCCTGTTTTCATTCCCTGCTGCGGGAAAAACCGTTCAAGACTTTTCTCCGCTGAACGGGTCGCGCAGATAAAGCGCCCGGTTCCGGATGACCGCGGACTCGCCGACGACGAGGGAGACCGATCTCGGACAGTGTCCGTAACGCAGTCCGGCGAATACCGGTTTCCCGATTTTTGCGGCAAAACGCCGGAACAGTTCTTCGCGTTCGTCCCGGTCGCCGCATTGTCTGAAATCGCCGAAAACCACCGCCGTGCAGCCGGTGAAGAAACCGCTCAAAAACAGCTGGGTCAGTGTTCGGTCCAGTTTCCGCACCGGTTCGGCGATATCTTCCAGAAAGATCACATCCCGTTTCAGTTTCGGCAGCCACGGAGTGCCGCAAAGCGAGGCCAGCGTGGTGAGATTGCCGCAGAACAGCGGTCCTTCCGTCTGGTTCGTTTCCGGACCGTATGACCGCAAACGGACAATCCGGCGGAACGGTCCGTTCCGGTGCAGGGCAACGCCCCAGGCACGTTTGAAATTCCGCCGGAAAGAGGCGGCGCGGGAATCCTCCTCCAGCTGCAATGCCATGCAGGCGGAAACCGGCAGCCCGGCGCGGCGGGTCCGCATGGCGGCGTGAAGCGAGGTGATGTCGCTGTAGCCGACTACGGGCAGTTTCCTGCGTTTGAGTTCCGCCCAGTCCAGACGGTCCAGCAGATGGACCGAGCCGTAGCCGCCGCGGAGACAGTAAATCGCCTGGACTTCCGGATTCCGGATGAGTTCGTTCAGATCGTCCGCCCGGTCTTTTTCCGGGGCGGAGACGTAGGAGAGCGAGTCGCCTCGGGTAATGGCTCTGCCGGTCACCGGCCGGATGCCGAGTCCGTTCAAAAAGCGGCAGGCCTGCTCGAATTTCGCGGCGGAGACCGGTCCGGCCGGGGCGGCGATCCCGAGACAGACCAGCTGTTCCGGAAAGAGATCATTCTTCCGGATGAGTTCAGGTTCAGACTGTCTGCGGGGTTGATTCATGCGGTTGCGGGGCTGACGGTTTCGTTTTCAAAAAAGAATCCCCCTTTCTTTTCCGGAAAAAAGAAAGCGGGATTTCCTGCTTTGGGCACGATGAAAAGACCCGGTTTACTTGGTCTTATGACGCATGGCCTTGCGCATTTTTTTGCGTTTGTGCTGTGCGATTTTCGTGCGGCGTTTTTTTCTCAGGTTTCCCATAAAAACTCGTCTTCCTTCAGATCAAATAAGTTTCAATCTCCAAAAACAATACCTTTCAATGTAACATCAAAATTGAAAATAGCAAGCGATGAATGAGAAAAAAGCCGGATTTTTTTCGGAAAGACGGCAAAAATCCGGTTTTCGGCCTTATCCCGAACGGCATTGCGGCTCCGCTTTTGGAATTTTTCACGCTCTTTTTTCGATCGGGACTTGATTTTTTTCGATTCGGCATCATATTTCCGGATTGTTCCATGTCGGAAAAACGGAGAAGGAGGCAAAGAATGAGCGGCAAAAAGGAAAGTTTCGTTTATAAGACCAGTCCGCTGGTATGCAGTGAGGAGATGAGATTCGAGCTGGAAGGCGACACCATCAAAGCGGTGGAGATCATCGGCGGCTGTCCCGGCAACCTGTTCGGCATTTCCCGATTGATCGAGGGAATGAAAGTCGACGAGGTGATCCGGCGTTTCGAAGGCATTTCCTGTGCGGGGAAACCGACGTCGTGTCCGGACCAGATCGCCAGAGCGTTGAAACTCCATCGCGCCGGAAAATAAGTTTTTGACAGAGGATTTTTTCTTTCCGGCGTTTTTTTCCGATTGACAAAACGTCAAAGACGTGCTATCTTACCTCTTAATAACTTTAATTTTCATTTTTCAACCTAATAAAGAAAGGTCGTTTGTATGTCTGGTCATAGCAAATGGGCAAACATTAAACACAAAAAAGAAGCGTCCGACAAGAAGAAAGGCAAAATCTTCTCCCGGATTGCAAAAGAGATCATGGTCTGCGTGAAACAGAGCGGGAAAGACCCCGGCTCGAATCCGCGTCTGCGCATGGCTCTGATCGAAGCGCGCGCCGCGAATATGCCGCGCGACAATATTGACCGCGCGATCAAGAAGGGCAGCGGCGAACTGGGCAACATCAACTACGAAGAAATCGTCTACGAAGGCTACGGCCCGCAGGGTACTGCGCTGATCGTGGAATGCCTGACGGACAACAAGAACCGCACGATCGGCGACGTCCGCATGACTTTCGACCGCAACAACGGCAACCTGGCGGCAAGCGGCGCGGTGAGCTGGATGTTCCAGCGCAAGGCACATTTCGTGATCACCGACGAAGCGCATGCCGATGAGGAAAAACTCATGGACATCGTGCTCGATGCCGGTGCGGAAGATATCGATGTGGAAGACGGCGTGGCGGAAATCTGGGGCGCCCCGGAAAGTTTCGCGGACATCGCCAAAGCGCTGGAAGACGCCGGCGTCCCGACCTCGGAAGCGGGCATCACCCGCCGTCCGGACAATACGGTCGAGATTACCGAAGCGAGTGTGGCCAGCCAGGTGCTGCGTCTGGTGGACCGGATCGAGGAACTGGAAGATGTTCAGGCGGTTCATCACAATGCCAGCATTCCGGACGAGATTCTGGAATCCATCGAGGAGTGATTCCCCGGCGGAACCGGTATCGTTATGATCGTCCTGGGAATAGATACGGCCTTGCGGACCACCGGGTATGGATTGATCCGGCTGGAGCAGGGCCGTTTTTCGGTGCTGGACTGCGGTGTGATCGCCAACAAGGCATCGCTGAATCATGCCGAGTGTCTGCGCCGGATTTTTCTGGGGATCAGGGAACTGATCGAGAACTATCATCCGGATGCCGCTTCGATGGAATCGGCATTTGCGAATAAAAACATTCGGACGACGATGCTCCTGAGCATGGCTCGAGGCGCGGCCGCGGCTTCGGCGGCGGTCTGCGGAGTGCCGGTGTTCGAATATTCGCCGAAAACCGCGAAACGTGCGGCGGTCGGCATGGGGACTGCCGCGAAGGAACAGGTGGCGTCGGTGCTGGCGGCGATGTGTTCGCTGGAAGTTTCGCATATTCCGAATGATGCGACGGATGCTCTGGCACTGGCGGTGTGCCATGCCAATATCGTTTCTCGTCCTGAACTGGCGTCTCAGGCGAAAGAACTGTAAACCATCCTGTGGAAAGGAGGGTGCGCGATGACACTGACAAAATACGGCCGGAAAGAGTGGTTGGCCGCCACGGTGCTGGCCGTGCTGCTGGCGGTTCTTTGCGGTGCAGTGGCAATTCTGGTTGATCCGCTGGCAGGAAGCTGTCTGCTGATTCTTACGGCAGTCATCTGGCTGGCGTTTGTGGCGTTTTTCCGGGACCCGGTGCGCCGGATTCCCGCGGAGGAGGACGTGCTGGTGGCGCCTGCCGACGGCGTGGTGCGGGATTGCGAACTGATCCCGAACGGCAGCTGCGGCTGTCCCGAGCTGGCCGAACTTTTTGAGGGAAAAGATATGTTCCGGATCGGGATTTTCCTTTCCGTGCTGGATGTGCATGTGAATCGTGCACCGTGCAAACTGACGGTCCGTTTTTCCGTCCACAAGGACGGTTCTTATCACGATGCGCGCGACCCTCGTGCGGTCAAGGAGAACGAATCCCAGCTGCTGGGCGGCGTGGGCGAGATCGCGGGAAAAGTTTTTCCGCTGGCGGTCAGACAGATATCCGGCGCCATCGCGCGGCGGATCGTCTGTCCCGTCGAACCGGGGACCTGTCTGAACAAAGGCGAATGCTACGGAATGATCAAGTTCGGTTCCCGGACGGAGCTTTATCTGCCGGTCAAAAACAATTTCGAGCCGGCGGTGAACGTCGGAGACCGGGTGTTCGGCGGCGAGACGATCATCGCCCGGTATCGTGAACATCAGGAGTAAGCGGACCTCGGTCCGGCGGTGGAGAGACAAGGGGTTATGAAACAGAAATTCCGAGATATGCTGGCACGCAACGGCTGGCTGAAATGGGTACCGAACGCACTGACGCTGGGCAATGCGCTCTGCGGGTTCGCCGCGATTCTTTATACGCTTCAGGTGTATGAAAAGATGATGTACCGCTCCGGTACCGACGGCATGGAAAAGATTTTTGCCGTGAGCGCGCTGATGATTCTCGGGGCGATGATTTTCGATGCGTTCGACGGGTATGCCGCGCGGCTGCTCAATGCGGCCAGTCTGCACGGAATTCAGATGGATTCGCTGGCGGACATGGTGACGTTCGGGGTGGCGCCGGCAACAGTCGTGGCGGTGATGGCGCACGCGCTGAATCCGCTGCGGCCGCGGCAGTTCGTTGCGGTATGGTGCCTCTGCGCCGTCTATCTGGGGTGTGCCGCGCTGCGTCTGGCCAAATACAATGTCCACGCCATGCTGGAAAAGAAAAGCAGCGAAAAATTTTCGGGTCTGCCCTCGCCGGGCGCGGCGGCGGCCCTGTGCAGCATCATCATTTATTATGCGGTGGAGGGCGGACCGGACCGGCTGATCCTGCATCGGCTGATTTCGTTTCTGCCGTATTACGCCGCAGTGCTGGGTCTGCTGATGGTCAGCGAGATACAGTATCAGCATTTCGGAAAATGGATTTTTTCGATCCCGCGGCACAAAAAGCGGCTGTTGATCGTGGTCATCGTGCTGGGCGCGGCCTGTTATGAACCCTCACTGGTGGCGCTGGTGCTGATCAACGGCTACATCATCTGGGCGCCGCTGGCCGCGCTGGCCGTGAAACTCGGTTTGCTCAAATCTCCTTCCGAAGCCAATATCTGAGGTGCGACCATGCCCGGTTCCGGAAAGACAAAAACTTCCGCGCTGGCCGGAAAACTGGCGGAGATCGACCGGCGTCTGCTCGCGCAGCACGGTCCCCAGAAATGTTTTCTGGAACATGATACGCCGTTTCAGCTGCTGGTCGCCACGATTCTTTCCGCACAATGCACCGACAAAATGGTCAACCGCGTGACCGGGGAACTGTTCAAGACCCATTCCCGTCCGGAGGATTTTGCCCGCATGGAACCCGCGGAACTCGAACCCCTGATCCATGCCTGCGGATATTATCGTGCCAAAGCGAAAAATATCATCGGTGCCGCGCGGATGCTGGTGGAAAAATTCCATTCGGAAATGCCGCGCACCATGGAAGAACTGACCAGCCTGCCGGGCGTCGGTCGCAAGACCGCCAACGTGGTGCTGGCCGATTCGTTCGGGGTGCCGGGGCTGCCGGTGGATACGCACGTGACGCGCCTGTCCCGGCTCCTCGGGCTGATTTCCGTGTCCGACCCGGTCAAGATCGAGGCGAAGCTGTGTTCCGCACTGAATCCGGAACGCTGGGGCGAATTTTCCCATCTGCTGATCGTGCACGGCCGCACGGTCTGTCCGGCGGGCCGCCCGAAATGCGCGGAATGCGTGCTGGCGGACCTGTGTGCGCATGCACGGAAAAAATCGAAAGGCGGGAAATGAATTTTCTGACTTACCGTTTTCGGCAGATCAAAAAACTGCCCGGATGGATTTTCTGGCTGGCCGCGAAAATCCTGCTGGGACTGCGTTACGTGATGCGCACGGAAATCATCGACGACAGCCGGACGCTTCAGACCAAGGACCCGCCGGCGATCGGGATTCTCTGGCACAACCGTCTGCTGTTTTTCCCGACCATGATCCCGCGCTGGGAGCGGGAACACACTATGGCGGTGATCAGCGCATCGCGGGACGGTGAATACATTGCCGATCTGTGTCATTATCTGGGGGTGGAAAGCGTGCGCGGCTCCACCAAACGCGGTGCGGTCAAGGTTCAGCTCGGCGCCAACCGCGTGGTGCAGTCCGGCAAATATATCTGCTATACGCCGGACGGTCCGCGCGGCCCCAAGTATCACATGAGTCCGGGTCCGATCCGGATGGCGAGCGAAACCGGAATCCGGATCGTGCCGATGGCGGTCAATTATTCTTCCTACTGGGAACTGAAAAGCTGGGACAATTTCCAAATCCCGAAACCCTGGGCGAAAATCACGCTGCATCTGGGGCCCGTTTTCACCGTGCCGCCGAATCTTTCCAAGGAACAGCTGGCGGAATGGTGTCTGGAAGCCGAACGGCGGCTGAATGCGCTGACCATTGACAAACCGAAAAAGGGAAAGTGATCTCATTATGAAAATCGGAGTGCTCTGCATCGGAGATGAACTGCTCAAAGGCGCGGTCATCAATACCAATCTGGCTTATATCGGACAGCGTCTGCTGGAGATCGGCGTCATGCCGGAGCTGTGTCTGGAAGTGCCGGACGAACCGCACGAGGTGGTGAGCGCGCTCGAATACGCGATGAAACATGCCGATTTCATCATCACCTCCGGCGGACTCGGCCCGACTGCGGACGATCTGACCAAGCAGGCGATCGCGGATCACCTGAATCTGCCGCTGGAGCTGAATCCCGAAGCGGAAAAAGCGGTGCGTGCGCGCTGGGATTCGCTCAAACGCGGCCCGCTGCCGCTGAATTTTCTGAATCAGGCGTATATTCCCCGCGGCGCCGAAGCGCTGCTCAATTCCTTCGGGTCCGCGCCGGGCATTCACATCACTGCCGGAACCAAACGGATCGTCATGCTGCCGGGTCCGCCGTCCGAACTGCATCCGATGTTCGACCGTCAGCTGCTGCCGATTCTGCGTTCTCTGCTCGATGGGCGGATTTATACGCGGCTCTTTCACATTTCCGGTGTGCCGGAATCGCGTGTGGAGGAACGGACCATTCCGATCATTCAGGCCAATCCGGGGCTGTCCGTGGCCTATTGCGCCGCGCCGGAGTTTGTCAAACTGTTTCTCAAGACGTCCGATCCGGACTGTCTGGCGCGTGCGGAAAGCATGGTCCGCAGCGAGTTCGCCGCGGAATTGCTCCACGATTCGTCGCATACGGTCGCCGAGGAGATCATTCTGCTGCTGAAGGAACGTTCCTGTGCGCTGGCACTGGCCGAATCCTGCACCGGCGGACTGATTGCCAAACTCCTGACCGATGTCCCCGGAGCCTCGGAAGTTTTCCCCGGCGGGGTGGTTTCCTATGCGAATCAGGCAAAACGGGAATTGCTCGGAGTGTCGGCGGAAACACTGGAGAAATTCGGCGCGGTCAGTGCCGAATGCGCCGCGGAAATGCTGCGCGGCGCGGCGGAAAGATTCCATACCGATTGCGCGATCGCCGTCACCGGCATTGCCGGTCCGGACGGAGGCACGCCGGAAAAACCGGTCGGACTGGTCTATATCGGCGTGCGCTGTTTCGATCAGATTCTGGTGCGGGAACATCGTTTCCGCGGCAGCCGTTCGCAGGTGCGGGAACGGACCGCCGCGGTGGCGCTCAACACGCTGCGGCGGATGCTGCTGGGAGAAAAGCTGTCATGATGGAGGATTCCCTGTTTTCCCCGCTGGCGGGACAGCCGCTGGCGGATAAACTGCGTCCGACCACGCTGGACGAGATCGTCGGTCAGGACCATCTGCTGGGGCCGGAAGGGCCTTTGCGGCGGATGATCGACGGCAAGTGCGTCACCAGCTTCATTCTCTGGGGCCCGCCCGGCTGCGGAAAGACCACCGCCGCCCGGCTGATGGCCAATCATTCCGATCTGCATTTCACCGCGCTGTCGGCGGTTTTCTCCGGCATATCCGATCTGCGCAAAGCCTTCGATGAAGCGGCGCGCCGGCGTCAGGCGGGGCAGGGGACTCTGCTCTTCGTGGACGAGATTCACCGGTTCAACCGCGCCCAGCAGGACGGTTTTCTGCCGTATGTGGAAAACGGCACGGTGACGCTGGTCGGCGCGACCACGGAAAATCCTTCGTTCGAACTCAACAGCGCCTTGCTTTCCCGCTGCAAGGTCTTTGTGATGAAACCGCTGGACACCGAGGCGCTCGAAAAGATACTGACGCGGGCGGAAAAGGTGGTGGGGCGCACGCTTCCGCTGGATTCCGAGGCCCGCGCCACGCTGCGCGAACTTTCCGACGGCGACGGACGCTACTGCATCAATCTGATCGAAAGCGTTTACAATCTCGCCCGGGAAGGGGAGATTCTGAACAAGGAAAAACTGCTGGCGCTGGTTCAGCAGAAGGCGCCGGGTTACGACAAGGACGGGGACGGCCATTACAACCTGATCTCGGCCTTGCACAAATCGTTGCGCGGTTCGGATACCGATGCCGCCTTGTACTGGGCGGCCCGGATGATCGAGGGCGGCGAAGACCCGCTCTACCTGCTGCGGCGTCTGACGCGGTTTGCCATGGAGGACGTCAGCATGGCCGACCCGAATGCGCTGAACGTGGCGATCGCCGCGTGGGATGCCTACGAACGGCTCGGTTCGCCCGAGGGCGATCTGGCAATCGCCGAACTGGTGGTCTATCTCGGCACTGCGCCGAAATCCAATTCGATCGACCGCGCCTGGATGGCCGCGCGGAAAGCCGCCCGGCAATACGGCACGCTCACGCCGCCGGCTCATATTCTGAACGCGCCGACCAGACTTATGAAGGAACTGGGCTACGGCAAAGGATACCAGTACGACCAGGACCTGCCGGATGCCTTTTCCGGTCAGAATTATTTTCCAGAAAAGATGTCGCGCATGAAATTCTACGATCCGCCGGAACGCGGATTCGAACGCGAAATCGTCAAACGTCTGGCTTACTGGGAACGTCTCCGCCGCGAGAAAAACAAAAAGTGATTTTCCCCGCAATAATCCCCGCGGATCAAACTGCCGGCCGGAACGTCAGGCCGTTTTCTTTTCCCGCAAATCTTTCGCCGTGGCGTCGGGGTCGCAGCGGTATTCTTTGAGACAAGCGCGGACCGTCGGGAAGGTCAGCGGAATCATCAGGAACATCAGCGTTGCGGCGGCCAGGAAGATGCCGCGGACCCCGACCGTATAGGCAATCCCTGCGCTCATGAAGGAGCAGACGATGCCGCCGGCGGTATTGACGCTGCCGGACCAGCCGAAGAAGGTTCCTTTGAGTTCCGGCGGGGTGACCTTGGTCAGCATGACCTGCAGCACGGGCTGGAGTCCGCCTGCCGCCAGATAGGTGAAGAAGCGCGCCGCGATCAGAACCCAGATGCCCTTGATGCAGTCGATCTCGATATCGCCTATGGCGAATTTTATCGGAATATCCCGTGCCAGCGCCTGGACCACGGTGGCGATGCCGCTGGTGAACAGGATCGGGATCAGCAGTTTCCGCGGCGGCATCCGGTCGCAGAGATGTCCGATGAGAATGCCGGAGATCACGCCGCCCAGCGCGGCCGCCGCGCTGATGATGCCGGTGAAGAATGCAGCGCCTTTATCGCCCTGGACCACTCGGACCTGTTCCGCCAGGAACGGCTGTTCGATCCGGCGCGAGATGCCCATGAGCAGGAACATCACCAGCAGCCAGATCACCGCGGGCGTGGCGAGATCGCGGAATCGGTATTTTGGTTTCGCCGTCTTGCCGTCCGCGGCGGTTCTGGACGGGCGGACGAAATGTTCCTCTACGAAGATATGCACCAGCAGACCGCTGATGAGATAGATGATGCCGCAGGTCAGGAACGCGACCTTGTAATTGTCATGAGTGAAATGCACGATCAGTCCGCCGGCCAGATAGCCCAGCATGTTGCCGCTCCAGGTGGATGTGCTCAGCGTGCCCAGCACGAATCCGTGTTTGTCGCTCGGCGTGGTGCTGACCAGCAGGGTCTGCGCCGGATTGACCGTGCCTGAGAAAAACGAACAGAAGAACCGGATCGTGATCAGCACCCACACGTTCGGTGCGAACGCCAGCATCGGGTAGAAGATCGCCGCGCCGTAACTCGCCCGCAGCAGCATGATTTTGCGTCCGAATTTGTCCGCCAGAATGCCCCACACCGTGGTCGCGATGCACAGGCTGATCATGCCGGCGAAATAATAGGCGGAGACAAACACCCCCCGGACGCTGTCGTCGGTGATGTGCAGGGAATTGCGCATCAGCAGCGGGATGAACGGCATGCAGCAGCCGAAACCCACCATGGCGAGAAATTGAGAGATACCGACGAAAACCAGATTTTTCTTCCAGTTGACTTCCAAAGGCGTACTGTTCATGTGTGATCCTTCTCGTATTTTTCAGCAGTTTTTTTCTATGAGCAATATACCCGCTGAAAACGAAATCCGCAAATAATGATTTTTTATGGATGGTATAACTGGAATTTATGGTGCAGACCGGCAGAACCGGCCGTCTTTTCAATCTTCTTTCAGATTGAATTTCGCCCGGATGACCTCCACGAAAGCTTTTGCCTGCGGCGTCAGGGGCCGGTCCGGACTGTAATGATAGGAGATCGTCAGTTCCATGCCGGAATGGAATCCGCCGATAATGATGCCGGACCGCCGTTCGGGTTCGATCAGATAATCCGGCACGAAGGCCAGACCGAAATTTTCCTTGACCAGCTCGATGATCGTGGCCGAGGACTGTGAATCCATAAATACGTTCAGCGGATACGGCGCCAGGACACTGCTGATGATGTCATACATGATCGTGCCCTGCGGATAACAGATCAGTTTCTGTTCTGCGATGTCTTTTTTGGTCAGACGCTTTTTCCCGGCGAGCGGCGAATGGACCGACCGGATCAGCACCAGTTCGGATTTGAAGATCGGATAACAGGCGAGCTGGCGTCCGAGCTGATTCAGGTTGCCCAGACCGATGTCGGCGGTGCCGTCGAGCAGCATTTCAGGCTGCATCCTGGCATTGGTCTCGCGGATTCGCGGACAGATTCCCGGATATTTTTCCAGCAGATTCTTGAGCAGTCCCGGCATGATCGTGCGGGAGAGGAAATTGGTGCAGACGATGTTCAGATCGCCGGAAACGGTGTGACGCAGGTCGCTCAGCCCGGCGGGAATGTTGCGGAGCCGCCGGATGATCTCGTCTGCTTCTTTCAGCAGTTTCTTCCCTTCGGGCGTGAGCTGAATCCCGTGAGGACGGCGGATGAACAGCAGAACGCCGAGTTCTTCCTCCAGCAGCTGTATCTGTTTGCTCAGCGCGGGCTGAGTCAGATACAGATTCTTCGCCGCGGCGGTGAAGCTGCCCATGCGGGCGATACTCAGGAAATATTCCAGCTGAATCGAGTTCATCGCATTTTCCCGATGCCGGAGGAAGCCCCTTACGGGCTTTCGTCCGGACAATGAAAAGAATACAGTTTCCACTGACGGCCCGTCCGCTGAATCAATCGGCGGACGGTACCTTTCAGGCGGTGAGCCGGTCAATGGAACTGCAACTTACCAGAATCTCCACCAGGGCCGTTTCGGCGGCGGGGGCGGGGGAGGCGGAGTCGGCTGATGATGCGGCTGATGATGCGGCTGATGAGCTTTCGGCGGCGGGGGAGGCGGAGTCGGCTGATGATGCTGTTTGTGCGGCTGGGGCGGCGCCGGTTTATGAGCTTGCGGCGGCGGAGGCGCGGGTTTGCCTGCGTAAGGTTTCCCCGGCTGCGGTGCCGGCGCAGGCTGGGTCATTTGCGGTTTCTCCTGCGGAGGCGGCATGGGTTTGCCTGCTGCGGGTTTTCCCTGCGGAGGGGCGCAGAACGCGGCGGTCGCGGTCAGCACGGCGGCCAGACAGAGATTTTTTTTCATGTTGCGGTTCCTTTCTTTGTAGTGGACACATGGAATATAGCACCTGTTGATATTTTTTCAAGGGAAGCACGATCTCATGCATTGAAAAAAGCGGCAGGATGATTATATTAACCGGAATTTCCGCAAGAATAAACAAAGGAGCTGCTATGAATGACAATACGAAAATAATCCGCGGCGGACTGGTTTGCGACGGCACCGGAGTCCCGCCGGCGGCGCAGGATATTCTGATTTTCGGCGACCGGATCGCTGACTTGGGTGCACCCGGCGCTTTCGATGCGGTATCCGCACCTGTAATCGAGGCTGCCGGACAAATGGTCGCGCCCGGTTTTATCGACGCGCATTCCCACGGCGACTCGGTCCGGTTCCGGTATCCGGCCAACCGGACCAAGCTGCTGCAGGGGGTGACCACCGAGGTCATCGGCAACTGCGGCAGTTCGGCATCCTGCATTCCGGGCGAAGCCGGCGGACAGAAATGGAACGATCTGGCCGAATACGCCGCGGCCGTAAACCGCACGGGCTTTTCCACCAATACGGTCGCCTTGTGCGGACACAATTCGCTCCGGCGGAAAGTCATGGGCAATGCGGCCAGAAAGGCCGAACCCGGCGAGATCGGACAGATGCGGCAGCTGCTGGAAGAGGCGCTGGCCGCCGGTGCCGCCGGTTTCACGACCGGACTGACCTATTTCCCGGGCAAGTTTTCCGATACCGCCGAACTCACTGCGCTCTCCTCCGCCTTGAAAGACAGCTCCAGAATCCATGCCACGCACATGCGGAGCGAGGGCGACACTCTGATGGAGGCGGTCGAGGAGGCGGTCGAGGTCGCCAACGCCGGTTCCGGCCGGCTGGAGATCAGTCATCTCAAAACGATTTTCCCGCGCAATTTCCATAAGATCGACTCTCTGCTGGACCGTCTGAACCGTCTGCGGGCGGACGGCATGGACCTGCATGCCGACCGTTATCCGTATGTCTACTCGTCCACGCGGATCGGCCAGATTCTGCCGCCGCCGTATGACCGCGACCCCGATCTCGGGACGAAACTGCGTTCGTCCGAATCCTTCCGCGCCGAGGTGACCGAAGCGCTGAAATCGAGTCCGCGCGACCTGCCGACGACCATTCTCATGGCCAAAGGCAAGACGCTGGCGGAAATCGCGGCGGAAAACGGCTGGACGGTCGAGGCGGCCGGACTGCAGGCTCTGCTGGAGAATCCGGAACAGAATGCGGCCTATCTGTGCATGTCGGCCGACAACATGAAACGGATTCTGGCCCAGGAATGGGTTTGCGCCGGTTCGGACGGTCTGACCATGCCGCTGGATGACCCGAATGCAGGCGGGCACCCGCGTTCGGTCGGAACCTTCCCGACGTTTTTCCGCATGGTGTCCGGGATGACTTCCGTTCAGGAGGCCGTCCGGCGGATGACCTCGCTGCCCGCTGAGATTTTCCGCATTGCCGAACGCGGCACGATCCGGAAAGGATATTTTGCCGACCTCGTGCTGTTCGATCCGGCGAAATACGATTCCGCGGCCGGATTCGACGGCGGCAATCCCATGCCGTCCGGCGTCGCGTGCGTGATCGTGAACGGACAGACCGCGTGGACTGCGGCCGAACCGGAGAAAACCGGCCGTTACGGGCGCTTCCTGCCGGCCGATTGACTCGTCAGGCGTTTTTCCCCCGATGGAACATCAGGGCAATGCCGCCGAGCACGCAGGGGATTGCCAGCAGGAACACCTGCGATAACTTTTCGCCCAGAAAAATCGTGGAAAAGGCGACCGCCAGCATGGCGCTGACATAGCCGAACGAACCCGCTTCTCCCGGCTGAAGATATTTCAGCGCCTGATACCAGCAGCAGTTGGCCAGACTGCCCGCGCAGATTCCCAGATAGAGCAGTCCCAGCCACGCCCGGAGCGACAGATTCGGATTCATGCGGCAGTCCAGCAGAAACAGCATCGGAATCATCAGGACCACGCCCAGCCCGCCTGTCACGCAGATAATGAAGCCGGAATCATAATCCCGTGCGGCGATGCGTCCGGCCAGCACCGTGAACAGCGCCCAGCAGATGCCCGAACTCAGCGCCAGCAAATCGCCTTGCCAGGCGCCGGCACCGTCGGTAAAACGATCCATTCCTCTTGACAGCGCGGCGAGGGTGATCCCGGCGAATCCCAGTACCATGCCCGCGGCTTTCCAGCGGTTCAGCGATTCCTGAACCAGCAGCACGGCGATCACCACGGTGAAGATCGGCGCGGTGTTGGCCAGCAGCGAGGCTCTCGCCGCCGTGGTGTATTTCGTGGCGAGGAAGACCAGCATGCTTTCGGCCTGTCCGGTAACTGCCATGATCAGAAAAAGCTTCCAGTCGGTTTTCCAGTTTTTCCGGAAACGGTCCCGGTCTGTTCCCTGTCGGAAGAACGGCAGCAGAAAAAGAAAACAGATGACGCTCCGGAGAAAGGCGACGAACACCGGGTCCGCCTGTTCCAGTTCTTCCCCGAAAATGAAGCGGCTGGCCGGATAGAAGCTGCCCCAGAACGCGGTTGCCGTCATTCCGAAAAAAATCCCTTTCAGTCGTGCGGATTCGAACATGATGACTGTGCTCTTTCCGTCAGACTTTCAGTTTCGGCGCAGTTTCGTTTTTCAGCGTGCCGATGAGCAGGGTGGTCCGCGTGGACTGAATGCCCGGAATCCGGCCGATCTTCACCAGCAGACGTCCCAGCGTTTCGGTGTTTTCGGTCACCGCTTTGAGGAGGTAGTCGCATTCGCCGGCCACGTCGTGAATCTCGATGATCTCCGGGAACCGCATCAGTTCTTTCCCGATGCTGCTGTCCGTCCCGATGTTTTTGACGGTCCGCAGTTCGATCAGCACCGTGAGTCCGTAGCCGAGTTTCACCAGATCGAATCGGCTCTGAAAGCCTTTGATTACCCCGTTTTCCCGCAGTCTCCGCACCCGTTCCAGCACGGTGGACGGGGAAAGATTGACTTTTTTTGCCAGTGCGGCATTCGAAATCCGGCCGTTGTTTCTGAGTTCGTTGAGAATGACTGCATCGGTATTGTCCATGAGCTGTCTCCTTGTTTTACCATAAAATACGATGAATTATCTGTTAAATCAAATTTTATTCATAAAAAATTCTTAAAATTATTCGATTATTTTACAAAATATGTATTTTTTAGAATAATATTCGTTTTTCAACCGGTTTCGGTGCATGAAAATGAATTTCCGGCGGAACAGCCGTGAGAGGATTCTGCCGGAAATCTTGCTTTGCACCTTGACACCCGGCAGTTTTGCGGATATATTGTCATCAGTCGAATAACGAAAGGGAAAGGACCAATCATGAAAAAGAATATTTTGAACGTATCGGGTCGGTTGCTGTGCGCGGTGCTCGGACTGACGCTTTTTCCTGCCTGTCAGGACCTGCTGCATCTCGAACCGATGGAGCCTGCCGATATTACCGTGCCGGAACTGATCAAGCGGATGAGCAAGGCCACCGATCCGGAAAAACGTTACCACGACTGCAAATCCTACCTGATGAAGCAGAATTTTTCCGTGATGCAGTCCGGCTCCAAAGAAATGCTTTCGATCGAGACCCGTTTCCAGGCTCCGGACAAGATGAGGATCACCACCTACAAGGACCGGCAGCCGTCCGTCATTCAGATTTACAACGCGGGCAAGGCCTGGAACTACGACTGCAGCACGCGCAGGACCACTCCGATCCCGCCCGGGATTCCCACGGACCTCATCCGGATTTTCACCCAGATGGGGACGCCTTCGCTGGATGCCACCAAGATTTTCAAGACGGTTTCGATCGACATGCAGGTCGAGAACGGTTACAAGACCTACCGGCTGATCTGCGACCCCGGAATCCGCGGCATTGCCCCCTACGTGTTCTATATCAACAGCCGGACCTACCTCACCGAACGCATGGAGACGATCATGTACATCAACGGCGAGGAATATCTTTACGTGAACATTCCCGCCGATTACACCTGGTATGAAGACAAGACCATCCGGCTGCCTGTTACCTCGACCGTGAAGCAGATGGATGTGACGCGGATTTCCCGGATGATCGAATTCAAGATCAATCTGGATTTCCCCGCTTCGGACTTCCTGCCGCCGGTGCCGTTCTCGCATCGGCAGGTCCCCGCTCCCGACCGGAAGGAAGCGGTGAAATCCGCACCTGCCCGGAAGACTCCGGCGGTCCCCGCATCCGGGCAGAAGAAAGAGGCGAAACCATGAAAAGCGCTTATGAACTGGCTCTCGAACGCACCGGCGGAAAATTGAACGAACTGCCGCCGGAAAAGAAAGAGAAAATCGCCGAGATCGACCGCATTTACAAATCCCGTATCGCCGCGGCGGAACTTTCCGCCCGGCAGAAACTGGCCAAAGCAGACGACCCGGAAAAAGCCGAAGAAATCCGGCAGGGACTCGTCGGCGAGATCGCTTCGCTCCGCGATCAGTGCGAACGGGAAAAAAGTGCCGTTCGCCGGGCTTGAACGCACGGTCCTTCGATGGAACTCTATGCTGACAATGCCGCGGCCGCGCCGTGCGATCCCGAGCTGCTGGAATATTTCGCCGCCTGTGCGAAGGATTTTCCCGGCAATCAGGAGTCCATGGGGTTTCACGGCGATCTTGCCGCCCGGCGGATTCGGGAAGGGGCGGAGGAACTTCTCGCCGCATTCCGTCTCGCTTCGTATGTCCCCGTTTTCGGCAATGCCGGCACGGACGTGCTGGCGATCGGCGTCGAGACTCTCTGCCGCAGCGTCAAACCCGGGACGGAAATCCTCACCACCACACTCGAACATCCTGCATTGGAGTGGGCACTGAAACGTTCCTGCGCCCGGCACGGACTGACGCTCCGGCAGTGTTCCGCCGACCGGTCCGGAGTGCGGCCGGATCAGCTTGAAACCATGCTTTCCGAACGCACCGCGGCGGTGGCGGTCCACCATGTCCAGAGCGAAACCGGCGGAATCCTGAATCTGACGAAAATCCGTTCGCTGCTGGATCGTCTGGCTCCGCAGGCGATTCTGTTGACGGACACCATGCAGTCGGTCGGGAAAATTCCGCTGGAGATCGAACGAATCCGGCCGGATTTCCTGACTTTTTCCGGACAGAAGCTCGGGGCGCCCGGCGGAGCGGTGCTGTTCTGTGCCGGAAAATATGCCAAAACCGCCCGCGCGCTGCGGTCCGTCGAACATTTCGGTTCCCGCTGTTCCGTGCCGCTGGCGCTGACCGCGATCCGGTGCGGAATCCGGGCGATGCAGACGCAGGCGGAGGCGCAGACCCATGCGGTCCGTCTGCGGGAATGTCTGCTGGAGAGCCTGCGCCGGAATGGCGTGCCGTGCACCCTGACCTTGCCGGAAGAGGAGGCTTCTCCGTTCATCGTGCACTTGCTGACCGTGCCGTATCAGGGAGCGATTTTGACCCGTGCACTGCATCTGCGCGGCATCAGCGTTGCGCCCGGCAGCGCCTGCGAATCGGAAACGCCCGGCGGATCGCGCGTGCTGAGTGCGATGGGTTTTTCCCGGCGGGACAGTTTCTGCGGACTGCGGATTTCCTGCTGGAAACCCAATACCGTCGAAGAAATGTCCCTTCTGGCGGAAAATCTGGCCGAATGCATCCGCAGCTATTGACCTTGCCGGTCCTGCATGGCAGGATTCCGAGAGAAATCTAACTTTTTCGTTATCTTTCAGCTTGACTTTCCCGGTATCCTGATTATATTCCTGCTTGTATCAGACAAAAACAAAACAGTGGAGATTCAGGGTATGAACAAGTGGTTGACTGGTGTGGTCGTGATTGCCGGGGTGCTGGTGATCGGGGCAATCTGCTATTTTCTGGGAATGCAGTGCGGCAATACTTCCATCGTGACGGTGGAACGTTATTTCTCCAAACGGAACAACGGTGCCGCGGAGGAAGAAAAGGTCATCACCGGCATCGGCCGGGTGCGCGGACGCAGTCAGACCACGCTCAAAAACCGGTATGCGGGTTTTGTTTCCAAAGTTTATTTCTACTCCCAGAGCCGGGTCAAAAAAGGCGATGTGATTCTGGAATACGATGATTTCGATTTGCGCCAGTCCATTCAGAAACTCGAGCACAGTATCGCCGAACAGCAGAGAGTGGTGGTCAAAAAGCAGCTGAACCTGCAGCTGACCCGGCTGGACCCGCTGCCCTCCGAATACCGCAATCTTTACTGGAAACGGAAAATCGCGCAGGAAAATCTGGACCGGTCCGCCCATGAATTCAACGTGTATCAGCGTCTTCACGGCAGCAAGATCGTGACCGATCTGGCTTTCCGCGAAAAAAAGGAGGCATACAAGAACTCCGAGGCGGAAGTGAAGAGAATGGACAGCGACATGCAGATTCTGAAAAAAGGTCTGGCAGATCTCTATATCAAACAGACTGAAAATGAGGTCAGCGAAGCGGAGACGAAATTGAAGGACCTGCAGGCCCAGCTGGAAACGCTCAAGGCAGAGAAGAAATACTACAAGATCGTGGCGCCTTATGACGGCCTTACCATCACCAATTCCGATACCATCAACGGTTATTACACCGCCGGCACCAGTGCTGCCGCGATTCATCGGGATGACCGCAAACTGATCTATTCCTATTTTCGCGACAAAGACCTGCCGTATATCCGCGAAGGCATGACGGCCAGTTTCATCAGCAATCAGTATCCGGACAGTCAGCAGGGCACGGAAGTGAAGATTTACAAGATCGAATCGTCCCGTACGATCTATGGCAACGAGAGCTATTTCCTCGTAAAATGCCGGGTGATGAAAGAACCGCATCCGCTCCGGATCGATTCCGTCGGTCGTGTGGTCGTGACCGTCAAGCCTGCGGAAAGCCCAAGCGCAACTCCCGCAAATCTGGCTGCGCCTGTGCCTTCCGCCTCCACTACCGAAGGGGACTGACCCTTTCTTCCGGTCAGTCGGGCCCGGTTATTCGGCGAAAACGCCGCGCGGCAGTTTGTCTTTGAACGGGCCGGCATCCGTTTCGGGGAAACGGATCGTGGTGGCCCAGTTTTTCCCGCTCAGGATCAGCTTGCTGACGAACCAGTAGTCGTTGCTTTTCTTGAATGCCGCCGCTTCGAGTTTGCGGACCGGTTCCTTCTCCGCTTTCCGGAACCATTCCGCCCGGAGCGGGAAGAAATATTCGCAGCTGATGGCGACTTTTACGCATTCGGTGCCGTTTTTGGAAACCAGCGTGAAGACTCGGCAGTCCTGACCGCGAATGCTTTCGCGCGGATGTTCCTGCCGGAAATCCCAATAGAGAAAACTCATGGCCAGGTCTTCGGGCGTAATGCCGTAAATCCCGATCTGCGGCTGAACCCCGGCCGGAATCCGTTTTTCAACGTGCGTGGAGCCGTCCTTGCCGTAGGATTGACCGATGGTGTAGATTTCCGTGCCGTTGAACCGTATCTGCGCCAAGGTGCGGACCGGGGTGAAGAAAATCCCCATTTCCAGCGCGGCCTTGACCGGACGGGCATTGTCCCGGCGGTGCTGCGCGGACCCCTTCATCAGCGCCCAGGAATCGCGTCCCGGCGGATTGCGGACGCGGGAAAGAAACTGTTCCGGCGTCATGGTTTTCGAATCGATCGGCCGGTCTTCGGCCGACAGCGGACAAATGAAGCTCCAGGACAGCATCAACAGCAGCACGGGGGAAAGTTTGTTCATTTGCGGGTTCCTTTTCTGTCAGAGTGTTTGCGGACGGCGGGCTTTTTTGTCGTTTTGGAACGTTTTTTCCGGGTGGCGCTTTCGGGTTTGGCCAGCATGATTCCGAGCACCTGACCGATCTCCGATACGAATTCGAAATGCACTTTCTGCTTCACTTCATCCGGGATGTCTTCCAGGTCTTTGCGGTTTTCTTCCGGCAGAATGATCCGGTGGATTCCGGCCCGGAGCGCGCCGATGGATTTTTCCTTGACGCCGCCGATGGCCGTGACTTTGCCGCGCAGAGTGATCTCGCCGGTCATGGCGTAATCGTGCCGGACCGGTTTGCCGGTCAGCAGCGAGACCAGCGCCGTGGTCAGCGTGATGCCGGCGGACGGACCGTCCTTCGGCGTGGCGCCGTCGGGGACATGAATATGAAAGTCGTTTTTGTCAAAGAGTTTCCGGTTGATTCCGAGTTCTTTGGCATGTCCTTTGACATAACTGAATGCGGCCTGCGCGCTTTCCTTCATCACATTGCCGAGCGAACCGGTGAGTTTGAGTTCGCCTTTGCCGGGCATGGCGGCAGCTTCCACCTGCAGAATCGTGCCGCCGACACTGGTCCAGGCCATGCCGGTGGCGACTCCGATCTCCGGTTTGGACATGGCTTCGTCCATCAGGAATTTGCGGGTGCCGAGCAGCTCGTGAATCTCTTTGACGCCGATGACAATGCGGTCGCCGTTCTCATTGCCTTCGACGATTTTCCGCGCGAGTTTGCGGCAGATCTGCGCGAAGGTCCGTTCCAGCTGCCGCACCCCGGCCTCGCGGGTGTAGTAGCTGATGATCTCGTCGGTCGCTTCCGGCGTAATCGTCACGTTCCGGTCGGCGAAACCGTTTTCCTTGAGCTGACGCGGGATCAGGAACTGATCGGCGATATGCTGCTTTTCCGTGGCGGTGTAACCGGGCAGGCGGACCACATCCATGCGGTCGAGCAGCGGTCCCGGAATGGTGTCCGCGATATTCGCCGTGGCGATGAACATGACCGAACTGAGGTCGTAATCCACTTCCAGATAGTGATCGCTGAAGGCGTGATTCTGTTCGGGATCGAGCACTTCCAGCAGCGCGGCGGCGGGATCGCCCCGGAAATCGTTGCCTAGCTTGTCGATCTCGTCCAGCATAAAGACCGGATTGGAGGTGCCGGCTTTCTTCATGCCCTGGATGATCCGGCCGGGGAGGGCGCCGATATAGGTGCGGCGATGCCCCCGGATTTCCGCTTCGTCGCGCACGCCGCCGAGCGAGATGCGCACGAATTTCCGTCCCATCGCTTCCGCAATGGATTTGCCCAGCGAGGTCTTGCCCACGCCCGGAGGTCCGATGAAGCAGATGATCGGCGCTTTGCGGTCTTTTTTCAGCTGCAGCACCGAGAGAAATTCCAGAATGCGCTCCTTGATGTCTTTCAGTCCGTAATGGTCGCGGTCCAGAATCTTTTTCGCTTCGGCGATGTCCAGACGGTCTTCGGTGAAATGATTCCACGGAACCGACAGAATCCAGTCGATGTAGGTGTAGGCGATATTGTATTCCGCCGCGGCCTGCGGGATCATTTCCAGCCGTTCGACTTCCTTGTTCAGCAGCTCGGTGATCTCCTTGGGCAGGTCGAGTTTGCTCATCCGTTCCTCGATGCTGACGATGTCCGGATTGCGGTTGCTTTCGCCGAGTTCCTCCTTGATGGTGCGGAGCTGTTCCCGCAGGAAAAATTCCCGCTGGGACTTGCTCATGGCGTTGTGGACCTGCGACTGGATTTCGGAACCCAGACGGAGCACTTCGACTTCCCGGTTCAGCAGGATGGTCATCAGATGGAGACGGTCCTGCAGTTTTTCGATGGTCAGAATGGCCAGTTTCTCCAAGTTGGAGAAGTTGACGGAATCCGCGATCAGATCGACCACCCGGACATTGTCGGTGAGGTTGATGATGGCGATTTTCAGTTCTTCCGGGAAATTCGGCGAGAAAGATGCGATTTCCTGAAACTGCTTGACCGCATTGCGGACCATTGCCGCCGTTTCGAGACTGCGGTCTTCTTCCTGGACCAGCCGGGTCACCCGTACCAGGGATTCATCATCCGCCGGTCCTTCCCAGCGGACGCGGTCGAGGCCGCGCAGCAGGACGCGGACCGTGCCGTCCGGGAATTTCAGTGACTTGACCAGCCGGCAGAGAACGCCGATTTCGGAAACGTTGTGTCCGTCCAGCCGGATGGATTTGACGTTCAGCTCGATCCCCTGAATGTCCGAGGCGGCATTTTCCGGCATCTGCGGGAAAATGACGATCATCCGGTCGCCGGAAGCCGCTTTTTCCACTTTGGCGATGTTGCCGGGCTCATCCACCACGAGCGGGGTCAGCGCATAGGGGAAGAGTACGGTATCCGGCGGAGCGATTGCCGGCGCCTGGACTGCTGTTTCCATGGCATTCTCCGCAACGGCGGCGTTTTCATTATCGTTATCAGAATTGACTTTTTTCATTCAATACCTCTCTTTCACTTTCCGGACGGCAACGGGCCGATGGAGGACTGTAATACGAAAAACTCATTTTGCAAACGTTCCGGTGATTTTTTTCGGATTTTTCCGGATTTTGCATGGGTCCCGTAACAGCTGACAGCGGTTTTACCGGAAAGTTCATTGTTCCGGGGCTTTTTTCTGATTCTGACTGGGGATGACCGTTCCCACGCTGACGATCAGTTTCATGGCATCGGAAACGCTCATATCCAGGAACGTGCATTTTTCCCGCGGGATCAGCAGCAGGAAACCGCTGGTCGGGTTGGGCGTGGTCGGCAGAAAAATGCTGACCATGGGCTTTCCCAGCTTGTCGGTGATCTCATTGGCTTCGGTATTTTCGTTGGTCACGAACCCCAGCGCGAAAGAGCCGGGCATGGGGTATTCGAACAATACCGCCTGACGAAACATGCCGCCGCTGGAACTCTGCATGGCATCGGCGATCTGTTTGCTGGTCGAATAGATGAAACTGACCAGCGGCAGATGCAGCAGCAGCCGCTGTCCCAGATCGATCAGCCGCCGGCCCAGCGTCAGCCGGGTCAGCTGTCCTACGAGCAGCAGCATGACGATCATGAAGACGAGAGCCGTAATCCGGATTCCCTGACTCAGCCAGAAGGAGACGTTTTCTCCCTCCATGCCGGGCAGTTTCAGTTTCTCGGCCAGTGCGATGGCCCATACGGTGAGCAGATCGTAGATCCACCAGCTCAGCCATACGGCTGCGAGAAACGGGACTACTACGAAAAGTCCGGTCAGAAGTAAATTTTTCAAATGATGGATAACATCTTTAGTTTTCATCGGACTCTCCTTTTTTCAGTTCCAGCTTCAGTTTCAAGATTTTCCGTTTGTCGGCCTTCAGCACGGTCGCGGTCAGTCCGGCGTCGTCGAAATGGAATTGTTCGCCGTCTTCCGGAATACGGCCGAGTTCCGCGCAGATATAACCGCCGATGGTATCGGCTCCCTCGGTTTCGGGTATGTCGGCGTCCAGCAGTTCGTTGACTTCCGAAATGGGGGTCCGGGCCATCAGAATGATTGAGCCGTCAGGCTGTTTGCTCGGAGCGCGCCGGTCGCTTTCCTCGTTGTCGTATTCATCCTGAACGTCGCCGACGATCTCTTCGATGATGTCCTCAAACGTGACGATGCCGGAAGTTCCGCCGTATTCGTCGATGATGACGGCGAAATGGTTGTGGAGCCGGCGGATTTCTTCGAGCAGATCGCCGACCCCCTTGGATTCCGGAATGAACAGCGGTTTGTGGGCCAGCTGGTCAAGCGATTTGCCCGCGATGCGTTTGTCGTCGATGAAATCCTTGGCATAGATGATGCCTTTGATCTCGTCCACGGAACGGCCGTAAATGGGAATCCGGCTGTGACCGGTGGAGATGAATTTCTGTTTGGCTTCCGCGATGGAGGCCGAGGCCGGTATCGCTTCGATGTCGACGCGGGGCGTCATGATCGTGCGGACCGACATGTCGTCCAGGTCCAGAATGCCTTTGATCATCCGTTTTTCGTCTTCTTCCAGATCGGCGTCGGCGTTTTCATGGTCGCCGTAGTTTTCCACGAGGGAGAGAATCTCGTCTTCCGCGCTGACGATCTGTTCCGGCGCTTCCTCGTCGCGCCAGTCTTCGGCGTTTTCGCGGAGTTTCCGGCTGAGGAGTGTGAACGGCAGGAGCACGGTGTTGGCCAGCAGCAGCGTGGCGGGGATGACGATTTTCAGGACCCACAGATCGGAGCGGTAGAGGAGCAGCAGGGCGAAGATTTCCCCGAAGGACCAGTAGAGGATGATGGCGCCGATGATGAACGGCACCTGCCATTCCTGCTGAATGCGTCCGGTCCAGCGCTGGACCAGCAGCATAGTGAACATGCCGAGCACGGCGGCCAGAATGAACAGCAGCAGTTTGAACACCGCCCGGATTGAGTCCGACTGCTCCAGCCAGCGGCCGAGTCGTTCGGCAAGTTCCGGTTCGGTTTCCTCCAGCTTCATGACTTGTCCGCCGGACAGCCGGTCGAACGCTTCGAATGCGGTGAACACGATTGCGAACAGTATGAAACTGAGCGCCGTGATCCAAATGCCCCAGATTTCCAGATTCATGATTTATCCATTGGGTTGCGCGGAGCTGGAAAGATCGTTTCCAGATCGAACTGCTCCGCCAGTTTTCGGAGTGCGGCCGCTTCTTTCCGGCGCATGATCCGTTTCAGTTCCGGTTTCAGATCGTCCTGTCCCGCGGCGTGCAGCATTCCGTGGACCAGATACAGCACCGCTTCGCGCGAATAGGGCAGCGCGCGTTTCGCCGCTTCCCGGGCCGCGACCGCCGGACAGATGACGATCTCCACTTCCACCTCGTCTTCATCGTCCGTGGCGGGGAGTGCCGCGCGGGACTGTCGATAGTCGAAACAAATCACATCCGTCGGCCCGGTGTGTCCGACGTATGCGTGATTGATTTCCGCCATTTCCTTTTCGGAAACCGCGGAAAAAGAGAGGAGCCCGCCGATCCCGCTTCCGGTCACGTCTGCGGCGGCCTCTGTCAGCGCCAGCAGTTTTTTCCGCTCAGGACGCGGGTACGTCCGTTCCGGACGCCACGAATAAATCGTTTTCATCTTTCTTGTCATCCTTCGGATAGGCTATCCGTCCGTGGAACATGGTTTTCAACGTATTGGTGAAGCTGTTTCGGATGACCGTGATTTCGGCCATGGACAGTTTCGAATTATCCAGCTGACCATTGCGTATTTTCCCCCGGAAAATATCGGTCACGAGCTGACTCAGCATTTCCTGCGTGGGATGCTCCAAGCTGCGGGAGGCCGCTTCGCAGCAGTCCGCCAGCATGACCAGTGTGATTTCCTTGTCGCAGGGCAGGGGGCCGGGATACCGGAAATCACTCTGGAGAACATTCCCGCCCGGATGCAGATTCTGTTCTTTCTTGTAGAAAAACAGGATCAGATCGTTGCCGTGATGCTGGGTGATCGTATCATAGATCAGACGTTTGAGTTTGTATTTTCGCGCCAGTTCCGGACCGTGTTTCGCCACATGACTGCGAATGATGATCGCACTCATTTTCGGGTCAAGGTCCTGATGCGGATTCCGGCCCTGGACATTTTCGATAAAATATTCCGGCTGCACGAGCTTGCCCACATCGTGGAACATCCCGCACACCCGTGCCTTGATCGAATCCAAACCCGCTTCCTCGGCCGCTTTTTCCGCCAGCAGCGAGACCATCAGGCAATGATGATAGGTGCCGGGCGCTTTCAGCTGCAGTTCTTTCAGCAGCGGATGATTGAAATCATAGAAACTCTGCAGCGACATCGGCGTATTGATATCGAACAGCATCTCCATCAGATACACCCCCAGCTGTGCCAGCATCGCGGTCAGCAATCCGATCGCAAACGGTGCCAGCACCATTATCAGCACCAGACGGAGATTCTGGATCGTTTTCAGAAACACGATCGCCACCAGCAGCGTGGTCAGCGATATTCCCAGAAACGAGCGGACAAAGAAGCTCCGGTAATTCTGCACGTTCCGAACAGCCAGCGCACCCGCCGCAGTGACCAGAATGCCCCCGAACAGCATTTGAAACTGGTTCGGCATCGACATCGCCACGATCGACGTCACCAGCAGTCCGGAGAAGAACGCCGCCCGCACTCCGAAGATGACCGAAATCAGCACCGGAGCCAAGCCGATCGGAATGGAAAAATAAATCAATTCCCGCCGCGGCAGCGGAATCTGTTCGGTCAGCAGCAGAAAGAGTTCGGTGAACAGCCGATTCAGCAGAATGGCGGCGATCACGATCAATCCCATCTGCCAGAGCAGCCGGTTGCTTTTGGCAAAGGACGGGCGGATATGGAAGAGATACAGCCCCATGATCAGGATCAGCGCCAGACACAGCATAATGTTTTTGATCACGGTTTTGCCGATTTCCCAGGCGCTGGCCCGTTTTTTCTGCTGTTCGCGGTAGTCTTTCAGAATCTGCTGCTGCTCCTCGGTCACTTTTTCGCCTTGTTTCACGATTCGCTCGTTGGCGTGGAAAGTCTTGTAAATCTTTTCCGCCGATTCGGCGGCCTGTTCCCGGCGGATTTTGGTGAATTCTTTGTCGTAGAAGAGATTTCCCCGGCTCAGAATTTCCTCCAGGCAGGAGGAGAAATCCTCGATCAGTGTCGGCAGATCATCGGGCTGATAGGTCCGGAGCATTTCGGCGGCGATTCTCCGGCCGGCGATTTTCGGCGTGATGAGTTTTTCGGCTCTGACCTGATGCCGCCGGTTGCGCGGATCAATGACCTTGACGATCTTGTCGCTCTGCATTTCCCGGCGGTCCTCTTCTTTGAGGATGCCTTCCTGGAGAGCGGCGTCAAGCAGTTTGTCGAGTTTCTTTTTCGGCACCGGATTATCCGCGATGCGCAGCAGACAATCCCGGATCGGCTTGCTCAGTTCCGCGACTTTTGCCTGAATCGAGTTACCCGGCTCCGGCTTGAAGGTTTCACCGATCTTTTCCAGCGATTCGCATTTCTTCAGCGCGGCGAAAAATTTCCCGCAGCGAGCCAGCGCTTCCCGTTTCCCCGCGGAATCGATCTTATAGTAATCGGGTTCACTGTCGGCTTTTTCCTGTGCCAGACGGCTGCTCTGCCGATAATCCAGCGTCTTGAATTCAAAAGCCGCATGGATGGCGTAAGGCGCCCGTTCTCCGGTCTGCAGCTCCAGCGGGTCCTCCGAATGCGGCGGTGCGGCGATCACAAACAGGGCTGCCGCCAGCACCAGAAGCAGCAGAAGAACCGTGAAAAAGCGGGAGTGTTCAAAAAAATAAACCACTCCGTTTTCTTCGGGCAGGGAGGATTCAGGTTCGTTCATGATGCTCCGGTTCTCCTTCGGTTTCCGCCGTATCTCCGGCGAGGGGGTTTTTATAGGCGTTGACGATTTTTTCCACCAGCGAATGACGCACCACGTCGCGGGCGGTGAAACGGCATATCCGGATTTCTTCGATCGGCTTCAGCCGCCGGACCGCTTCCGGCAGACCCGAATTTTTGCGTCCCGGCAGATCGACCTGCGTCGGATCGCCCGCCACCACGCATTTGGAACGGAAACCCAGCCGGGTCAGAAACATCAGCATCTGTTCGTGCGTTGTGTTCTGCGCTTCGTCCAGGATCACAAATGCGCTGTTCAGCGTGCGCCCGCGCATAAAGGCCAGCGGTGCAACTTCGATGATGCCGCGTTCGAGGAATGCAGCCGCTTCCGAACTTTCCATCATGTCATACAGTGCGTCATACAGCGGACGCAGATAGGGATTGATTTTTTCTTCCAGTTTGCCCGGCAGAAATCCGAGGTTTTCCCCGGCTTCCACTGCGGGCCGCGTCAAAATGATCCGGTCGAAACGTCCGGCCAGAAATTCGGACACCGCCAGTGCCATCGCCAGATAGGTTTTGCCGGTGCCGGCCGGTCCGATGCCGAAGGTAATGTCATATTCCCGGATCGCTTTGACATACGCCAGCTGATTGGCTGTTCGAGGGATGATCTCACGTTTCCGCGGACTTACCTTGATCCGTTCGGCAAAATATTTCTGCAGTTCGGTTTCCGTTTCGGTCTGAAACGCGGCCAGAACCTGATCGAAATCCTGCTGTTCCAGCCGGAGCGAGGACATTTGATCCCGGATCGTCTCCAGCTGTTTCAGAAAGGACAGACTGCGCTGAAGCTGTTCCGATGTGTCCGCACTGAGCGTCATTTGCAGATCGCGCACATGTGTCCGGACTTTCAGCCGTTCCTCCATCCGTTTCAGATTCCGACGGAAGTCTCCGGCAAAAAGCGTCTCCATTTCCAGCGGGGACGGAAAATAATATTTTCCGGAAGGACCGGAAGAATCGTCATCGCTCCTGCTGTTCATCACTTCTCGGACGGAATGGTCAGGACCGTGCCGGGTTCCAGATATTCCGCTTTTTTGAGCTTGTCCCGGTTGGCTTCAAAAATGATTTTCCATTTCGAACCGGCACCGTAATACTCGCGGGCGATTTTCCACAGATTGTCACCCGTGCGGACCGTATGTTCACACGGCGGAACGGTTTTTTGTGGTTCCTGCGGCTTCACTTCGGGAGCCGGAGCGGGAACCGGTTCCTGCGGCTTCACTTCGGCAGCCGGGACGGGTTCCTGCGGCTTCACTTCGGGAGCCGGTTCCTGCGGCTTCACTTCGGCAGCGGGCTCGGCTTCAGGCTTTTTTGCCTCTTGAGGAGTAAAATAGATGTCGTTATTCTGCTCCGGCGCGGTATCCGGTCTCACTTCAACCGCCTGGGGGTCTTGCTGTCCGTCGGAGTGGCAGGAGCAGAGCATCCCCGGAAGCAGGGAAACCGCGACGGCCGCCGCAGAAATATGAATCAGTTTCATCGTAACAGACCTCATTTTTTCAGTTCAGGGAGTTATGCCGTATAACGCTTCAGGATCAGGGCGCCGTTGTGTCCGCCGAATCCGAGATTGGTGTTGACGGCCACATTGACGGTTTTTTCCCGTGCGGTGTTGGGCGTGTAATCCAGATCGCATTCCGGGTCGGGCGTTTCGTAGTTGATCGTCGGCGGGATGATGCCGTGGAGGATCGTCAGCACACAGATGATGGTTTCCAGTCCGCCGGCCGCGCCGAGCGCATGGCCGATGGTGCCTTTGGTGCTGCTGACCGCCACGCCGCCGATCTTGTCGCCGAATACGGATTTCAGCGCCTGAGTCTCGTACATATCGTTCAGAATGGTGCTGGTGCCGTGTGCGTTGATGTAATCCACGTCTTCCGGATTCAGCCTGGCGTTGTTCAGCGCCATCTTGAACGCGCGCATCGCGCCTTCTCCGCCGGGAGCGGGTGAGGTGATGTGATAAGCGTCGCCGGTAGCGCCGTAACCGATCATTTCGGCCAGGATTTCAGCCCCGCGGCGTTTGGCGTGTTCGAGTTCTTCCAGAATCAGAATGCCGGAGCCTTCGGACATGACAAAGCCGTCGCGGTCCTTGTCGAACGGCCGGCTGGCGTGCAGCGGATCGTCATTGCGCTGACTCATGGCCTTTTCGGAGCAGAATCCGGCGAATCCGAGACGGGAAACCGAGGCTTCCGCGCCGCCGGTGATCATCAGATCGGCATCGCCGCGCACCACCGCGCTGTAGGCTTCGCCGATGGAGTGGGCCGCGGAAGCGCAGGCCGACACCACCGTGAAATTCGGGCCTTTGGCCCCGTAGCGCATGGAAACGGACCCCGAGGCCATGTCGGCAATCATCATGGGGATCAGGAACGGAGAGACCCGCGACGGTCCTTTGGTCAGCAGCGCCTCGCACTGTTTTTCCAGTGTTCGCATGCCGCCGATACCGCTGCCGATGCAGACGCCGATCCGGTCGGGATCGATCACGGCGCCGTCCCGGAGGTCCAGCGGCAGTCCGGCCTTTTTCATAGCCTCGTCGGACGCGGCGATCGCATATAAGGCAAAATCGTCCATTCGGCGCGCTTCTTTTTCCGTCATGTAGAGAGTGGGATCGAAATTCCGCACTTCCCCGGCGATCTGGGTGCGATACGCGCTCAGATCGAAACGCTCGACCTTGCCCAGACCGCATTTGCCATTGACCACGGCATCCCACAGCGCGGCCACATCATTGCCTGCGCAGGAGACAGCCCCGATCCCAGTGATTACCACGCGTCTAGAGTCCATTTGATCCTCCATGAATAACAAAATGCGGGCTGACCCACCGTAATGGGGAACCCGCATTTCTTTTTGTAATACCAACCGATTAAGCGTTCTGCTGCTTGCTCTCGATATATTTGATCGCGTCCCCGACGGTGGTCAGCTTTTCAGCATCTTCATCCGGAATATCCGATCCAAATTCTTCTTCGAAAGCCATCACCAGTTCGACCTGATCCAGAGAATCCGCTCCAAGATCATCAATGAATTTGGCATCTTCCGTGACCTGATCTTCGGCAACACCGAGCTGCTCGACAACGATTTTTTTCACTTTTTCAGCTGTAGTGGACATTATGAATCCTTTCCTATTGTTTTAGTTGGTCCATAAGTTTACGTATGCAATGCCTGTAATATCGCATACTTTTTGTAAAATGCAAGTCGTTTTTTTCAGGAAACTTGCATTTTTTTTGTTTTTCTGCTCAAACCGCACGGGAAAAACGCCGTTTTCTGCCGCTTCCCGGCGGGTTCGGAGCGTTTTTACGACATCAGGAACCCGCCGCACACGTTCATGACCTGTCCGGTGATGTAAGCCGATTCGTCCGAACAGAAGAAGAACACCGCATTCGCCACATCGGCGGGCAGTCCCGCGCGTTTCAGCGGAATGTTCACCAGGAACGCATCGCGCGCAGCCTGAGGCAGCTTTTCCGTCATATCGGTCTGAATATAGCCCGGAGCGATCGCGTTCGCGGTGATGTTGCGCGAACCGAATTCACGCGCCGTGGTCTTGGTCAGCGCAATCACGCCCGCTTTCGACGCGGCATAATTGGCCTGCCCGATATTGCCCATCCGGCCGACCACGGAGGCGATGTTCACGATTTTGCCGTAGCGGGCGCGCATCATGACTTTGGTGGCCGCTTTCGTGAAGTTGAACGTGCCTTTCAGATTGACCGCCAGAACCGCGTCCCATTCCTTTTCGGTCATTTTCAGCATCAGGGTGTCCTTGGTGATCCCGGCGTTGTTCACCAGAATGTCCAGTTTGCCGTATTTTTCCACCACGGCGGCGATTGCCTTGTCCGCGTCTTCCGGAACGGCCACATTGGCCTGGATCGCCATTGCCTCATAGCCTTTCGCCCGAAATTCCGCAGCCGTCTGTTCGGCCACATCCAGCATGATGTCGACCATCGCGATCTTGGCGCCTTCCGAGGCCAGTTTTTCGCAGATGGCGCGTCCAATGCCGCGAGCTCCGCCGGTTACCAGGGCGACCCGCCCTTCCACTCTGTTTCCCATTTTCTTCTCCTTTTTGTTGATGAACTTGGGGTTCAGTTGATTTCCATTTGTTCCAGATCCGCCGCGGACTGCACGTTCCGCAGCGCTTTCGAGGGATCGATCTTCCGGATCAGACCCGTCAGCACGGTGCCCGGTCCGAATTCGATGAAGGTGTCCGCACCGAGAGCGGAAAGGGAATTCACGCACCCGATCCACTGCACGCTGCCGGCCACCTGATGCACCAGATTTTCCTTGATCTGATTAAAATCTTCCGGGACCGTGCCGGTGAAGTTCTGCGCCACGGGCACCTGGGGCTGCTGGAGCGGAACCGGGGCCAGCACTTCCCGCAGCCGTTCGCCCGCGCCGGTCATCAGACCGGAATGAAATGCTCCCGCCACTTTCAGCGGAATTACTTTGCGGACTCCCGGGAGCGCCTTGAATTTTTCCGAAGCCTGCGCGACTCCGTCAATTCCGCCGCTGATCACGGTCTGCATCGGATTGTTGTAGTTCGCCACCCAGATTCCGCATTCCGCGCAGATCTGCCGGAACGAGCCCACTCCGACGCTGCCGTCGGTGATGATGCTGGCCATGGTCCCCGGCGTTTCCTGACAGGCCGCATCCATCAGTTCAGCCCGCTTGGACACCACTTTCAGCGCATCGGCAAAGCTCAGACAGCCGGCGCAGCACAACGCGCCGTATTCGCCCAGACTCAATCCGGCCGCGCCGACGGGTTTCACCGCCGGGAATTTTTCCTGAAAGGCCGCCAGCGCCGCCATGCTGACCGTGAAGATCGCCGGCTGACAGCAGCGGCTCTGCGTCAGTTTTTCATCGGGTCCGTTGAAACATGCGTCCGCCAGATCCCAGCCCAGTATCCGGTTCGCCTGCCGGAAGACCTCCGCGGCCGCGGGACTGCGGTCAAACAGATCTTTTCCCATGCCCGTCTTCTGGGCGCCCTGTCCTGAAAATACGAATGCAGCTTTCATTTCTCACCTTTCTCGGGTTTCGTTATGTTTTTCCCTTGCCGCGCCAGGTTCCCGGATCGGTTTTCCCGAGACGAGGGCGTATGCGGGGGCGGATTGATATTGCCGGATTTCGGGGAATTTCCCGCCGGTCGCGCCGGCGGTTTCCCCTGATTCGATTCCATTTTCCGTTTGAACAGCATCTGTTCGCGATGAACCGCCCGGCGGGCGGTGTGCAGACGTTTTTTCAGCTGTTCCGCGCGGGTCAGATTGGCGACCAGCACGAATTTTTGATTCTGCACCGCTTCCCGCGTGAGCTTGAGATGGTTGAGCGCGTCGTTGAATTGTCTGGCCGCTTCCCGGCCGTTGCGGTTTTTCTGTGCCTCCAAGGCCAGTTTCAGCGCCGTATCGGCTTCCTTCAGACTGTCTGCCGTCTGCGATTCCAGCGAATTGATCAGCGTTTCCTCTTTCCGGCACAGACTGCGGAAATTTTCCACCTTCATCCGGCATTTTTCCAGTTCATCCCGGAGCGACGGCAGCACCCCGAGCCGGTTGAAGTACGGTTCCGCCTGCCGGATCGATTCCTCCGCCGCATCGGGGTCCATCTGCAGTGTCGCCGTCTGCTGCTGAATGGGCTGCAGCAGCGCCCGCGCGTTTCCGGAGTTTTTCCGGATGGCCAGATACAGCGCGATCCCGCCGATCAGGGCCGCGGTCAAAACAAAGATGACCAGTCCCAGACAGATGAACTTCGTGGTGGACGGCTGTTCCCTGCGTTTGGGGACCGGGCGCGTCACCCGTTCCTTGAACAGCTGGTCATACTGCTGCCGGAGGGAACTGGAAACTTCTTTCTTTTTCTTGTCCAGAATGCTTTTGAGCAGTTTTTCCGCGGTCGCGATGAATTCGTCCCAGGAGGCGAACCGGTCGGCCGGTTTTTTGCCGAGCATCCGTTTCAGCAGTCCGGCCATGGCGTCGGAGACGTGCTGCTGCGGCGCAACTGCGGCCGCATCGGGGATCGGCGCACTGTCATGCAGCCTCAGAATCTCCTCGACTTCGGGTGCGTCGTAGAGATATTTCCCGGTGACCATCTGATACATGGTGGCGCCGAGAGAATAGAGATCGGTGCTCCAGTTGAGCGCTTCGCCGCGGGCCTGTTCCGGGCTCATGTAATACGGGGAACCTTCGATATTGCCGTCCGCCAGTTTGCTTTCGCCGCGTTCCTGCGCCGCGCCCATGTCCAGGATCATCGCATTCTTTTCCGGCGTGAGCATGATGTTGCCAGGCTTGATGTCCTTGTGAAACATCTTGTATTTGTTCCAGATCGACCGGAGGGCGTCGGCCACGGTCAGGGCAGCCAGCAGGGTTTCCTCCTCGGAAAAGACCCGTCCGCGCCGGAGAATCTCCTCCAGCGTCTCTCCTTCGACATACTGCATGGCGATATAGTAGACTCCGTCCTTCGAAATGCCGGAGTCGATCACCTGGACTACATGCGGATTTTCGAATTTCGCGGTGTTGCGGGCTTCCTTCAAAAACTGCTCGGCCTGGTCCCGGCCGACTTGGTCCTGATTGAGGATTTTCAGCGCAACGTTGCGCTCCATGTTGATCTGTTCCGCCAGATAGACGCTTCCGCAGCCGCCCGCGGCGATGTGCCGAATGATCTCGAATCCGTCGATCCGGGTGCCGGCCGCCAGCGGCTGCCGGGCGGAGGCCGCCTCCTGACTTTGCCCGCAGGCCGTGCAGACGATTTTTCCGTCCGGGCCGGGTTCGGCTTCAAATGAAAGACCGCAGCTGCTGCAAATGTATTCCGGCATGGGGTAAGTTCTCCGGCGGGGTCGGTGTTACAGAATTCCCTTGGTCGAGGGCACGCCTTTTTCGCGGGGGTCCTTCGAGACCGCCTGTTCGAGCGCGCGCGCCAGTCCTTTGAACACGGCTTCGAAAATGTGGTGAATTTCACCGCCGGCCAGCAGTTTGACATGCAGATTGACTCCGGCCTTGACGCAGAACGCCTGGAAGAATTCATGGAACAGCGCGGTATCCAGCGTGCCGACTTTCTCCACCGGCGGCACCAGATCGTAAACCAGCATCGGCCGTCCGGAAAGGTCCAGCGCGATCAGCACCAGCGATTCGTCCATCGGCAGCAGGAAACTGCCGTAACGGCGGATGCCCGCCTTGTCGCCGAGCGCTTTGGCAAACACTTCGCCCAGCACCAGTCCCATATCTTCCATGGTGTGATGCGCGTCCACGTCCAGATCGCCTTTGGCTTTGACGGTCAGATCGAATTTGCCGTGCCGTGCGAACAGTTCGAGCATATGATCCATGAAACCGATTCCGGTGGCGATGGAGCTTTTACCCGTGCCGTCCAGTTTCAGCGTGATCTCGATATCGGTTTCACGGGTTTTCCGTGCCAGAGTGCTTTCTCTTTTCATAGCAGACCTCCAATCGTGATATGGTCAATTTACTCCCTTATCGGTCAAATGTCAACAGAAACGCCGTTTTTTTACCGCATTTTTGTCGGGGAGGTCCGTTTTCCGATTCTTTCCGGCGCCGCTCCGCCCGGAGGTCCGCTCATTTATCCAGCCGGACGGAAACATCGTCGACCAAGATACCTTTGCCGACCAGGTCGAATGCGACCCATTCATTGGGGGCGATCGTATATTTCCCCTGATAGAGTTTCGGCTGTTCCGTCACCTCAAACGTTGCCGTGACGAGGTAAGGCCGATGGAAGGTCCGGCGGTACCGCTTCTTTTCTTTCGGGTCCGGAGTATCGGTGTAACGGAAGAATCGGACCTGGAGTTTGCCTTTTCCGGAGGCTTTGAAAGAATAAATGATTTTCCGTTCGAAGGGCTGCTGTTTCAACTCGCCGACCGTCAGCCCCTGATGGATATCGCCATTGACCCGGACGGCATGGCCGCTGCCGGATTTTTCCACGGTCGAATTTTTCCCCAGATTCCAGAATTTCGGTTTGCCGTTCTCGTCCAGCTCGTCGAAGGAACCGTTCCGGACATAAGGTGTGCCGATCTCCAGCGGACGGAATGCCGCGATGTCATGATAATTGCAGCCGTCCAGCGAAAAACTGCCGGAGCCTTTGATCTTTGCCGGAGTCAGAGCGTCATCGATCCGGCGGTTCCGTGCAAAATTGATATGCCAGATCTCTCCGCGTTCCGGTTTTTTCAACTTTCCGAGCGGCACCCGCACCTCAATCACATAACGATCCCGGTGGACTTTCGTCTTGACCTCCACGGGAATGTTGAAATCGACGTTGTTTCCCTCCGCATCGAACATTGCCCCTTTGGAGTTGACGATCAGGTGATAATAAGTGTTGGCCGCGGTCGGGGGATAGAGGAAAATCTCGATGCTGTCGTCCTGATAAACGGCCGCAGACCCGGGCTTCCCGTTTGCCTTCAGCTTCTCCGGACTCGGCTCCTGCGCCGTGATCAGGAAATACAGGTTGTTCTCGTCGGACAGGATCCCCAGCGTGGTCTTTAATGCTTCCGGCAGATCTTCCTTTTTCTCGGTGTAAGGCTGTTTCAGCCCGGAAGTCAGGTAATAGGCTCCGACCCAGGCACGGTCCCTGCCGTCGCCGTCGATCACGATTTTGGATTTGGTGTCGGGCGCCCGCATCGTCTTGCCGGCCAGTTCTTTCAGCTTCTTGTTGGGCTTGATCCAGTATTCCGTCAGCCAGCGGCGGTCATTCGCCAAGCGGTATTGCATGAGCTTGTCCCCGGCTGCCAGTTTGTCCGCCTCATCGAGCAGACTCTTCAGCTGATTTCCCGCTTCGGGCGCATTGAGCGCATACGCGGTCCGGGTGTCTCCGTGCGGATAGCCGAGACATTGCGGGGTGCCGGACCAGAGTTTTCTTCGCAGCGCATGATATTTTTTCATGGCCGGATACGCCTTGCCGTAGTACAGCGACTCCACCTCGTCCAGCAGTTTGTTTTCATCCTGGTCCGGGTCCCACAGCAGTTTCGCCGTCACATACGCCCACTGCCAGTTCGACGGCATCCATTCGGCCCGGTTGCCATTCTTTTTTGGCGAGGTGAATTTGCTGTCCGGGAAAAGACCTTCCTCCTTGTAACCGGCCAGACCGAGTTTTTTGTAAAGCCGCAGGTCCAGCGCCTGCACCGTTTCCTCGCAGCAGTAATACGCATGGGTGGACATGAAGTATTCGTAAGTGAATACCTCCTTCGGGCTGACTTTCAGCCAGTCGAGAAACAGTTTGTACAGCCGGACGTTGCGCGGACAGTTCGGATCGTCGAGGGCATGTCCGTAGCAGCGGCCGTGGAGACAGAACTGGAATTTCATCTTGGGATGGATCTTCACTCCTTCCGGCAGCTGGCGGTAGGCGCTGTAGGCCCAAACGCTTAAGTCTGCATTCGGATATTTCTTATAAACCATTTCCGCGATCGCCCGCACGGTTTTCTGGAACCGGGTCGAAACGTTCTGCAGTCCTTCCGCGGTAGTATCTTTTCCGTCCAGTTTTCTGCATTCGGCGCATTCACACCAGCCGGTGCTGATATCCACCATGCCGAAATTGAAAGTTCCCGCGCCGCTGGTCTTGTCCAGTTCCCGGATGATATAGTTCGCCACGTTGCGCCGGACTTCCGGATTGGAGAGACAGTATTGTTTCCCTTTCACCCGCTTGCCGTCGACCAGCGCAAAATATTCCGGATGCCGGCTGAAATACGTGTCCGGGGGCATTGCCATGGTAAATGTGGCATGACTTCCGCCGGGGAACCTCTTCGCAGTCCGCGGGATCCTCGCCGTGTAAAATTTGTATCTGAACGAATCCGGATCGCCATACGGCATGCCGTAGGCCGCCGGGGTCTGATAACCGTTCCGGGTCGCCCAGGTCTTGCCCTGAACGGGGATCACGTTCCAGAAGGAACCGCACTGGTCCAGTCTGCGGACGGAAAATGCCGGTTCCCGGAATTTTTCATAATCGGCAAACGTGATCTCTGCTTTTTTCGGGACATATTCCCCGCTGTCGAACTTGTCCGGGATTTTCAGCCAGCGAACGCCGAGTTTGTCCTCAATGAACTGATACGTGGCATAAAGATCGGCGACTTCCTGTTTCCCGATGATATACAGTGTATTCCCTTTGGCGCAGATGAAATGCGCTTCGTTCTGTTTCGCCGATTTCAGCGCTTTGGCCGCGGATACCGGAAGGTTTTTCAGCGTATCCGGTGTGCCGATGTAAATTTTGTTTGCCGCCGAGGATTTCCCGGTGACGACCTGCGGTTTTTTCCCGGTGACCTTGCCGACATATTCCGCGAGTTCCTCTGCCGCCAGTTTCGTGCTCGGATAGGCGTTCTCCGGCAGAACGATCTCCGCCGTTTTTCCGCCCTTGACCAGATCGAAGCCATACAGACTGCCGGTCAGGAGAAGGATGCTTCCGAAGACCGCCGCTTTTCTGCTGTTGCCGGATTGAAAAAACATTGCGTCCTCCGTTTTTTCCCAATTATTCGCTGCAGTTATAGAAACGGTTCCAGGCTGAGTTGGATGCCATCCGTTTATAATTATCGCCCATTCCCAGGGTCGAATACGGATTCGCCTTGTCCGGAATCTTGATCGTCTGCATATGTCCGTCGGCATGGAGAATATTGGTCCTCCCGTCATGGCGGAAGGCATCGGGGACCCCGGCGAAACTCGTGTCCGACATTCCCGATTTCGCGTATACTTTTGACTTGCCGGTATCATCCGTGGCACTTGTTCTTGCATCCATGAAAACGAACTGGGAGGACGGCTGGGTGCAATGGGCGAGTTTTTCTACCGGACAGCTTTTCTTTTTCTGGCTGAGAATGCGGTAGTTATAGCCGTAATCCGCATAGAATGAACTTTTTGCCTGCCACTCGACGATCGATGCCTTGGAACTCGGACAGAAACAGACCTTATAGTCGATCAAGTTCAGACTGTCTCTTTTTTGACCGAGCCACGTATCGCTTCTTCTGTCGACAAGACCGTAACCCCAGGATTCTTTCATCATATTCCACGGCGGGAAATAGTCCTGGTACATATCATGATACGTGGCCAGCGCAAACCCGATCTGTTTTTGATTGTTCACGCATGCAATGCTTCTGGCTGTTGCCCGCGCCTTGCTCAAAGCAGGCAGCAGCATCGCCGCAAGAATGGCGATGATCGCAATCACGACCAGCAGTTCGATCAATGTAAAATTCCATTTCGGTACTGTGGCGTTTTTCGTTTTTCTCTCCATTTCAAAACCTCCTCGTTTTTATTATTTTTCCCTCAAAATTAAAACGCTGTCGCGTTCGATCAATTCCGATTTCAATAAAACTTTTTCTCGGGGACGGCCCGGATCGTTCATCCGTTCCATCAGCAGGGAAACCATCGCTTCGGCGATCTCGTCCGGGGTGCCGACGCTCATGCTGGTCAGGGTCGGGACCGCGGTGATGCAATAGCGGATGTTGTCGTGTCCGATGATGCTGAAATCTTCCGGAATGCGGTACCCGCGTTCGCGGATGCGGTGCATCAGACTCAGCGCCGAAGTGTCGTTGTGGATGATCAACGCGGTCGGCAGATCGCGGTCGCGGTTGAGTTCCAGCAGACGGTCGAAAGAATCCTCGCAGGGCATATCGCCGAAATCGACCTTCCAGCGGTCGGGGAATTCCAGTCCGCAGCGTTCCGCTTCGAGAGTCAGATGCCGGGCCGCAATGCGGGTCGGGAACCCCAGATAGCCGATCTTCCGGTGGCCGCATTTCTTCAGATGTTCGATGATCAGTCTGGAGTTCAGCGCCGGATTCTGGCAGACGCTGTCGAAGCGGGGATCGTCATGGAAATAACTTACGACCGGCATGTCGATTTTGTCCGGGAGCAGCTCGGCGGCGACGGTGATCAGGCCCGCCACATGGAGCGAGAGGAGCTGTTCGAGATTGCCGGGGACGGGATTGTATTTGTTGTCGATGGCGAAGAACGGCGTGTAGTTCCGTGCGGCGAGGCTGCGCTGGATCCCCATGCAAAGTTCGGCGCTGTACAGGTTTTCCTATGGCGGCATCACCACGCCGATCAGATTGCTTTTGCCGGTCTTCAAGGCGACGGCGGCATGATCGGGGCGGTAATTGTGTTCGGCGGCGATCTGCAGGATCTTTGCGCGTTTCTCCTTGGAAACATAATTCGGGTGGCTGTTGTTGAGGACAGCCGTTACCGCCTGCCGTGAGACCCCGACCATTGCCGCTATGTCTTTGCACCGGATCATAAATTCGTTTCCCGTCCAAATCAGATTTGTTGAAATTACTTGCTCGAGCAAGTAAATATAAAATAGCATTCTTTTCGGAAAAATCAAGAGCCAAAACGTTTTTTTCTCCTTTTTTCAAAGAAATCCGCAAAAAAGAAAAGGAATTCTTGCGCTGCTTATTCCGCTTCCATACACGAAAAAACCGCCGGACTATCCTTGCGGACGTCCGGCGGTTTCGGTCGGTCTTCAAACCAGATTACAGAATCGATCCGATCTGCTTGAAGAATTCCATGCGTCTGGCCGCATCTTTTTCAGCCTGTCCGAACAGCGATTCCGCTTCCGCGGGCGCCGCTTTGAGCAGCTGTTTGTAGCGGTTTTCACTGCGGACGAATTCCTGATAGGAAGCGGAAGCGTCCTTGGTTTCCCAGATGAACGGTTTTTCGAGCGACGGATTGTAACGGTAGAGCGGCCAGTAGCCGGCTTCGACCGCGCGCTTCTGTTCGACCTGGCTCTTGGCCATGTTGATGCCGTGGAGCATGCAGGGAGCATACGCGATGATGATCGACGGCCCCTTGTGCGCTTCGGCTTCGCGGATCGCGGTCAGCGCCTGCTGGCGGTTCGCGCCCATCGAGATCGAAGCGACGTAGACGCTGCCGTAGCTCATGCACATCAGACCGAGGTTCTTCTTGGTCAGACGCATGCCGCTGGCGGCGAAGAGCGCCACCGCGCCGATCGGGGTGGACTTGGAAGCCTGTCCGCCCGTGTTGGAGTAGACTTCGGTGTCCAGCACGAGGATGTTGACGTTGCGGTTCTGCGCGACCACGTGATCGAGTCCGCCGTAACCGATGTCATACGCCCAGCCGTCGCCGCCGATGATCCAGACGGACTTGTCGACGAAGTAATCTTTCAGTTCGAGCATCTTGGTGTAGATCGCCTTCTGCTCGCCTTCGGCCTTCGCCGCGGCTTTCGGCAGGAGTTCGCCGAGTTTGTTCTGATTGGCGATTGCTTCTTCGGAGGTGCTGGTCCAGTTGGCGACCGCGTAATCGAGCGCGGCTTTCATCTGATCGCAGCAGACGCCGAGTTCCTGGATGCGTTTGATCAGGTCCATCAGCTGTTTGCGGTTGGAATCGACCGCGACGCGCATACCGAAACCGTATTCGGCATTGTCTTCGAACAGACTGTTCGCCCAGGCCGGACCGCGGCCGTCTTTGTCCTTGCAGTAGGGCAGGCTCGGGAAGCTGCCGGAGTAGATCGAGGAGCAGCCGGTGGCGTTGGCCACGATCATGCGGCGGCCGAAGAGCTGGCTGACCATCTTGACATACGGGGCTTCGCCGCATCCGGCGCAGGCGCCGTTGAATTCGAAATACGGCAGTTTGAAGCCGAGGCCCTTGACGTTGGCATCGGTGGTGCCGCCCATTTCATTGTCCGGCAGGGACATGAAGAATTCGACGTTCTTCTGCTGACCCGCTTTGCGTTCGCCGGCGGCGTTCGCCATGGACAGCGCTTTTTCCTTGACCGGGCAGGTTTCCACGCAGACGCCGCAGCCGAGGCAGTCGTCCACGAAGACCTGCATGCGGAACTTGAGACCGAGTTCCTTTTTCACCGGCGGCTTGGCGTCGACCGTCACGAAACTTTCCGGCGCATTGGCCAGATCGGCCGGCTGGATCAGTTTGGCGCGGATTGCGGCGTGCGGACAGGCCATGACGCACTGGTTGCACTGGATGCACTTGGCGGAATCCCACTGCGGCACTTTCGGAGCCACGCCGCGTTTTTCGAAGCGGGCGGTGCCGGTCGGCATGGAACCGTCGAAGCTCATCGCGGAAACCGGGACCGTGTCGCCCTTCTGCGCGAGCACGGGCTGCATCAGTTTGGTGGCGAAATCGCCCATCGCGGCGGTGAATTTTTCCGCCGGGGTGTAGCTGGCCACGCCGTCCAGCGAGGCCGGAACGGCAACTTGGGTCAGACCGTCCAGAGCCTTGTCGACGCACAGTTTGTTCTGATCGACGACTTCCTGGCCCTTCTTGGCGAATTTCTTTTCGATCCCTTTCTTGATGTAGCCGATGGCCTTGTCTTCGGGGATGATGCCGGCAAGCTTGAAGAAGCAGGTCTGCATAATGGTGGAGATGTATTTGGCGCTGCCGACTTCAAGCGCGACTTTCAGCGCGTTCACCACGTAGAACTTGACTTTCTTGTCGATGATGGTCTTCTGCATGTCTTTCGTCAGGGAGGCGAAAGCCTGATCGGCCGGAACGGAGGTGTTCAGCAGGAAGGTGCCGTTTTCCTTGATGCCGGAGATCATATCATACATGCCGATGTAGGCCTGGTTGTGGCAGGCGACGAAGTTCGGGGCGGTGATCAGATATTCGCTGGTGATCGGCTTGTCGCCGAAACGCAGATGGCTGATCGTGATGCCGCCGGACTTCTTGGAGTCGTAAGCGAAATACGCCTGAACGTATTTGTCGGTGTTGTCGCCGATGATGGCCACGGAGTTCTTGTTGGAACCGACCGTGCCGTCCGAACCCAGACCCCAGAAGCAGCAGCTGGTGGTGCCTTCCGGTTCGGTGACGATGGTCTCGTCGACCGGGATGGAGAGATGGCTGACATCGTCGGTGATGCCGACCGTGAAGTTATGGAAGCACTTGCCGTCGAGATGCTTGTAGATGGCGGCGACCATCGACGGGGTGAATTCCTTGCTGGCCAGACCGTAGCGGCCGCCGATGATCGTGAGATCTTTGCGGTCCGCGAGCGCGGCTTTGACGTCCAGATACAGCGGTTCGCCGAGGCAGCCCGGCTCTTTGGTGCGGTCGAGGACCGCGATCTTCTTCGCGGTCGCGGGAATCGCCGCAACGAGGGCTTCGACCGGGAACGGACGATAGAGACGGACCTTGATGAGGCCGAGCTTCTGGCCTTTGGCGTTCAGGTAGTTGATCGTTTCTTCGATGGTTTCGCAGCCGGAACCCATCGCGATGATGACCTTGTCCGCATCTTTGGCGCCGACGTAATCGCAGAGATGGAGCGGACGGCCGGTGAGCTTGGCGACCTGGTCCATGTATTTCTGGACGACTGCGGGCAGGGCGGCGTAGGTGTTGTTGGTGGTTTCACGGCCCTGGAAATAGACGTCCGGGTTCTGGGCGGCCATCTTGGCATACGGAGCTTCCGGACGCAGAGCGCGGGCGCGGAAACGTTCGATATACTTCATGTCGACCAGCGTCTTGATCTCATCGTAGTCGAGCAGCTGGACTTTCTGATATTCGTGGGAGGTGCGGAATCCGTCGAAGAACGCGATGAACGGGACTTCGCTTTCGAGAGTGGCGAGGTGGGCGACGATCGCCAGGTCATGGGTTTCCTGAATGCTGGCGGCGCTGGTCATGGCGAAACCGGTCGCGCGGCAGGCCATCACGTCGGAGTGGTCGCCGAAGATGGAGAGCGACTGCGCGGCAAGCGCGCGGGCGGACACATGGAAGACGGTCGGCAGCATTTCGCCGGCGATCTTGTACATGTTCGGGATCATCAGCAGCAGACCCTGCGACGCGGTGTAGGTCGTGGTCAGCGCCCCGGCGGAAAGCGAGCCGTGCGCGGCACCCGCGGCACCGGCTTCCGACTGCATTTCAACGATCTGCAGCGGTTCGCCGAACATGTTTTTCAGGCCTTTGGCCGCCCAGGCGTCGGCGTATTCGGCCATCGGCGAGGACGGGGTGATGGGGTAAATCGCCGCCACTTCGCTGAACGCGTAGGCGACGTGCGAGGCGGCATGATTGCCGTCAACAGTTAAAACTTTTCCCATGTCAACTCCTTTTTTCTTATGGTGACAGTTATGTTTAAAAAGATCGATTCGGCATAAACCAAATAACGACAAGATACACCCGCAATCCGGTTTTGTCAAATTCGGAACCATTTTTTTTCAACATTTCGGTGGTTATATAGCCAGCAGGACGCAAATCACACACAGCGCGGTAAAACAAATCCAGCCCAGATTCATCCCGACTGCCATCACGGAGGCAAAGATCATGCCCCGGCTCTGTTTCCTCCGCACACTGTCGATCAACATATACATCGGCTGGATGCAGGGGACAAAAAAGAAAGCAGCAGGAAGCCAGGCGTAAAATGCCATACCCTTTCTCACAACGAGCTGGCATTGCATTGCAAATTCCGGGACGATCATTGTCGGAATGAGTATGGCCGCCAGCGCCAATTCCGGAATCCAGAAGACCACGATGTTGCCAAGAGTGAAAGCCAGCCATTTCCATTGCTTTTGAACGATGAATGCGATGATACTACCGAAAAAACACGGGATCATCAACAATCCCGGCAAGGACAAGAAAATCAGCAGAACCCGCATATACAACTTTATTTTTCATATAGGAGCCGGAAAACCGGATCCGGATGACCAAATCGGCCGTTCGGGTTCGATCCATTTCCCTTGATTCTTCCGGTTCCATTACACAGGGGACAAACCTCGCTGACCCTCTGGTGGATACCCGCGACCCCGGATGGGCGGAATACGTGAATTCCTCCGCGGCCGTTGCACCTGCCGCATATGACGGTGTCGTCGCTGGGGGCGGGGTTGCCCCCTCCGGACATGAATTTTTCAAGGGCACGGTCATTTTCGCTTTTCCGACGACGCATTGCAGATTCCTGACGCTGCCGGGATTCTCTTGCCGCAATTTCCTGTTTTTTGAGAGATTCATATTGCCTTCGCAGGTCTATGAGCTGACTCCGACTTTTCGCTTCCGGACACGTTTCGATCAGTCTGTCCAACTTTTTGATTGCCGACTGATAATCTTCGGAATCCGAGAGCCCGTTGATGACTTTTCTGATATGGTTTTCTTCATAGTTCACCAAGACCTCTCTGACTTTCGAAACAAGTTCCGGATATGGTTTGCATCGGTTCCAGATTTTGCGTAGCTGTGAGATGCCTCTGACCGCGTTGCTGGAGGCCAGTGCCTGTTCCACTTCGCGGGGTACTTCCTCTGCCAGAACAAAAAAATCAATCACATAATCGGCATATTCGCGCGGAGTCATCCAGCGCGCATTGATCAGGATTTTTCCGCGGCTTGATTCATAGGCTGCGAAATTCTTATTCTGCCGAACCAGACGGGCGGAATAATCCTGTTTTGCACGATGATAGTCGCGGAGTTTTTTTGCGACATATTCCGCCCTTGCCTTTTCGGTCTGCCGGCTGTCAAAACATGCTGCCGTTTCCGGCGAAAGGGAGGATTTCGCGATTTTTTTCGAGCCGATCCAGACGAACGATGCATCGCTTCGGTAAAACCGGCCGGAAACCGTATACGGCTTGTTGTAAAGATAATACGTGATTTTGACCGTGTCTCCGACCCGGTAACAGCGATACAGGGAAAGAGCCTGATCTTCGAACTTTTTCTTCAACTGCGCATCCGTTTCCGGATATTTTTCCAGAACGAGTTTTTCAAGATTGCGGTCCAGCCGCCGGGTTTCTTCCGTATCCACGGCATCCAAAGGCATATGCTGAGCGATTTGCCGGTAAATTTCCTGCCGGTCAAGAGAACCGCTCTCCTTTTTCTGCATGACGATTTCCTCAATGATCTGGATTTTCTTCGCCCCGGTCATTTCCGCCCCGAAACAGGCCAGGATCATGTTTGTTTCAGTCAAAATGAGGATGCTGCCCAACAGCAAAAAACTGCGAAAACCTATTCCTTTCATCTGAATAAAAACCTTCCCAACTGGTTTTCCTTTAGTAATTGATTGTGGTCGTGCGTTGATTATAATGCTGAAATCCTCCAAATTCAAATAGGAACGAAGGAAATTCGAGTTTTTTCAACTTTCGGCGGATTATCCCAGCCGGATCAGGGCTTTCTGCGGATAGTGGTCCGACGACGCCAGACCGGCGGCATCAAAATTGTTGACCGATTCATACGACAGCACCGTGACCTGATCCGAAACGAAAATGTAATCGATCGGCAGATTGCGCGAAGTTTCGGGGCGGACCGGCTTGTATCCGTGGAAGGTCCGGCCTTCCGCCAATGCGGGCGGCGTCTGGGAAATCTTCGAAGCATCGTGCAGCCGTTCCGCGGTCAGCTGATAGGCGGGCTCATCGGGGGGAGCGTTGAAATCGCCCGTCAGAATCACCGGCACGCCCCCGGCCAGATATTTTTCCAGATGTTTCAGCAGAACGGTGATCTGTTTGGCCCGGCATTCGATGATTTTCTGATGCTGTAAATGCACGTTCGCAAAGAGAAATTCTCTGCCGGTCCGGCGGTCGCGGAAAAGGACATACGTGGCGATCCGCGGCAGGGTGGATTCGTAATCGATCGAGAAGACGTCGGGCGTTTCCGACAGCCAGATCGTCTTGTTTTCCCGCGGTTCGAAACGGTCGGCGCGGTAGAATACCGGGGAGGCTTCCCCTGAAAGGTCCTGATTTCGGCCGTGACCGAGACGGGCATATCCCGCCGCTTCGATGTCGGCGATCTGCATCGGCACGGCTTCCTGCGCACCGAAAATATCGTATTGCAGCCGGGCGAGGTCTTTCACCAGCCGGACTTTGCGGTTTGGCCAGTCGTTCGGCTCCGGATCACACGGCACCCGGACGTTGAACGAACCGACGGTCAGATTTTCATTCATTGCTGTCTGCTCCTTGTGTTTGAGACTGCGTACGATAACTCCGGCAGGGACATTTGTCAAGTCCGGAATTTTTTTCCCGTGATGAAAACCCGGTTTCGTCATTTGAAAAAATCTCCGCACGGAGTATATTAACCCCGGGTTCAACTTTCAATGATTTATCAAGGAATCAGATTATGAGTGAAGCGATCAAGATCATGCCGTGTCTGGACATGCGTGCCGGACGAGTCGTAAAGGGAGTTCATTTCGTCGACATCGCCGACGCGGGCGATCCGGTCGCCTGCGCCCAGGCTTACTGCAAGGCGGGTGCGGACGAACTGGCGCTGCTGGACATCACCGCCACGGTCGAAAACCGCGGCACGCTGCTGGACGTGGTCAAGCGCGTGGCCGAAGCCTGCACCGTTCCGTTCACGGTCGGCGGCGGCATTTCCGACGTCAAGTCCGCCGCAGCGGTCCTCGCGGCCGGCGCCGACAAGATTTCCACCAGCAGCGCGGCGTTCCGCAAACCGGAGATCATTCCGGCGATGATCAAAGAATTCGGCGCGGATGCCGTCACGGTCGCAATCGATGTCGATGTCAATCCCGCTCTTCCGTCCGGATATGAAGTTTACATCGACGGCGGCCGGACCGCCACCGGGTACGATGCGGTCGAATGGGCGAAGAAAGTCGACGGCTTCGGCGTGAAGGTGATCCTGCCGACCAGCAAGGCCGGCGACGGCGCCAAAACGGGGTATGATCTGCCGGTCATCAAGGCGATTCACGACAACTGCAAGGCGCAGGTGGTCGCTTCCGGCGGCGCGGGCAAGATGGAACACTTCCTCGAAGCCGCCAAAGCCGGCGCGACCGTGCTGCTGGCCGCCTCCGTGTTCCATTTCCACATGATCGACATCATGGAACTGAAAAAATATCTGAAGGCCAACGGCGTCAACGTGAAACTGTAAGAACTCAGTCCCATCCCACACAAAAAAGGCAGGCCGTCCAGCCCGCCTTTTTTGTGTGACCGCATTGCCGGTTTTCAGAACCAGATGCCGGACGGGTCCATAGTGTTGATCCAGTTGTCGGCGGCTTTCCGCAGACCTTCCGCGGTCGGCGCCTCCACGACGATCCGATCTTTTTCCGGCGTGATCCGGTAGGAAAGCTTGTCGGTCGGAGCGATCCGGAACACGATCTTCACTCCGGGTACGCGTTTGCCTTCGGGAATCCGGAACGCTTTCCGGAACGCTGCGGTAAAGTAGTCCGCTTCGGGTCCTTCGGCCTGGAAGATTACGGCGGGTTCGCACAGGGCGTATTCATTCCAGGTGACGCGGGCGAAATCTTTTCCCTCGGTCGCCTTCCGGATGGCTTCCGCCAGTTTCAGCAGTGCGGCTTTCGCCTGAATATAATCGGCCAGCGAGGCGGGCTGCATCCTGTAATCGGATACTCCGGTGAAAGTCACGGGCACCTTCTTCAGAATGCCGCCGAAAATCCGGTCGTACTCCTTCCGGAACTTGCGCAGCTGTCTGGTGTATTGCGGATGATTTTCCAGCCGGGCGAGCCAGTCGCGGCAGATTCCGGCGAGATTGGCGAAATCCATGCCGTCGCGCAATCCTTCATGCGCGGGCGAATCCTGCGGAATGGAATCTTCCCCGATGCGGATGATGTTGTGCGTGAGCCGGTAATTGCCGCCGCGCATGTATTCGTGGTTGTGGAAGAAGTCATACCGGAGGAAGGCCGCCTGGATGCCCCAGTTCAGCATGGTCACGTAGGTCTGCCAGCTGTTGCCGTAGCCGGTGTAGGTTCCGACCAGATCGCCGGGCTTGAGCAGACCGTCCTTCCGCCGGGCGGCGACGGTTTCCGGTCCGCAGATGCCGCCCTGGTAGAGATCGAACGACGGACTGAGTATTTTCAGCCGTTCGGGGAAGGAGAACAGCGCTGCGAACGTGCTGAACGGACGGAATCCTGCTTCCTTGAGCCATTTGCCCATGGCCGCCATCGCGGGGAACTGATCCGGCGGCTGCTCGTCCAGAATCTTCACGAAGATGTCTTTGTTCTGGTAGCCTTTCTGCCGGAGAATGAGGCCGAGCCGTTTCCAGTTTTCGTGCTCCTCCGGTTCCGGATATTTCTTCGAGTAGCGCGCGGTTTTGACGCGGGTCAACCCGTTGGCCAGCGCGGTGTCCGTGACGTAGTTCAGCAGCGCAAGCTCGTCTTTGCGGACGCCGTTCCCCGGAATGCCCGGAGAGAACCCGGTGGCCGAGCCGACCTGCAGGAAATCCACATTGTGGCCGTTCAGATTCCGCATCCATGCATTCAGCAGGGCAGGGGTGTCCAGCACGTTTTTGGGGAAGTTGACTTCCGATTCGAGCATGACGGACTTGCGGCCGGGCAGGGTGACCGGCGAGACCCGAACGGATACGGTGACGGCTGCGGTTTTACCGGCCTGATTGCGGAATTCGACCGGGAAGGTGTACTTGCCCGGTTTGGCCTGTTTTGTGTCGACGATCAGCCAGACGGACGCCGGTTTTTCCGTGTTCAGCTCGGTTCGCGGGATCAGAATGCGGAAGAAGCGCGTGGTGCTGCCGCCCGTGCTGTCATGGCGGAAAACGGTTTCCGGGATGATCTTCAGCCCGATGCCCGCCGGCGGTTTGCCGGAGAATGTGAATTTGTCGCTGGGCTCGAACGGATAGAGCTGCAGTTCGCACGATTCGGTTTCGCCGCGGAGCAGGTCCAGGTCCAGCCGGGTGCATTCCCTGTAATGGTTGTCGGCGGGGGGAAACGAGACCGCAAATTTCCGGTCGAATGCGGCTTTGCAGAAATCCAGTTTGACTTTCGGCGGCGCCTGCCAGCCGGGGATCAGTTCCGGATCGTGATTTTCGGTGTATTCCGGCTGGAACATCGGCGTCAGTTCGGCATCGCTGCCGATGATGACCGTGTCATACCAGTTCTTCAGCTTCTGTCTCCCGACCATGATGCGCTGTTCGACCGCGTAAGCGCCGTCTCCCTTCAGCGGAAGGGACTGGGTGATTTCGTCTTTGGCGAGTTCCGCGGGTTTCGGCGAGTATTTCCATTTCGACGCTTCCTTCCGGATGGTCACGGAAAGTTTCGCGCCTGCGGGGAGGGGAGCCAGACGTTTGATTTTCAGTTTGACTTCGAGCTTGTTCTTTTTCGGGGTCAGCCGCATGTCGGTCAGCAGATCGCGGTCGGCATAGGTGAGATTGTCGAAGCCGTCGACCTGGATCAGATCGAACGTGGTGGTCTGGGAGTGTCCTTCGGCCAGTTCGCCGTAGAGCCATTCGTAAGTCGGATAGCCGATGCCGGCTTTCCAGGTGTAGCGGCCGCTGTACCAGCGGTCGTTGTGGTGGACGGCGATTCCGGATTTGATCGGCGGGGAAAGCAGCGCGTGCCAGGAACCGCCGAGCGCGGATTTCAGCGCGCCGCGCAGTTCGTCGCCGTAGCCTTTCAGCGTCAGTCCGGAAATCCGCCGGACCGTGTGCGTGGACGGAATGAAATAGGTTTCCGCGGTCGTGATCGTGCCGCCGTTCACCTGAAAGAAACTGCGCTGCCCCAGCGAGAAACCCACCAGCGGCAGATGGGAATGGTTGCTGTATTTGTAAAGGACGTTGATGACGGGCGAATCGGCGTGGAAAGTCATCCGCTTTTCAATTCCCAGCTTCATTTTCGGATTGAAGCCTTTCATATACAGCGTAACGGTCTTCGGATCGGGCCGGAACACAAACAGCGAATACGGACTGTTGCCGAAATAACGGTCATCCAGAATGCCGCCCAGATTGTCCTGCCGCCCCGGCTGATCCGGAATTTCCGAACGGGTCAGATATACGCCGCTGATCTTGTTTTTCCACTGGAAGATGCGTCCGCCGTAATCGGGGACCACGACGATGGCATAATAATCGTTTTCCACCCGGAAACACTGAGTGGAACCCGTTTTGAACGTTTCGTTGCGGAATCCGGCCGTCAGGCAGAGTGTACCGGACAGCAGGAGCATGGCGGCGATCAGTTTTTTCATGGTATCAAAATCCTTTCAGGTTAATTATTTCACTGCCAGATTGGATTGCCGGCTCAATTGTGCCGGATAGATGGCAAACGGCGATTCGAACATAGTCTTCTGAAGCCATTGCCGCATCCCGTCCCGGGCTCGGACGAATCCCGCGCGGTCCTTGCGGTCCAGCGCCTGCTGCATTGCCAGCGTGTAATCGCCGGCCGTGAGGCCGAGCTTCAGAAATTCGATCCGCTTCCGCACCGTTTCATCGTTTCCGGCTTTGGCCGCGGCCTGGTCCAGCAGGCTGCGCAGTTCCGCCGCGGCGGCGGGAGTGTAGAATTCCAGATAGGGTTTCCGTTCGGCCGCCGCCCGATCGGTGATTTTCTCCAGCCGGAGGAAATACTGTTTGACTTCTTCCGCGGCCGGACCGAATCCGCTGCGGCAGTAATCGTCCAGAATCGCATCGAAATCCAGCCGGTCGGGATTCCAGTGCGCTTTGAGCAGCGCGTAGTAGGTGAGCCCCTTGCACGCCCAGTGTTTTTCATTGCAGTCGTAATCGGTGCCGACCAGACCGTTGGCTTTGAAGAATTCCAGGTCGTTGAAGATTTTTCTCGCATAATTCTGCGGCGCCGGCACGCTGCCGAAACCGAGCAGCGCATTCGGCCGGAACAGCACCGGATTGCCGAACGAACACCATTTGGCATAATCGTTCAGACACCGCTGCCGCCGGGCTTCGTTCGTGTAGGAAAAATCGGTCAGATACAGCACCAGCGCCGGATGCGGACGGACTTTCACCGGGAGCGAACTGTAAAGGCTGTAAATGTAGATGGTCAGCTTCTTGTCCGGAAATTTCCGCACGAGCGGTTCCGCCACGCGGTTGAAGAAATCCAGCACGCGGTCGGTAAGGCTCACATAAGCGATGGACCGGGTCCCGCCGCCCGGCTGCCGGATGTTCATGGTGATCGGATACGCATTGACCGGGTCCAGTTTCCGGCAGTTTTCGCACAGACAGAAATTGGTCCGGCCGCCGTCGTTCAGACAGACGGAACGCGAATTGGCTTCCGGGTGCGCAGTGAAATATTCCTCGGCATCGTGAAGAATCGCTTTTGCGAGTTCCGGATTGGATTTGCACAGCCTCGGACGGTCCGGTGCGGCCGCCTGACTGCGCGAACCGTTCGCCTGCAGCGCAAAATAGTCCGGATGCTCCGTTCCGTATTTCTTCCAGAGATACCCCATGGCGTGTCCCCACTGGTAACGGGTCCGCGCCCCTTGTCCATGCCAGCGGAACAGTCCGGAATTGCCTTTGTGATCGACCGACTGCGCCGAGTAAAGCCGGTTGTACCGCTGCTCGACTTTCGGATCGCGGACTCCGGCCAGACGCATGCCGGTGGAAAGAGTGCCGGGTTTTCCGGTATGCACGTTGCGGACCCGCCGGTATTGCAGGACCGGTGCCGCTTTCAGATTCATTTCCGGTGCGTGGAGAGTCGGTTTCGACGGAATGACTTTGCCCAGTTCGCCCGGCCATAGATACCGGCAGCCGAGTTTTTCCAGAAAATAGCAGACCGCCAGCGGGAGTCCGTCGGCCGGACCGCTCAACAGCACACGGTTTTTTTCGGTCCGAACGACCGCGGTTTCAGGCGGCAGCGCACTGTCGGCGATCAGTTCGATGGACGGTCCGGCAGCGGGTTTTTTGTCCGTGATCGGGAAATTGCCGCCGGTGATCCGGTCGAGGTGATATTTTATTTCCTTCGCCAGCGCGACGAATTTGGGGTCGGCGCAGACGATGACCGCTTTGGCCTGCCCGTTTTCCGCCAGAAGGACCGCGGGTTTCAGCGGAGCGGGCAAGCGGAATTCCGGCGGATGGATTCGTTCCGTCTGGAAAGTCAGTTTGCCCGGACTGCCCAGCGGTTTGGTTCTCCATGAATTCTTGCCGACAGTCTGCTCGACTTCCAGCCCCTTGACCTGTTTGAGCACCGCCAGATAAAGCTGTTCCAGCGCCTGCAGCCGGAGTCCGTCTTCATTCAGGGTGAAAACCCCTTCGCCGTCCACCGAACCCAGACTTTTCATCTGCCGGGTGAGACCGTGCAGCGAGGGGTTGATGGTGAAGCAGCATCCGGAGCCTATGCGGTTGACCAGAATCGCCGGCCTCGCCTGTGCGCCGGGACCGGTGTATTCGGCCAGCACTTCCGCCGAGGTGACTTTTGCCGGACCGTTGGTGGAACTCCAGCGCCAGCTCCGCCGGATGAACGGCGCACCGGCGAATTGTTTGCCCGCCGCGGCGGTGAATCTGACCGCATCGTATTTCCCCGGCGGAATGGCGCCGCACAGAGCGAAACCGAGAATTTTCTCCAGCGGTTTCAGCGAACGTTTCGTGCCGCTCAGATCGTTGATTGCACCGCTGCAGACAATGACCGTGCCGCCTTTTGTCAGATAGCTCCGCAGTGCGGCGATTTCATCCGGCGCGGACCACTTGCCTCCGGATGACGCTTTGCCCGCATAGAGGACTGCCGCATATTTTCCGTAGTCCTGCGGTTTGACCCATTCGTCGGAGTTCTTATGCCGGATTCCGTTCGGTTTCAATATCTTTTCCTGAATCACATTGCGTTCGGCCGGATTCCCGAGCAGAAGGATTTCTCCTGCAGAGATACCGTACGCAGCCAGCAACAGTCCGGCCGAAACCAGACGGACAGCAAATCGGGAGAGCGAGATCATGCGGGGACCGGATCAATAGGTTTTGTAATATCCGGTCGGGTCGTTTTCCACGGTGGCGCTGATCGGATATTTTTCGTAACGGATGTAATTGACATGTCCGTCGATATAAACCGCGCCGCAGCTGCGTTTGTGCCGGAAAGCGGTATAGTCGTTGCGCTTCCACTGGGTGGTGGCATAGCCGCGGTTGCTGGTGCCGGCGCCGTAATTCGGATGCAGCCAGTCGTCATACCCGAGTTCGGAAAGCAGCATCCGGCTCGACGGATTCCTGACCCGGTCGCGCCGTTCGGTTTCGCGAGACGTCGGCATGGACGGCGCGGTCAGATAATAGTTGAATCCGTAACTGAAATTTTCCGAGGTCTTGATCGGTCTGAGTCCGCGGCGGGTGCCGTCCGGGCAGATCAGGATCATCTTGACGCCGTATTCCGGATTTGCCTTTCCCGGGATGTAATCTCCCATACAGCCGGCGACCTTGGTTGACTCGTAATTGAAAAGGAAATTGTTCTGTCCGCTGGTGGCATGACAGTACCACGCATTGTTGTTGTCCGCATAGGCATTGGCGCATTGTCCCATCTGCCGCAGGTTGTTGGTGCATTTCGTGGTCCGCGCAGTCTTCTTGGCCGCGTTCAGCGCGGGCAGCAGCATTCCTGCCAGGATCGCGATGATCGCAATCACGACGAGGAGTTCGATCAGAGTAAACTGCATAAACGGTTTCAATTTTAACTTTGACGACATTTCTTTCATTTGCAAAATCTCCGGATTTTTATTTTGGCCAGAATCCACGATTATAATTTCTTACTGTATTATCTTGTATGGTTAAAATGCAAGCGGGAAAAGGAAAAAAAATGAAAATTTTTTTATCGGAAGTATCGCGACAATGGAATTGGGTGCTGCTGCCGCGATTGACGGACAGAACCGACCTGACAAAACGCGGAAGACGCGAGACGGTGCGGGAATGCCTGAATACCCCAGACAGAAGCAGGACAAGTCTCAGCAGCCTTTTCCTTTGCTCAGCCCCTCCGGTTCGGACGGACACGATGTTAAAAAATAACATTTTTTTATCGAAAAAGAGCGGCGGACCGCTTTTCCCTTCTTGCAAAAAAACATTCCTGCCGTATATTCACTTTGCGGAAGCCGGCAGGAACGCCGATTTCCCGATTGAAAAGAAACCCCCGAAACAAGGAGCAGAGATGGATCAGAAGTTCCGTTTTTTTAACATTGCACCGTTTTCGCCCGGCCGCGAGGCTGAACTGGCGCAGGATATGATCGAGTATCAGCAGCGCACCGGCAACGACACCGTGCTTTACAGTCTTTCCTTTCATCCGGAAGGTTATCCCGCCCGCGAAAAATCCATGTGTCTGGTGGAAAGTTACCGGAAACTCAAAGCCGAACTCGCCGGTTCGCAGGTTCGGCTCGGCGTGCTGCTGCAAAGCGTGCTGGGACACTGGATTCGGCAGGACAAGAAGATCGAAGACTGGACCCGGACGATCAATATCGACGGCGAGGCGGTCCGGTTCTGTCCGCTGGACCCCGATTTTCAGGCGTATATCACCGAATACGTGACGCTGCTGGCGAAGGAGAAACCGGTGTTCATGCTGGGCGACGACGACATCCGGACCTTCTCGCCGAAAGCGGAATGCTTCTGTCCGCTGCATACCGCCGAGTTCAATCGCAGGGCCGGTACGAATTTCACCTCCGACCAGCTGCGCGAGGCGGTCCGCGACTGCAAGGTCGGCGACGAGATTTTTACGGTGTTCGAACGTCTGCGCCGCGATACGGTCAACGGCGTCGCGGCCCTCATCCGCCGCGCGATCGATTCGGTCGATCCGGAAATCCCCGCCGGGTCCTGCATGCCGGGCTGGGAAGTCGGCACCAACGGCGAAGTCGCCAAAGCGTTCGCCGGCAAACATCCGCCTCTGATGCGGCTGTGCAACAGCGGCTATCTGGAACGCAGTCCGAAGGACCTGCCGCGTCTGGTCTGCTCCACCCAGGCGATCCGGGCGGCGTATGACGACATTCCGACCGTATTGGACGAAGCGGACACCTTCCCGCACAATCTTTACAGCCGCGCCGCGATCAGTTTCCACGCGAAACTCTGCAGCAGCATCATGTCCGGTTTGAACGGCGCCAAGGTCTGGTTCGTCAACGCGCACCGCAACAACTATCCGATCTCGCGGAATTATACCGATATTCTCGCCGAACACCGGAATTTCTATCAGGTGCTCGCGCAGGAAGCGGCAGAGTCCAAACCCTGCGGCGCGGTCGTTCCGTGTCACCGCAATTTCCCGAACTGGCATCCGACGGATACCGACGAACGCTTTGTCATACCCATGTCCTGGGGACAGGTGATTTTCGGTGCGTTCGGCATTCCGTTTTATTGCTCTTTCGAACGGAAGGGCGATTCCATCGTCACGCTCGCCGGCGAAGCAGTCGTCAACCGGTTGACCGAGGACGAACTGCGCACGATTCTCTCCGGACGGGTGCTGATCGACGGTCATGCCGCGCTGGCGATCACCAGACGCGGTTTCGATCAGTTCACCGCGGTTCGGGCCGAGGCGGTCGATTTCTTTTTCAACGGCGAGATCGACGCGGAAAACGGACAGCCTTACCGGCTGTCTTCGCGGCGTTCGACCGTGCCGCGCTTCACGCTGCTGGATGACGCCGCCGAGGCGATGACGAATTTCTATTACGCTCCGTCCGTTGCCTCGACTCAGACCGAGATCACCGCGCCTGCCACGGTTTTCTACCGCAACCGCCTCGGCGGTCTGGTCTGCACCTGCGCTTATCACATGGATGTGCTGGCTTGGGAGATTTACAACGAAGCCCGCAAGGATTGGCTGATCAAAGTGCTGGACCGGCTCAACGGCGGCAAATTCCCGTTTGTCGCACTCAATCAGCAGAATTTGATGGCGCTGACCCGACGGAAAGCCGACGGCTCCACCATTCTGGCCGTGTTCAACCTGAACTTCGACCCGCTGAAACAACTGAATATCCGCTGTGCTTCCAAACCCGGAAAGACCGAAATCCTCGGCGCGGACGGCGTCTGGCGCGAGGCGGAAACTTCGTATGCCGGCGACGTTCTGACCGTCAACATCGGGCTGCAGTGCTATGAAGTGGTCATTCTGAAAATCCGCTGAACCTCCGGTTCGTCCGGACCATAAAAAACGGCCGTCGGAATTGCTCCGGCGGCCGTTGCTTTTACCGATCGGGTCTTTTCAGAACCACACCCCGGTCGAATCCATCGTGTTGATCCAGTTGTCGGCGGCTTTGCGCAGACCTTCCGCGGTCGGCGCGATTACCGTGATCCGGTCTTTCGACGGCTCGATCCGGTAGGAAAGACCGTCGGCCGGAGCCTGTTTGAACACGATCTTCAGACCCCCTTCACGCTTTCCGTCCGGAATCCGGAACGTTTTGCGGAAGGCGGTATTGAAATAATCCGCCTCGGGACCTTCGGCCTGGAATATCCGGCCGGGTTCGCACAGAACAAAATTGTTCCAGATGACGCGGGCAAAATCTTTTCCGGCGGTCGCTTTCCGCAGCGTTTCCAGAATGTCCAGCAGGATCGGTTTGGCCTGACGGTAGTCTTCTTCCGTGGCGGCCTGCATGGTGTAATCGGCGAAGTTGCGGAAGCCGTTGGGCTTGGCGCGGAGGATTTTTCCGAAGACCTGGTCGTATTTCTTCCGGGCGGAGGCCAGAACGGAAGCGTATTCCTTCTTATCTTTCAGGACTTCGAACCAGCTGCGGCAGAGCGCGGCCAGATTGGCGAATTCCATGCCATCGCGCAGACCTTCGTGGGCGGCGGAATCCAGCGGCAGATTGTCTTCACCGATCATGATGATATTCGCGGTCAGACGGCTGTTGCCGCTGCGCATATATTCATGATTGTGGAAGAAATCGTGTCCGAGGAACGCTGCGCGCATACCCCAGTTGATCATGGTCTCGTAGGTCTGGTAGCAGGTGCCGGAACCTGTGTAGTCGCCGACCAGATCGCCGGGTTTGAACAGACCGTCTTTCCGGCGGGCCGCAATGGAGCGCGGGCCGATGGAGCCGCCCTGATACATGTCGAAATACGGGCTGAGCACCTTCATGTTCGCCGGGTCGGTGAAGATGGTCGAGAACGTGCTGAACGGACGGAAGCCGAGACCCTTGAGCCATTTGCCCATTGCGGCCATCGCAGGGTACTGATCGGAGGGCTGCTCGTCCAGAATCTTCACGAAGATGTCTTTGTTCTGATACCCTTTGGCGCGGAGGATGATTCCCAGACGCTTCCAGTTTTCATACTCGACTTCCTTGGGCATGACCTTGGAATAGCGGGAGGATTTGACGCGGGTCAGACCGTTTGCCAGTGAATGATCGACCAGCTGGTCGAGCGCGGCGACTTCTTTTACGGAAACGCCGCTGCCGGGGGTGTAGGTCTTGAAATTGGACGCGCCGCCCAGCTGGAGGAAGTCCACCCCGTGCTGATTCATGTTCTGCAGCCAGCCGTCAAGCAGTTTGGGGTTCTGCAGGACATTGCGCGGGAAGTTGATCTCGGATTCCAGCATGACCAGTTTGCGGCTCGGCAGTCTGACCGGAGACACGGTCAAGGTCACTGCGACCTCGGCAGTCTTGCCGGTCTGATTTTTGAACGTGACCGGGAAACGGTATTTTCCCGCGGCGGCCGCGGTCGTGTCGAAGATCAGCCAGAAGGTGGCGGGTTTTTCCGTGTCGATTTTGTCGCCCGGGGTCAGAATGCGCGGGAAGCGCGGCACTCCGCCGACGCCTCCGCCGCGGCGGAGCACGGTTTCCGGAACGATTTTGAGTCCGATTCCTTTCGGCAGTTTGGCCGAGAAGGTGAAGACGTCGCTCGGATTCAGCGGATACAACACCAGTTCCTGCGATTCATATTCGCCGCGAGCCATCGGCAGCTTCAGTTCGCGGCATTCGACATACTTGGAATCGCGCAGAGGGAACGAGACGGCATAGCCGCGTTTTTTTGCCGCTGAACTGAAATCCAGTTTGATTTCGGACGGAGCGGACCAGCCGGGGATCATCTGCGGATCGGTATTGCGGGCGTAGGTCGGACGGAATACCGCTTCGAACGCAACCCCTTTGCCGATCGCCAGCGAGTCATACCAGTGTGCGATGACGTTGCGTCCGCTGGTGACGGTCTGTTCGATCACATACAGCCCGTCGCCTTTCAGCGGCAGGGTCTGCTGGAAGGTTTCGCCCTCGAACGGAATGGGTTTGAGCGCGGCTTTCCAGGTGGAGGAGACTTTCCGGATGGCGGTCGTAAGCGTGGCTTTGGGCGGAATCGCGGTCAGCGCCTTGACTTTGAGCGCAGCGTTGAGTTTGCCGTTTTCGGGCGTGAGCCGCAGATCGGCCAGCAGTTCTTTCGAGGCATAGGAAATCGCTTCGAAACCGTCGACCTGAATCATGTCGTAGGAAGTTTCCCGGGAATAGCCGGCATCCAGATTGCCGTACATCCATTCGTAAGTCGGATAATCGATTCCGTTCTTCCAGGCGAACCAGCCGACGTACCAGTTGTCGTTGTGATGGAGCGCCACGCCGGTTTTGCGCGGCACGGAAAGGAATGCATGCCATTCGGCGCCGAGCGCGGTTTTGAGCTTGGTCCGCAGTTCGGGTCCGGACCCGGCGAAGGTGTAGCCCTTCATCCGGCGGACCGTGTGAGTTGTCGGCACGAAATACATTTCGTCGGTGGTGACCTTGCCGCCGTTGACCCGGAAGAAGTTGCGCTGGCCGAGGTCGAATCCGGCCACCGGAATGTGCGAGGCGTTGGTATATTTGTAGCGGACGCCGATGACCGGCGATCCGGCGCGGAACGTGAGCTTGCGGTCGATGGTCAGTTTCCGGACCGGGTCGGTTCCGCGCAGATAGAGCGCCACGGTGTCCGGAGCGGGTTTGAACTCAAAAGCGGAGTAGGGAATGTTGGGGAATTGGCCGCGGTCGTCCAGGATCGCGCCCGGACCGACTTTCATTCCCGGTTTGTCGGGGATCGGCAGATTGCAGAACTGGATGTCGCTGATCTTGTTTTTCCATTGGAAGATGCGTCCGCCGTAAGCGGGGACCACGGTGATCGAGTAAAACTCGTTTTCCACCCGGATGCAGTCGGTGGAACCGGTCTTGAATTTTTCCAGCTTGATGTCGGCTGCGAGGGTCAGCCCGGCGGCCGCCAGCGCTGCGGTCAGGATGACGTTGGCTTTCATGAAATTTCCTTTCTATTATGTAAAAGTCAAGGGGCTGAACCCTCGGTTTTACGTTTTTTTTCGTTTTTTTATGCTTTTCACTCTTTTTTTGCCTGAGGCAAAAAAACCTTCTCTGCAATTTCTTGCAG
>Ga0079305_1000388_pt1 | contig 98765 bp, 89 predicted proteins | sample LMS_cellobiose_e_FD_79183 | JGI IMG/M metagenome (GOLD analysis project Ga0079305, IMG submission 79183) | Rumen-fistulated moose microbial communities from Alaska, USA - LMS_cellobiose_enrichment | ecosystem: Host-associated > Mammals > Digestive system > Stomach > Rumen fluid ...
CGCGATCTTCACCCGTAACGGCAATCTCTATCTGGCGGGCAACATGCCGCGCGCCGCGCTGTACGCGGTCTATACGTTCCTGCAGGACCAGCTCGGCTGCCGCTGGTTCTGGGACGGTCCCACGGGCGAATACATCACGCCGCGGAAAGAATACACCCTGCCGAAACTGGCGGTCCATTATTCGCCTCCGTTCCGCTACCGGGTGATGTCTCCCTGCGACCTGCACCGGCACGCCCCGACGGAGATCTGGCTGGCACGCAGCCGCGCCAACGGAGCGTCCCGCACCCTGGAGCTCCGGAACAAAACGGATTCGGTCAAACGCGGCGGCGGCCACACCGTGAGCATCTCCCAGAAGGAATTTGCCGCCCATCCGGACTGGTTCAGCCTGATCGACGGCAAACGGCGGCCCGACGGCAATGCCGGCTGCTGGTCGAATCCGGAATTTTTCGATTACATCGTGAAGAAGCATGTGGAGATGATCCGGAAGAACAACGTCGAACTGATGTGCGCGTTTCCGGCCGACATCATGCGCCGCTGCCAGTGTCCGGAATGCACGAAGAATCCCGATCCGTCCTCCCGCTGGTTCGAATACTACTACAAACTCGCACAGGCGATCCGCAAGGAATGCCCGAAAGTGGATTTCGCCGGGATCGCCTATCAGGAATACCGCACGGTCCCGACGACTCCGGTCAAGGGTCTGGAATACGTCGAATACTGTTTTTCCAACCGCTGCTATGTTCACAAGCTGGACGACCCGAAGTGTCTGATGAACCGTTCGAGCGTCGCGGAACTCAAACGCTGGCAGACCAAAGCCCCGATGGGCATCTACGGTTATGAATACGACGTCTTTTCATACAAATCCGCGCTGTACATCCCGTTCTGGAACATGACCGCGGACGAAATGAAGCATTTCCGCGACCTGAAGCTCGTGCGCGTCAAAACCGAACTGAATGTCAACCAGCGCAAAGGAGTCAAACGACCGGACATGTCGCAGCAGGCCTGCCGGGTCGCGCTTTACCTGTATGTGAACCAGATGTGGAATCCGGACGTGGACACGCAGGCGCTGCTGAAGGATTTCTGCAGCCATGTCTACGGCGCGGGCGGCGAGGCCATGTATGCCTACCATACCGCCATGGCCGATTCGTGGGACAGAATGAAGCTGCATCTGACCTACTTCCACAACACTCCCGACGCCACCGCGAAGGAACTGCTCAATCCGAAACTGGTCAAAGATGCGAAACAATGGTTCGCGGACGCGATGAAAGCAATCGAAGGCATGAAGGACGAAAGGGCGAAGAAACGGGCGCAGGGCGAACTCGCGCTGGAAAAAAACTTCTTCGAGCGCTGGGTCAAACTGTATGAAGTGACCCGGCCCGAAGCGGTCACGCTCTGTCTGCCGAAACTCGAATCCGAGGCCGATGCGGCGAAAATCCCCGCCCTGCCCGTGACCACCGCCAAGCCGGGACAGAAAGCGCATCCGACCGAATTCCGCATGTGGTGGAACGACCGGGGTCTGCGCATCCGGGCGGTCTGCATGGAGCCGGATATGAAGAATATCCGCAAGGGCAAATCCGGACGCAACGCAGTGGTCTTCGGCCATGACAATATCGAAATCTTCCTGAACATCGGCGACGGCGTGCCGTTTTATCAGCTGGCAGTCAGCGCCGGCGGAGCGATCTTCGACGCCAAGGTCAGCGATGACAACTGGAAGACCGACTGGGAGGTCACGGTCAAAGAAGGAAAAGACTGCTGGACCGCCGATTTCCTGCTGCCGTTCAAATCTTTCGGCGGGAAAAAACCGAAGAACGGCGATTACTGGAAGATCCTGATCATGCGCAACAGCCGTCCGGCGACCTGCGGATATCCGCAGGTCGCCTACCGCGATCCGGACAAAGGCGCGGTGATCGTCTTTACCGAAAAATCCCGGCCGAACCCGAATGCGGTCTGGATCACTTCTCCGAACAGCACGCTGGAAATGAAGAACAAGGCGCAGCTGATCGCCTGCGGCTGGCAGATCGACTGGCGCCGCGGCAGTCGGGACGGCGAAAAGGCCGATCTTTCCAAAGCCTCGATGATCTACATTTACACGCACGGCAACAAATTCAGCCGAGAATTCTATCAGCAGAAACTGATCCCGGCCGTCAAAAACGGCGCGCTGCTGATCTATCAGAGCTACGGCTGGCTGGACAATCTGCACAAACTGTTCGACGATCCGACTTTCGAAGTCAAATTCAGCGCTTCGGTCGCCTCGCGCCGACGCGCCACCTGGGTCGATCCGGAACTCAATTCCAAGCCCAACCGGCTCGAATTGGAAAAATCCACATCCGCACCCGGCACCTATACCCCGAAACACCCGGAGAAGTGGACGGTGCTGGCCAGGCAGAATTCGAAGGAAGGAGAAGAAAAACCGTTCATCATCGCCCGGCCGTACGGCAAAGGCATGGTCGTCATCATGGGCGATCTCTACCGGAAACGGCTGCAGTTCCTGGACAACATCATGGAATACAAGAAAAATCATCCGTAAAAAACAATTCCCCATCAAGGAATGATGAAAATGAAAAAAACTGAATTCTTCCGGTTCTACAACATCGTCCCGTGCAACATCGGCCAGGAAAAACTCCAGGCGCAGGACGTCATCGAACTGGAGGCCCGCACCGGAATCGACATCGCGCTCTATTCGCTCACGCTGCATCCGGAGGGTTTCCCCGCCCGGAAAAAAGCGGACATGTTGATCGACAGCTACCGCAAATTCAGCCGCGCGCTGCAAGGCAGCAAAGTCAAGCCCGGCGTCCTCATCCAGAGCATCCTCGGCCACTGGCCGCGCGTGGACAAGGACGAGGAAAAATGGACCCGGACGGTCGATCTGGACGGCAACACCCCGCGGTTCTGTCCGCTGGATGAAAACTACCGGAAGTATATTTTCGAAACGGTCGCCGCGCTGGCGAAGGAAAAACCCTGCTTCATCCTCGGCGACGACGACATCCGCGCCTTTTCGCCGAAAGCGGAATGTTTCTGCGAACGGCACACCGCCGAATTCAACCGCCGGACGAAACGGCATTTCACACCGGAACAGTACCGGCTGGCGGTCCGGGAGAGCAAGGTCGGCGACCCGATCTTCACCGCTTACGAAAAACTGCGTCAGGACACCGTGAACGGCGTCTGCGCCCTGATCCGGGAAGCGATCGATTCGGTCGATCCCTCCATTCCGGCGGGCACCTGCATGCCGGGCTGGGAACTGCGCTTCAACGGATTCGCCGCCAAAGCGATCGCCGGCAAGAATCCGCCGGTCATGCGGATCGCCAGCGGGAAATACATGGAGCAGACCGCGCTGGACCTGGGAAACAATCATCTCGCCGCCATGTCCCGCCGGCTGTTCTGGCACGACATCCCGGAAGTGCTGGACGAAGCCGACACCTGTCCGCATACCCTTTACAGCAAGGCTGCGCGCAGTGTCCACGCAAAACTTTGCTCCGCCATTTTCGCCGGACTCAACGGCGCCAAACTCTGGGATGTCAACACGCACAAGGGCGATTTCCCGGTCAACCGCAAATATACCGCCGAACAGGAAAAATACCGCAATTATTATCCCGTCCTGGCGGAAACGCTCCATGACGCCGCGCCGGAAGGGATCATCATCCCGGCGCACGACCGGTTCCCGCACTGGCATCCGTCCGATACGAGCGAAAAATTCATCACGACGGAAAACTGGGTGAACAAGATGCTCGGCGTGTATGGCATCCCGTTCCGCTGTTCCTTCGACCTGACCGAAAACGGCATCTACGCCATTGCCGGCGAAACGGCGATCGAACGTTTCAGCGACGACCAGCTGCGGCAGCTGATGACCCGGAAAGTCCTGCTGGACGGTCCGGCCGCCGTCGCGCTGACCCGCCGCGGATTCGCCAAAGACCTGGGCGTAAAGGCCGAATACCGCGACTTCGCGTTCAACCGGGAAATCTCCGCCGACGGAAAAACCTCTTATCCGATCTCCAAGATCCCGAAGATCCCGTTCCTGTCCAAACCCGCTTCCGGCGCGGAAGTGCTGACGTTCCTCGGCTATGCCCCGGGTGCCAATTCCCCCGAGGAAAAGGTCTGTCCCGGCGCGGTATTATTCCGCAACCGCCGCGACGGCACGATCTGCACGACGGCATTCCAGCTCGACTTCATCTTCAGCTGGATGCAGGACAAACGGAAAATCTGGCTGGAAACGGTGCTGGACAAGCTCAACGGGAAGAAACTGCCGTATGTCGCGGCGGAATTCCAGCCGGTCATGATGCTGCAGAGGAAATTGAAATCCGGCGAAGACGTGCTGGGCATCTTCAACCTCGGTTTCGACCCGATGGAAACCGTATCGGTCCGCTGTGCGCGCAAACCGGCCAAAGCGGAAATCCTGACCCCGAACGGACGCTGGAAAGAACTCGCCTTCCGCTGGGACAAAGGTATCATGGAACTCCCGGTCCGGCTGGAATGCTACGAACCGGCCGTAATCCGCTGTTCCGGGAAGTAACGCTTACTTCGCGGCAAAAAAGATTTCCACTTCGCCGGAGGGGGATTCGGCGGCAAGCAGACGGTAAACGCCGTTCCGGTTGGCAAGATTCGTCCGGTCGTCCAGCTTCAGATCGACGGAAGCGCGAATGAATGCCGAACCGGAACCGAGTCTGCCTTCGGCGGTCTTGCCGCGAACCGTCCAGCGGGCGGTTTCCGCGCCGTTGAAATGCAGCACCGGAATCTCGAAGACCAGCGGCATCGCCTTGCCGTCAGGCGCGGTCCGGGTGCAGCGTATCCGCAATCCGGCCGCGGTCAGTTCATAGTCCTGCGAAAGAATTTCCGCATTCAGTTTCCAGGTCAGGTTCCAGGCGACTTTCTCCGGAGATTCCTGCCGGAGCGTGAACTCGGGCATCCGGTCGTTGACCGCGGCGAGTCCGCGCGGTCCGACCGCCGCCGGAACAGCGGCATATTGGAAAGCGGGGTCGGTGACGTATTTGGGTTCCGAAGCGAACGGCATGACCGGGAGCAATCCGTGCGGAATGCCCTTGAGCAGAATCCTGCCCAGCCCCGTGGCGTCCTGATGCAGGTCGGCGCAGGTGTCGAATTCGACGTAATTGCCGCCGCAGTTCACGAAAATCTTATGGAACGCCGGTTTCAAATCCACGGCGAATCCGCCGATTTCGGCAAAAGTCAGCGTTTCCGCAATGGTGTCGTCCGCATACAGTGCGGCCAGTCCGAACACGGACGAGGCGAACAGCGAATAGACCGAATAATGGCCGTAGGTATCGCAGCCGTGACGGGACTGCGGGGGAAAACGGTTTTTGATGTGACGCAAGGGGATGTCACGGACCCACGGCAGGACCGTTTCCGCACTGCGGCGGGCCTGCCGCCGGAACCGGCCGGCCAGCACCGGATCGTCGGTCTTGAACCGGAGCGCTTCGAGCTCGCACAGGGCGGAAATGATCCCTTCCCGGAAATGAAATTCGCCGGAACGTCCGCCGAACGGGACGAATCCTTCCGGAGAGACGAACAGCAGCGCGGTAAGGTCGCCGCGGAGCATGAACCCGCGGATGGTGTCATGCAGTTTGCCGCGGCAGCCCCAGTACAGCGCGTTCGCCATCTGCAGACGGGTCGTGATGTCGTAGGTGATCGGGTCGTTGGGGTCGCGGTACATGCCGTATTCGGAAAACCGGTTCAGCTGTCCGGAAACGTAAGTGTCGAAAAACGCATTGCCCCAGAGGAAATCCGGACTTCCGCCGATGCCGAGCTGTTCGCGCATGGCTTCGCCGCCGCTGCTGTAAACGGTCCAGTTCGCAAGCTCGCCGAGCCGGGTATGCGAGGGGTCGACGCGAAAATAACAGCGTTCCGGGTCGACCGCCGCCAGATCGTTTTTCCACTGTTCGGCCAGTTCGGGCGCGACCAGCGGTTTCAGACAGTGATACGCCGTGACCAGCTCCCGCATCCAGAAATCCGGCGAACTGGTCCGGACGGACGGGTCCTTCAGCCGTTTCGCGCAGTAACTCATGGCGCGACAGGTTTTTCCCAGCAGATCGCGGCAGCGTCCGAAATGAATCAGCACCGCCGCCGAGGAAACGAACCGGGGCGTGGTCTGCCCCCATTCCTGACGGTAAACCGGGTCGATCACCGCGCCTTTTTCATCGACCCAGCCGGCGGCCAGGGTCACGATCGGCTCCATGATGTCCAGATACAGCGTCCGGTTGGACTTCACCCCCAGCAGTTCGCGATGCGTCCGGTGCAAAGCCTGTATCTTTTCCGTCAGCGGATACGGTGTCCCGCCCGCCAGCGGCAGAGCGACCGACAGAGCCGACAGCAGAATAAGATGATTCATCTTCGGTTTTCTCCCCAAAAACATGGCGGTCCGCCCCGATGGATTTTTCCGTGCCGGGAAATCGTCAGAGCATTTTCTCCAGCATTTTGCAGGCGTCGTCCAGCAGGCCGCATTCGTAAAGCATATCCAGAATGGTGTAGCGGGTGCGGATCAGCTGCGCGGCGGGAACCGCGTGCAGGAACTGTTCGCGGGTCAGACCGATTTCGGCCGGAGAAGTCGGACAATTCGCCTTTTTGAGCATGGCGCGCAGTTCTTCGAACGGGATGTACTGCTTTTTGATTCCCTGCCGGAGCTGACTCCATTTGGATTCGATGAGCCGGCGGCGTTCCTCCGTTTTTTCCGGCGTGAGATATTTCTTCATGGCGGTTTCCTTCGGACCGGGACCGTAACAGCCGCGGACGGTCAGCGCGGCGATCTCCTGCAGCCGTTCCTCGCACGTCAGCGGCTTTTTCATGCGCGGACGCAGGGAATCGAAGTCGTTGAGGACCACGTATTCCATCAGCAGGGTCGACATCAGGGTGCCGATCCCGACCTTGAAACCGTGGGAGACATCCTCGCCGTGGAAAGTGAGTCCTTCCATTTCCCAGATGTGACTGAAGAGATGTTCCGCGCCGGAAGCCGGGCGGCTGTCAAGATACATCTGCATGCCGTAGCCGGTGGAGGCCAGACCCGCGAAAACCGGCCCCATGTCGGAAGGATCGGCGATCCGTTCGCGCAGCGGGACCTGGATCAGTTCCCAGATATCCTGCCGGATCGGTTCGATGCCGAGCGCGTCGGCGATCACCCAGTCGGCGCCGCCGGGAATCTTGGCCAGCAGATCGGCGTATCCGGCGGCGAACATCGGCGCGGGCGCGGTCTTCAGCACGTTCACATCGGCGCAGATCGCATACGGTGCGGAGCACGGGACGGTCTTCTTGGTCCCCTCGACGGTCATGGCGCCGCCGTTGGAGGTGTAGCCGTCCACCGAACAGGCGGTGGCCACGCAGCAGTAACGGACCTTGCGGATGCCCGCGGCGCATTTGACCAGGTCATTGATGACGCCGGAGCCGACGGCGACCGGGACGCAGTTTTCCGGCATGACGGAGGCGAGTTTCTGCGAAATCGCATAATCCGGATGCGGCCGGGGATCGGCGGGGAAAAGGTAAGGTTCGGCCGGGTCCATGCCGGCATCGGTCAGCCGTTTCCAGACTTCTTCACCGGCGGCGCGCCAGGTGTTGCCGTCGGCGATGATCCACGGTTTCAGTCCGGGAAAATATTTCGCCAGCAGTTCGGGAACGTATTTCAGGGCTCCGGGCCCCAGCAGGAATGCGCCGGTCTGCAATCCTTCCGGCACGGCGATAAGCGGCATTGACATTTTACTTGCTCCTTTGGTTATGTGAAATTTGTTTTCCGAAATTCAAACGTGACGGCCGGACTGTCCGTAGGTGGCGTTTTTGCCGTGTTTCCGCAGATAATGCTTGCGGACCAGATAATCCTTGAGTCTCGGCGCGCCGGGACGGAGCAGTTCGGTCTGCAGCGCCATGCGGCAGAGTTCTTCAAGGACGCGGGCGTTGCGGACCGCTTCGGCGGCGTCGGCCCCCCAGGTGAACGGGCCGTGTCCGGCGACCAGCACCATTTTGATCTCGTCGGGATCGAGTTGGTGTTCCCGGAAATGCCGGATGATCTGAAATCCGGTTTCCGTCTCGTAATCGTTCTCGACCCGGCTTTTTTCCATGAAATCCGTGCAGGGAATGTCTTGCGACAGATGGTCGGCGTGGGTGGTCCCGTAGATCGGCACCGGTCTCGCCGCCTGCGCCCACGAAGTCGCGCAGGTCGAATGCGTATGCACGATTCCGCCGAGATTCGGGAACGCGCGGTAGAGTTCCAGATGGGTGTTGGTGTCGCTGGAAGGGCGCAGGGAACCGTCCGCGACGGAGCCGTCCGACAGTCGGACGATCACGATGTCTTCCGGACGCAGCTGCGAATATTCCACGCCGGAAGGCTTGATGGCAAAGACACCGTGTTCGCGGTCGACCGCACTCACGTTGCCGAAATTGTAGAGCACCAGTCCGAGTTCCGGCAGTTTCAGATTTTCCTTCCAGCAAATGAGCTTGAGTTCCTCATACATCGCGTCACCTGTGTTTTTTTATTCGGAAAATATACTGCGTGTTTACGGAATTGCAAGAACCGCGATCGGAAAAAAGTTCAAAACCGGAGCTTCGCCGGACAAGATAATCTTTTTCGCGGCTTGAAAAAAGTGCAAGGCTGTGGTATTTTACCCGGAAATAATCATATTTTCCGCGGAGTTGAACGAAATGGGAAAAATCATACCGGCACTGACAGCCGGTCTTTTGGCGTGGCTGCTGTGCTCCTGCGCGACCACGCACGAATATCCGGAGAACGACCCGCGCTCGGCGCAGGTCTGGACTCCCGCCGAAGTAATGGTGGAAATGGCCGGACGCGACCCGATCGAACCGTTCAACCGCGGAATGTTCACGGTCAACGATGTGCTGATGCACTATCTGGTGCGGCCGGTGTCGTGGATCTACGGCTCCATCCTGCCGAAGGAAGCGATCAAGCGCATCGACTACGTTTCGGACAATCTGGCGTTTCCGGGCCGCATGATCAGCTGTTTCTGCCAGCTGAAATTTCTCGGCGGCGGCATCGAATTCGTCCGCTTCGTCACCAATTTCACGGTCGGAATCGTGGGACTGTTCGACCCCGCGGAATATTATCTGGGTCTGCCCAAGGGCAACGACAACATGGGCAAGGCGTTCGCTTACTGGGGAATCGGGCCCGGCTTCATTCTGGTGCTGCCGCTGAGTCCGCACATCACCTTCCGGGACCACGTCGGCATGCTGTTCGACAAGACGCTCGACTTCAAGCTCATCATCCCTTATGCCGGCTGGGTTTCCCTGTTCAACAGCGCGGTCAACTCCTACGACGGCTACAATCTGGCTACCGGAACCGCTTACGACAAGTATGATCTGGCCAGAATGGGTCTGGTCGCGCTCCGCTATGCCAGTGTCCGCGACTACCACAAAAAACCCCTGCCGGAGGGACCGCTGATGCCGTTTTTCCGTCCGACCTGGTATCTGAGGCCCGACGGCCGGCTCGATATCCGGAGGATGATCGACGAATCGCTCGTCCGTTTCGAACGTGAAAATGCCGCGCGCGCCGCTGCGGAAATTCCGCCGGAACGTCTGGTCCGGCTCTCGCCGGAATATCATCCGCAGTCCGCCGAGGTGGATACCATGAAGTTTGCCCTGTTCAACATGCAGAAAAACAATGTCAGCTGGTGGGTGAAGTCCTCGCTCTGGAACTCCGATTTCATCGGCAAAGCCTCGCACCGTTCGGTCCGACTGCATCCGGAACGCCCGAAACTTCCCTATCATCTCTGGAAGGCGGAAAATCCGAATGCGCCGCTGGCGCTGCTGCTGCCCGGCGTCGGCGGACATCATCGCGCCGCCCAGCTCCGCGCACTGGCGGAAAACATTTACGAACGCGGATATTCGGTGCTGGTCACTTCGAGTGTATACAATCCGGTTTTTATGGAAGCGACCGGCAATTTCCTGCCCGGCAATACGCCGCACGATGCGGAAGTCCTGCGCGACGCGCTGAAAAAGATTCTGGCCGACGTCCGCGAAAACACCGAACTGCGGCCCGCCTCGATCACGCTGGCCGGGTACTCGATGGGGGACTGCATACGCTGTATCTCGCCGATCTCGAACGCCGGAAACCGGAACTGAACATCCGGCACTATCTTGCGCTCAATCCCCCGGCCGATCTGGCCCATGCCCTGCGCAAATTCGACGAATTCTTCGAACGGAGCCGGGAATGGACCCGCGCCGAATTTTTCCGGAACGGCAGCGACGCGCTGGTCAAATACGCCAGCACCGTCTCGCAGGACCATCCGAGACTGGAAAAATATCTGCCTTACAATCCGCGCTACTCGCTCGCACTCTCCCGCCGGCAGGCCGCCGTGCTCGCCGGATTCTCCTTCCGGCTCACGCTCCGGGAGATTCTGCTCACGGCCAAACGCCGCAACCCGGACTGGCCGGTGCTCCAGACCCCATTCTCGTGGTGGAACCGGGACGATCTCTACCGGGAAATCGACTCCTTTTCCGGGATGAAATACGCGGAAAAATGTCTGCTGCCCGAATACCGCAGGCAGCATCCCGGAGCCGGGCTGGATGACCTGAACTTACACGCCGGTCTGCGTCAGATCGAAACCACCCTGCGGCAGGCTCCGAACATCCGGATCATTCACACCGTCGACGACCCCCTGCTCTCCGCGGCCGACCGCAAATTCCTGAACGATGCGCTCGGCAGCCGGATTGTCTGGTTCGATTGCGGCGGACATCTCGGCAATCTGTTTGCGGTGCGTCATGAAGAGGAAGTTTTCCGGAGCTTCCCCGTCCAGCCGAAACCCGAAAAGGACAAGGCGGCGAAACCCGGGAAAAAGTCCGCCGCCCCGGAAAAAAGAAAAAGCTGACGCCGCCGGTTTTATTTCTTTTTCGGCCAGAGCTTGGGATGAATCCAGAGTTCCGGCAGTTCCGGAATCAGATTCAAAATCTCCCGGTGCAGCGATTCCTCCAGCGGACCGCCGGCGGCCATCCGGACGTTGAAATCGAGCTGGTCCGGATTGTCGACCCCGGTCAGAACCCCGTCGATCTCCGGGAAAGAAAAGAGATACCGCATGTAAAGTTCCGCCGGGCTCATGCCGTGCTTCTCCGCCAGCGCGGTCAGTTCCCGCCGATACGGGATCACGCCCGCCAGCTCGGACGGTATCTTTTCCTCCGGCATCATCAGCAGTCCCTGCAGATAAACGCTGCGGACAAACAGTTTCGCGGGCTTTTTCCCTGGGAACGGAATGAACCGGCGGTCCAGCACGTTGCCGGGAACCTGGATCATCTCCGCCGCGGAAATGTCTTCCGGCAGTGCGCCGTCCGCGGAAAAACCGCAATGGAGAACTTTCCCCTGCGCTTTCAATTCTTTCAGAATCGGCAGCTGCGGCGCATCTTCCTCCCGGTGAAACAGCAGCCCGTAAAGCGAATCGAGTCCGAGACGCCGAAGCGAAGTATCCACGGAGTTTTCGATGAAGGCGCGGAGCTGTTCAGGCGAAGCGTCTGCCGGCAGCGGGGGAATCTTGCTGACCACCTGAAAATGCCGTTTCAGCGCGGGGTCTTCGCCGAGCAGAGTGCCGATCACCGTCTCACTGTCGCCGTAAGCGGCGGCGGTGTCCAGCACCCGGATGCCGCGGTCCGCCGCGCGGCGGAGAATCGAACGGACTTTGCCCAGATCGGGTTTTCCCTCGGAATTGGCGATCCCGTAATTCAAGCCGAACTGAACCGTGCCCAGAATCAGTTTGGAAACCATTTCTTCACTCCTCCATGAATCGTTTTACGTATCCGCCGCCCGCGGCCAGAATGTCGTTGGTGTGTCCGTAACCGGGGATGACCTCGAAACGGACGGGGATCCCCTGCCCTTTCAGCGCGGCGTACAACCGTTCGGAATGGGAAATGTCCACGGTTTCGTCCCGGTCGCCGTGCAGAATCAGAATGGGAATGTCCCGGTATTGTGCTGTTTTCCGAACCGGAGCGCGGTCCGCGCGTTCCGCCGCGGAAAGACGGCCCAAAATCTCCGGATATTTCCCATCCCGGAAAAATCGTTCCAGATCGGTGATGCCGAAAAATTCCGCCACACGGCCGGTTTTTTCCGGATGACGCGCGGCAAACATCAGCGCGCCGAGTCCGCCCATCGAAAAACCGAGAAGCGGGAGGCGTTCCTGCACGTTCAGCCCGTGCGCCCGGCAATACGCTGCCGCACCGAGAGTGGCCTCGGTCGATTCGAGGTCGCCGAAGGCACTGGGGCTGCATAGTGCGCAGACGAATCCGAAGCCGGCGGTCAGCATGTCGCGCCGGAACTGCGACGCGGGCCCGGCATGCGTCAGATTGTTCTGGGCTCCGACCCCGCCTCGGCCGGAAAAGACAAAAATCAGCCTCGGCTTCACCGGGTCAACCCCGGCCGGCAGGTCGAGCCAGAACGAGCCGCGGTCGAAAGTGACCTGATACTGTGTTTCGATTTCGTCCGCAGAGATCGTTTTCGCGCCGGGCAGAATTTCGGTCGGCGTTTTCATTTGGCGGTGTAGCCTCCGTCCACGGGGATGACGGTCCCGGTCACATACGCGGAAGCGTCCGAGGCCAGAAATACGAGGATGCCCTTCAGGTCCGTGTCGTTGGCGAGACGTCCGAGCATGGTGTTGGCGCTGTATTGCCGCACGAAGGGTTCGGGCTGATGATTGAAGTAGCCGCCCGGCGCGATGCAGTTGACCCGGATATTCCAGTGTCCGAGCACGCTTGCGGCGAAGCGGGTGAAATTGCTCATGCCGCCTTTTTCGTAGTAATAGATCGGCGACGCTTTTTCGAAATCAAACATGTCCGTGCCGGTGTAATTGACCGGATTCGGCCCCAGCAGACCCATGTAGGAACCGATGTTGACGATCGAGCCGGAACGCTGTTTTTTCATCACTTCGCCGACGCGTCTGGTGAGCACGAAGAGCGAGGAGGCATTGGTGTGAAGCGAACGGTCGAAAAAGTCCATGTTCTCCGCCCATTGGCCGCAGGCGGAACGGGAGACCGCATTGTTCACCAGCACGTCGATCCGGCCCGAACGTTTCACGATCTCATCGACCACGGAAGCGATGCTCTCGTCGGAATCCAGGTCCAGCCGGATCGCGGTCGCGCCGGAGCACTCGGCTTCCGCCTGCAGTTTTTCCAGATTGCGAGACGCGATATACACTTCCGCGCCGGCCTCGCAGAGCGCCCGGCAGAGCTGCCGTCCGTAGAGACCCGCGCCGCCGGTCAGCAGTGCGACCTTGCCTTTCAGGGAAAACGAATCCAGCACGTTCATATCAGTATCTCCTTTCCGTTCTGTTCCCGGCTTTCGATGCCGCCGATCAGCAGTTTCATCAGCTCCACAGTCTCCTGCCACGGGAACGGCCGTTCGCCGGTGCGCAGAAAATGAATGAAGGAAACCAGCTGATTGCGGAAACTGTTGTAGCTGTCATGGGTGTAGATCACCGTGTTCTGGGAATTGCCGCTGATGATCATGGGGATGGGCCCGGCCAGATCGTAAATTCCGGTCAGGAGCAGATCGACGCCGGAACGGTGTTTCAGATGCACGATGTTGCGCCGGTCCGTCCCGGTGTTGCGGACGCTGTAGAAGCCCGGGCCGACGATCGGGTAGACCGCTTCCAGCGAATGAATGCCGTAAGTCTCCCATTTTTTCGGCATGCCGTATTGGATCAGACGCAGTTCGCCGAGTTCGCGCGTGGCGCCGTGATGATAGGGCATGATCTCCTTGCAGAACCGCAGGGAGCTGGAGGAAAGCAGCGGATAGCCGAACTCGAACAGTTGCGTGAAATATGCCAGATCGGCCCGATTGTCGCACAGCGGCTTGTCGATGAACAACGGCAGTCCGGCCTCGATGAAAGGTTTGGCGCGTTCAACGTGTTCGCTGCCGATATCCGTGGCGATGATGACCGCGTCAACCTTCCCGATCATCTCCTCGGGACGGTCGACCACGTTCGGGATCAGCGAAAGCGCGGCCACGTGTTCGGCGTCGCGCCGGTCGTTGCAGCAGATGTAATCCACGTGCGCGCCGGAGATTCCCATGCTGTCGTAATCCTCGCGCGCCAGATAAACCGGGATCACCGGAAACGGGCATTCTTTCGGCATCCGTCCGCGGTCGAACCGGTTGAACATCGCGCTCCAACTGTAGGGATGCCCGTTGCCCTCGGTCATGCCGAGGATGCCGAGCCGGATATGATCGGGGTCCGATACGAATTGCATGATCGTTTTCTCCTGTGCCCGATCTCGGGGATCAGACGGTTTTCTTCTCGACTTTGTCCTGAAATTCCTGCAGGATCGCCTTGCATCGGGCACCGAGCGTGCCGACGTCCGAACCGGCGTTGACGAAATCGAAACCTTCCTCGAAACAGGTCGTCATGGACGGCACCGACACCGTGCCGGCGAACTTGCCGTATTTGTGCGCGGTCTTCACCACCAGCTGACGCACCCGCGTGATCTCCGGATTGGCGAAATTGCACGGATCGCCGATCGCCTGGCTGAAATCGCCCGGACCGAAAAAGATCATGTCGATCCCCGGCACCTGACAAATCTTGTCCAGCTGACTCAGCGGTTCGGGGTCCTCGATCTGCACGATCACCAGACGGTTTTCATTGCAGAATTTCAGGTATTCGCGACCGTCCAGCAGACAATAGAGCCCGTCGGCGTTGCCGCCGTCGAGCGGCCGCAGACCGACCGGAGCGAAACGGACGGTATGAGCGATGTATTCGGCTTCGTCCAGACTCATCAAATGCGGCACCATGATGCCGGAAGCATCGGCCTCCAGCGGACGGATATAGTCGCTGTAACAGCCTTTGGCGACGCGGACGATGGTGTCCAGATCATGCGCCTTCGCGGCGAGGATCGTATGTTCCATGGTGCTGTGATCGGTCGGGACGTGTTCCTGACAAATCCAGAGCGCGTCGAGCCCGGTCAGGCCGACGATTTCGGCGATTCTCGGACAGGTCAGATTGGATTTGAAGCAAAGGGCTTTTTTCCCGGCCCGCATTTTTTCCAGCACGCGGCTTTTTCTCGGTGTGATCATATTTTTTCCTCCGTTTGTTCCTCAGTAAATCCTTTCATTCCAGAGCACAATCAGGAATATAATCCGTTCCGGCGGACAAAGCAACCGGGGAAAAGTGTAATTATCTGGTTTGACAGTGTATTTTTTTAAGATTTTTCTTTTTTTACGGAAATTTTCTGCGGGGAGCAGTATAAAAAAAGCGATTTTTCTTGAAAAAGGAAAACGGTCGGCTCTTGAAAATAACTCCGGACCATGCTATAATGTTCCGGTCGAAAAAAGAAAAACGGAGCGGTCCGAAGGATGTTCAGTTATTCCCAGTTGAAAAACACGGCCCGGATGCTGACCGGAAGAAACGATTTCCCGCTGACGGTGATCCGGGAAGATTCCAATCTCTCCGCCGGCTATGTGGTCCACCGGCACGAGACATACGAACTGCGGATCTTACTGAAGCCTCAGCTCCGGCAGGTGCAGCGGCTGGACCTGATCCTGCCCAGAGTCTGTCATGAAAGTCTCACGCCGGAAGAAAACACCCGTGCGATTTCGATTCTTTTCTGGGGCAGTTTTTTTCACTTCCGGTATCTGAATGCGGAAACGCTGCCGCTCCGGAGCATTTATGCAGCGCCGGTTCAGGAACTGCTCCGTCAGGGTGCGGCGGCCGATGCGTTCGAACTGCAGTTGACGCTGTCGCTTTTTCTGCTGAAAGCCGAACCGGTCCTCGCTTCCGGTCAGGTATCGGAACGGCTCGACACGGTCATCCGCTGCATGGAACAGCACTATTACCGGCCGGACCTGAGCATCTCCACGCTGGCGGAGATGGCGGGTTATTCGCCCAATTATCTGCAGAAAGTCTTCCGGGCGGCGGTCGGGTGCAATCCGAAGGAATATCTGCTGAAAATCCGCATGGATACGGCGGCGAAAATACTCCGGGAAAGACAATATCTGGTGAAGGAGATCGCCATTCTCTGCGGTTTTTCCGACTCCCATTATTTTTCCAACGTCTTCCGGGAATATTACGGCTGTTCGCCGCGCGATTTCCTGCGGGACAATCCGAAATAAGGCAAAAAAGCAGATAACGGCATCAATAAGCCATTCCCTGCCCGACAGAGGATCACGCCGATCGTTACGGCGGTGATTTCAGAACAATGAAGCGTAACGTTCGCTGATTCGTTTCCAGGTATAACGGCGCAGTGCGATTTCCTTCATGATACCGCCGGTCGTCCTGAACTGAGCTTCGCCGACGGAATGCGTCAGCTGCCGCAAGTCCTCCGCATGGCAGAAATAAAGAGCCCGGTTTTCGGTGGTTTCCCGGTTGAAATTCACATCGAACGCGATGATCGGCAGTCCCAGATACATGGCTTCCACCAGCGAAGGATTGGTCCCTCCGCAGGAATGCCCATGCAGATAGACGAAACATCCGCGCCGGATCGCATTGAGTTCATCCAGTTCATAAACGGGAGCCAGCAGATGAATGTTCTCATTCGTCTGATAACGGCTTTTCAATGCTTTTCCGTAATCGCTGTGGTCCCAGTTCCCGATCATGACCACGGGGAACGCGGCATCACGGGAAAATGCCTCCAGAATCACGTGGATATTGTTTTCCGGTTCAATCCGGCAGACCGTCAGCGCATAACGGGAATTCAAAAAAGGATAATTTTTCATGATTGCTCCAGTTTGCAGCTATCTGCGCCGTATTCGATCAGTTCGCAGGGACGATGATAGGTCTCGCGGACGTAATCGACGATCACCTGGTTGTCGCCGACCACGGAATCGGCGTATTTCACGGCGCATTTTTCGGCAAAGCGCAGATATGTTTTCGCCAATCCGGACCATTTTGCCCGCCGCCATTCGATCCCGTCGATATTGCAGACGAAACGTTTCCGGCAGCCGAATAAACGCAGGATCGGCAGCAGCGTGCAGCCGCCGACGCCGAGGATCAGCAGGGTATCGGCATAATGCAAGGCATCCAGCATGGCAAGCATGTCGTAAGGAATGCTGAGCACTCCGTTGGCTTTCAGCGGCAGATATTTCAGGTTGACTTTCCCGATTTTTTCCGGATGTTCGGAGAAAGCGGACCGCTGGCAATAGACCGTGATCTCGAATCGATCCCAGAGCCGCTGGACCAATTGTTCGGCAAAACTCTCAAAGCCTCCGTACTTAGCCGGAATACCCACGATCCCGATGATCGCAACTTTTTTCATGAATCCGTCATTGCTCCCAATAAAACCGCTCCATAGCCCGGACATGTTCCTTCATCGTCAGGATCTCTCCGGTTTCACAAATCCTTCGGTTTTCATCATCCAGAAGACCGGGATCCGTCAATATCCCGCGCAACTTGTTTTTCAGTCCAGCCGGGCCATGACAGATCATGCCGGGATCGACCAGTATCTGCGCACCGACAGTATCCGAGCACAATACCGGGATCCCCATCGAAAGCGCTTCCGGAACGATAAAACCGAATGTCTCACACCAAACACTGGGAACGATCAGCAGATCGGTCTTCTCCAATATCGCAGCTTCATCCCCTGCGGGAAAACAGCCGCGATAATATATCCTGCCCTCACGTTTCCCATATGAACCACCCCAGACATCCAAACGCCAGTTGCAAACTTTTTCGTTCTCCAGTTCACCGAGGATTTTCAGCAGCAGAGGCAGTCCTTTATACGATGCCTCGCCCCCGATCATGCATAACCGGATCTCTGCGGCATTGACTTGACGGAGCTTTCGCCGATCCCGGATCCCCCGGTGGGAAATCGGCAGAACTACGCCCGTGATCTCCGGGAAGAAACGCTGAAAAACCTTTTCGGAAATCCGACTGTTGAAATGGATCTTATCGCAGCGCATGAATAATCCGCGGTAATAAGAACCGAGGGCGGAGTAATTTTTCGGGTTCACCTCGATACGGGGTTCCTGAACAGACTTCTTATGCCTGAATCCAGCCCGGACCGCGATCAATGGAGCCAGTATTTTTTTGAATTTCATCAGCCAGGGAATGTTTCTCCACCGCAAATACAGTTCGGATGGTGCATTCAGATTGCATGACGTACAGGCCGCATTGTCAGGTCCATCACATAACGTTCCGGACCGGTTTATCAAATTCACCCGCGGACAGATCCCGAAATAATCATGAGTGGTATAAACGATTTTTACCTGACGACGACGCAGTTCATCCAGCAATTCCACCGGGAATCCCATCCAGGTATGGATATGCAGAAGATCGGGTTTGCACACTTCACAGAAATCCCGGACGGCATCCGCGGACAATTTGCGGTCGCTTTCCAGAATCATACCTGGATCGGCCACGCCTTCCAGCAACGGGATTGGAATTCCCCCGTACAGTTCGAAAACGCTTATTCCCCGATACGTTTTCCCGGTTTTAATAAACGGTGACCGAGGCTGCCGGATCCTTCCTGCCGGACAAAGACAGGCGACATCATGACCGGCTTCCTGTTGAGCCAATGCCAGATCCGTGGCATAACGATTCAGACCGCCCCGGCGATGGGGACCGAGATAATAGTGAAGGATTCTCATTTGGATACGGTTTCCAGCAAAAGATCGGAAAGCTGCCGGGTCAAGATCCGCCATTCGTAGCGGGTTTCGATCAGTTTTCGTCCGTTTTCACCGCAAGTCCGGCGCAAATCCGGGGAACCGATCAAGTCCAGAGTCTTTTTCTCCAGATCATCCAGGATCTCCTTCATGCTCTCACCGGAAGCAACCAGCCCGGACCCCTCGGAAACCGTGACTGCGATCGGATCGCCGGCTATGGTCACGATCGGCAGCCTGGCATACATAGCCTGAAGGATCACTGTCGCCAATCCATGGTGATACGAAGGATAAAGCAGGATATCAGCATCAAAGAGGGTTTGCATCATTTCCGCCTTGGAGACAAATCCTTTCCAGACGACCCGGTCCGAAACTCCGGCGTTGCGGAATATTGCCTCCATATTCCGTTTTTCCGGTCCGGAGCCGCAAATATGAAGTTCCGCGTCGGGATGAACTTTTGCAATTCGGGAAAAGATCTCAGCGGAAAATGTCACGCCTTTCCAATGGAGAAATTCACTGCAGATCAGCAGCCGGACCTTCCCGTTTGCACAGCGTTTGCGGCAGGTCCGGTATTCCGGTTCGGAGGAATTGATCCCCGTCTGCGGATGCTGAAGGATCTTCTCACGCCAGCTGGATGGGAATGAACTCTCGCCAGCAGCCATTCCGCTCTCCAGAATGCGATCCGCAAAGCGCGGGGTCAGCACCCGCACCGGCTCGCAATGGACCAGCAGCCACATGATAAATTGCCGCAGACGTTCCTTCAGCCGGATCTTGAACGGCAAAGACTGGAATATACTCTTCGGGATCGGGATATATCCGATCGGTCCCCACACCGTGACCGGCTTCTTGCACAGCATGAAAAGCGACGGCATGGCGAAATTGGCGAAAGTCAAATGCTGAACGATGTCGAAATCCGAATGATTGACGAAATCCCGATACCGGAAATACGCCCCATACTGCCACAGGTAATAGTAAAAGCGGTAGCCGCGCCGCTTTTTTTTCCAGAAACTCAGCCACTTCGGCAGATCGTAATAATGAAAATGAGGCTGAAATTCCGATGGGGTTTTCCCATAGAACGCTTCGATCGGTTCCCGGTTGTTGGCCCGGGTCAGAACATGGACTTCATGATAGCGGGCCAGTTCATTGACCACATTCCAGCCAATGCCCGGTTCGGACCCCTTTTCAGGCTCACAGGCATACGCGGAAATAAAGATTTTCAGCCGGTCTTTCATCGCTCAGTCAAAAGGAACAGTTCTTTGAATTTTGCCGATAGTTGAGGCTGTCCCTGCCCGCGCCAGAATGCGGTCCGCTCCAGCAGAAACCAGCGACAATAACGCCGGACATCCCCTGATATGTTTTGCATCTTCAACAGTTTTTCCGCCATTGAAAACAAATCCCGAATCCGGGCCGAAACATATTCCGGGGTTTTGAGACGAAGCATCGAATCGACCGTGTAATTGAAAAAATCCTCCAGCGGGCAACCGTCCAATGAGGCCGCTTCAAAGTCGAAAAACAGCGGTTTCGCACCCGCTTTCACATTCCACGGCTTGAAATCCCGATGCACCAGTCCGGCCTCGGTTTCTCCCTCATGATCGTCTGCCGGAACCAGTTTCCTCAAATCGTCCGGCAAAGTTTCCCACAAGGATTTCCAAGTTCGTTTCCCTCCGGGTCCCAGCCGGAAAAATTCTTTCAGCGGCAACAGCAAATCTTCTATCCCCGGAACATTTTCCGAGAAAACACCCCCTGCATAGTTCATAAAAAAACGGCATTGCTCCGGAGAAGATTTCAATTCCTCCACCCGGGAAACCGCAAACGATTCCGGCGGATTTTCATTCAGCCGCCGATATACTTCCAGTTCGCCTCGGACACCCGGCAGGCTCTTCCCGAAAGCGATCTTTTCATAACCTCGTCCATGATGGTGAATGATCACCTTGTCGCGCGTCGGCGAGATCATCGCGGAATCCGAAGCATCCAGTTTTCCGTATTCGAACTCGGAACCGTTGAAATTTCCCCGAAAACGAAACAGGGGATAGGCTGCGGTCAACAGTGCTTTTTTGCATTTTGCAGCCGCCGATACGCCCCGGTAGAACTCCAGACTCCGCCGCCAGTCGGAAAAGCTGTTCAGCGACAGAAAAAACGAAGCCCCGTTCCGGCCGTGGATCTGGTAATATCCCATCATTTGGCACGTTTTCCGGTCAGCACGTCCAATATCTGCCTCACCGCGTCTTCCGGGGTGCCGTTGTTGTCGATCCAATGATAACGTTTGTCTCGCGCGCAAAGATATTCCAGCCGGGAATAAATCCGCTTCATATCCTCGATCTCAAGTTCCTGTTTGCGGACTCGGATCGTTTCCGGATCGACTTTGAAGATGAAATTGTATTGACATTTCGGCACGAAATGACGCAGGAACGCGATGAATTTGCTGTTCAGAAAAATACTGCTGCGTTCGCTGTCCACAATGACATCGGTGAAATACCGGTCGAAAAAGATGATGTGTTTCCGCTGGCGCTCCGGCAAAATTTTGACCCAGTAGCCGAGAATGTAATCGGTCAAATAGTAACACAAACGGATCAGGGAATTGAGTTTCCCCTTCTTCTTCGCCCGGTGCGGCTGATCGTAATTCCGGTCGACCGCTTTGACGACTCCCGCTTTATGGGCGACTTCCCCCAGGTTCGGCAGCAGGGACGGCCGGAAATGATACAGTTCCGGCGGGTTGACCACCAGACGTTCCCGCAGGAGTTCGATCACGGTGGTCTTGCCGCAGCCGTCCGGCCCGGAAAACGAGACCATCAGACCGCGCCGGCAGAACAGATCCAGTCCGTAGCGGAACAGGAATTCACTCATCCTGCCGAGAGTACGGAATGGACGGCAAACCAGCCGCGAAGTGAATGAACGGAACCGCAAGTTCCGTTTTCCTGCCTTATCCCAGTAAGCGAGCCCCTGTCCCCAGGCGAGTTTTTTCAGGATGTTTTCGATCCCGTCGCCGTTGTATTCCAATGCCGCCCGGCGGATGTTGGCATATTTTTCCGGGTATCCGGCGCCGAGAATGCGGCTGTAAAGATATTTCGGCAGGAACGTGAGATCCGGCGGCAGATGATACACTTTCCCGTTGAAAACCCGTTTGGACAAAACCGTTGTTTCATCCAGCAGATCGATCCCCAGCCATGCGAAATTATGCTGAAAATCGAGCTGAAAGATGCGATAATCGGAATCCATCAGCACCACGGTCAGGAACTGGTTGTCCTCATGGGTGTAGAAAATCCGGCCGCCGCATTGACCGGCGAACTCGCGAAGTTGTTTTTTGAGTCTGCGTAAATCCCGACGGGGAATCAGCAGATCAATATCCCGGCTGGAACATTTTTCCGGCAGATCTTCGTAATTGCGGAGAACGGCATAGCAGCAATTCTGATTCAGCAGCTCGAAAAGGTTATATAAAAATCCGTTTTTCATCTGTCATTGATCAATGGTTCCTGAAAACCGGGAATACATTTTTCCCCAGTTTCTGAAGAAAGTATCCGGGAGCAAACAGAGCGGCACAGCCCAAATACCACAGGAAGCGGCAATAATTTTTCTGCAGGTAATGAAATCCCGCCTGTTTGTAAAAACCCTGTCCCCAGTCTACATAGGCGTATTTGATTTTCTGCCGGCGGGTCAACCCGGCAGTATAATCAATAAATGTCAGTTCTTCCAATCCGGCCCGACGCCGCTTCAGGTTGCATTTGATGTGCCGCATCCGCATCGACATGGCATGGCCATTCGCCGACATGGAGGACGGCATTTTCCGGTATTGAAACAGGACTTCCGGGATAACGACAATGTATTTCCCGTCCTTATAGAAATCACTCATGCGAGTCCAGAGGTCCAAATCTTCACACATATCCTGATATCGAGGCTTGCCGGGCGGGAAGCCTGCGACTGCACGGCAGCCGGCCTGCCGAATATATTTCACCCGGGAAATATTGAAAGGAGGTATGAACATGCGTTTCTCCGCGGCCGCCAGTTTCATGAATTGATCTTTATCGGTCGGTCCGATAAAAATACCGCCTCCGATTATCTTTGCTTCGGGAGAAATATATTCACAAAAACAGCTAACCGTCATACAATCTTTATCCGAGCGGACTTTCTGAAACATTTTCTCTATGGCATCCGGCAGCGAAATATCATCCGCATCAATGAAACCCAGGAATTCAGTTTCAACGTGAATTTCCGCATATCTTCGGGCATTGGCAAGCCCGCCATTTTCCGGCAATGAGATAATTCTGGCCTCGGCCCAGTTATGTTCTTTGAAAAAACGTTCTGCCACAGCGACAGTATTATCCGTAGAACAATCATTGATAAGCCAAAGGTCAAAATCGCGGCACGTCTGGCGAAATAAACTCTCCAGTGTCTGTTCGATGTACTGCTCTGCGTTGTAAGCACAGATGCAGATGGTAAGTTTGTTCATAACCGGCGTTATCATAATTGCTGATGTCTGAAGTTAATCCCATTCCGTTGATCAGAAAGACTACCTTTCCGGATCCCCAGCCTGGCCTCCATCAGACTTTGGATATGATATTGTTCATAGAAATACCGTTCACATGTCATCAGCACCATTAATGCCCATGCATAATGAATATTGGATCCGGCACCGCCGCAAACCCCGGCTGCAAACAAAACGGCAGCCAATGAGAAAAAACGATAGGCACAAGCGAAATTAAAAAGGATCGCGCAAAGGAAAAAGATAAAACCATAATCATCAAAAAGGGTGGCTTTCTGTTTTACCACCAGATTGTTGTCTTTTGCATAATCAATTCCGTGTCCGAACCAGGTTTCTTCTTTCGTAAAATCGGCATTGAGAGAATTGATCAGCGGAGCAATCCGTAAGGATCCAGATCCTTCGACCTTCCGCATTTGAATCACATCCCTGGTTGTCAGAGTAGTATTGATCAGCAAAGTAGCACGCTGCATCTGTTCTGGCTGCGGCAGGAACTGCAATCCAATATATCCCGCCAGCAGCAGCGGTAAAACCAACCCGTAATTCCGCTTGGATACGAAATAAAGAGAAAACAGGATCAGGCAGCCGTAAGCTGTGCCGCTGCCCATCGTGGTCATCATCCACAGGAATCGGATCGTCACCCATTTATGTTCCCCGGAAACCAGATCTCTGATCGTTAAACGCCCCTGACCTCTTTTATATTCGCAGCATTTTACATAGCAATAGTAACATACCAGCATGATCCGGGCAAAGTGGCTGGGTTCCAGGGAAAGCGAATTACAGCCAAGGCCCCGTTTCAATTGAAAAAGATTGAACAGCGGCATTTCGGTAATTCCGCTGATAATACAAATCTGCTGGACAATGCAGACAACGAAGTAGGCAAACATCAAACCTTTAACCAGCAGGATAAACTGATCGATGGCAAAGACTTTGGCCTCATAGATAAGATTATACATGCAAATATAAGAACAGACCAATCCAACGGAAAACAACAGGGTCATCCAGCGCCAGGACTCCTGATGCAGGCTGGCGGCAAAGAACTGACTGCCGAGGTATAAAATCCCGCAAACCATCGCCTTGGAAAATTTAAACTCGATCGAAAACATCATCAGGGTCGCCACCCCCATCGTCAACAGCTTCAACGGTCCAATGCCTGAACCGAAGAATTCAATCGGCATATACGATATATTCGTGACGATAATATAAAACGAGGCAAATAGCGTCAGCCAAGACATACGTCCAGCAGGAGTGTTGTCTATTCCCGACAATGCAGATGTATTATTATTCATAAATTTATGCACTTCTCATGGGTCAATAAAATTTCAAGATAAAAAAAGAATTAGGATATCGACAGAATCATTCCTGCAATATTTTTTCTCTCCATTACTTGATGAATAAGCCAGTTCATGGCAGTTCTCCGGTTTCTTCCAATACGCTCCGGATCGCTTCCAGATAGCCGCAGCCGAATTTTTCATCCGGTTCCAGATATCCGCCCTCGGCCCACTCGTTCCATGCGAAAACAAAAATCTTGTCCTGATGATAAATATTCCGGGTGTGTTGGACCAGACGACTGAAAAACCGTTTGAATTTCGCCGGCTCGGCTCCGCGATATACCGTTCCGTTCTGCTGTCTGCGGGGAGTATTATCCCAATCGACAAAAGCAGAAGGAACAGATTTCACCTTGCCTGGTTTCAGTGACAAGATTTTTTCCCAGACGGCATCATAATCGACAAACTCCACCTGAGAGGAAATCGGTCTCAGTGTATGCTTGATTCCAAGCAACTGTTTCACCGGTCTCAGATATTTTATGATTTTCCAGCGCAGATCATTTTTCCATCCGGCACGCTCCGCCCACGCAACATATCCAGGCTGAAACTGGATCTCATAATCAAACCGGGAACGATCCCAGTGCGTATCAAAGCAGCACATGGCACTCTGATACAGATAAGTCAAACCGTCAAATCCGGCGTCTTTCGCCATTCGAGTCCATAAATCCAGCATTTTATTCAATTTCCGAATGAGATTCGGAATATATATGACCATAAACGGTCTGTTATTCTCGGATATATACCTGGGATCCTTGAAAAACGGCAGCATGTAATTAAAATGACGGACCCAGTCCTCTTCATCGTCAAAATCATGTCCTATCAATAGATGTTCCTGGCTGTCATTCGCCTTCCAGGCATCCGTCCAATCATGATTCGCCCAGGAAATGCAGTAGCGGAGATTGATCTCCGGATGCGCCAGCAGCATCTCCATCGGTTTTTCCAGCAGGAGATGCCCATTGAACCAGTAATGATACATGCAGAAGCCATATATTCCATACCGGTTTGCCAGGTCCGCCTGCCATTTCAGCGTTTCCAGCTGACTGAGATCGTAATAATTGCCGTTCAGGGGAACGCGCGGCTGGTAATGTCCCTCGAACAGCGGAACGGCTTTTTTCACGTTCACCCACTCGGTGAAACCTTTGCCCCACCATTCATCGTTTTCCGGAATGGTATGAAATTGCGGCAGATAAACGGGAATAACTTTCATCGGACTTACCTCTGCTTGACGACACGGCATGGATTCCCGACCGCAATCGAGTATGCCGGGATGTCTTTTGTCACCACGGAATTCGCTCCAATCACGCAGCCGTCGCCGATATGCACGCCCGGCAGGATCGAAACCTTGTCGCCGATCCAGACATTATTCCCGATCGCGACCTCGCCTTTGGACACGACATCCCGAGTCAGCGGGGAAATCTCCAGTTCCTGCCGGGAATCGCCGGAGCCGTGGGAATTATCTGTGATCAAAACAAACCGTCCGGTCAAAACACCGTTTCCGACCACTATTTTATTCGCGGCGGTGATATGTGTGTATTCTCCGATGGAAACCTCATTCCCGATCTCGATACGACCTTCCGGCCAGCATACTTCCAGTATGCAATTCCGAAGAATTGACGAATTGGATCCGATGGAAATACGGTTCGGTCTGATAAGCATGATCCCGGGCGAAAGGAGAGACTTTTCTCCAAACTCCCGAAAATGCCGTCGGTACCAGGCAGTCACGAACGAGCGCCGGAAAAGATAGCGCAGATACCAGGATTTCCCCCGAAAATCGAAAAAACCGAAAAACGAACCGCAAAGTTTTCCGGCAAATACCGTAATTTTCAAAATCATTTCCCGCCTTTCAGAAGTTCACCATAAGCGCTCAAAGCCGAACGGATCACCGCATCCGGATCATGACGTTTCGCCGCAGATTCGACCTCGTTTCTGCTCAATATTCCGGCCTTTTCCTGATCGGAAAGCAAATCTTTGATTTTTTCCGCCAGCATGACGGGATCGTTTGCGGGCACCAGCAGTCCGCTTTTGCCGTTTTCGACCAGAGAAGAAACCCCGCCCGCATTCACCGCAACGACCGGAATTCCCAGAATTTGAGCCTCGCAGACAGAATTCGGACTGTTGTCTATGTACGAGGGATGCACATAGAGATCGGCATTCAAAAGTTCATTTCGCAGCGTTTCCGCAGATGCGACCCCGCAGGATGAAACGTTCACCTTTTGAGGAGAAATTTTCAATTTCCCGGACCAGAATGAGAAGTCCGCGCCGCCGAAAATCCGCCATTCGAAATCAATATCCGCAAAATCGCAGAGCAGTTTCGCGGTTTTCAAAATCAGATCGTGCCCCTTGTATAACGGGGTGGATAGTGTGGATACCAGTATTTTTTTAGCCCGCTTCGGCGGCTCCCACCGTCCTTGCGCTTCGTAAAACTCGGACCGGAGGATTTCCGAACAGTAAAAATAACGGGCGCCGGGATGAAACAAATCGACGATCGCCTGGTCCCATTCCGTCCGACCGAAAAATGCGGAACAATCCCGGAAAATCCCGATTTCCCGCTTCGCACGGCGGGCAAAAACCGAATCCATCCACAAAAAACGGTACAGACGGACCGGATTCCACAACAGTTTCAGGATAAAATCGTTTTTCGATATGCCGGGCGGATATTTCGCATTGTAATACGAGGGAAGAAATCCCTGAATATGGATGATGCACGGGACATCGGTATGACTGCAAATCAAACCGAATGGATTTTCCGAACCGAAAATGTGGATCACATCCGGAGCGAAATCAGCAACCGCTTTTTTCATCAAGGGAAGCAGCAATGTCTCTTCCAGCGCAGGAGAAAATTTCCGTTTCAATTTGTTCTTGAGGGAATGAAATATATTGATCGGATACAGTATAACACCTCTATCGTCGGAGGCTCCCCAAGCCCCGTCTCCCTCATAAACTGCCGCTGCCTGATTCCCTGGCTGTTCCGAGAATTTCTTCAGGAACGAGGTAGTCCATCCCCCGCCGTTATGGGAAGTCAGATGACCATTGGAAACAGGCGATACAGGCAAGAAAAACAGGATTTTCATTGAATCTGTTCAGTCCTCTTCAATTTTCTGAATAAATCTTCCCATTGCTTTCCGATGCATTCGCCAGAAAATCTTTGAAGATAACTTCGATCGCAGTTTGCCATGGCAATACGTTTCTCATTATTCTGCATTAAATCATTCAATGCATCGGCATATTTTTTAATGGAAAACGGGGGAACGAAAATGCTGTTTTCTCCTTCCACTGCAATATCGTAAAGTGCCGGGTAAGAAAAAGCAATAACCGGAATTTTATGACTGATCGCCTCAGTAACCACAAGACCAAAACCTTCACAGGAACTGGTCAGGCAGAAAATGGAGGACTGTGAATAGATTTTAGACGAATCAACTCGGCCATAAAATTTCACATTCCGGATATTATTCTGCCGACAATAATTCTCTATCGGGCATCTTGCCGGTCCTTCTCCGCACATCCACAGGTCCCAATCCGGATTCTCCGGCTGAACTTTCTGCCAAACCAGCAGCATTCGATCTGGCCGCTTGGAAATGAAGTCCATTCGTCCCAACCACAGCACGATTTTCCGTTTTTTCTGTTCCATTTCTGGCGAACTAGGCAGCTTTGCCGGATTTGGAATAGTATAAATTCGTTGAATATCCTTTAATTTCGCTATTCGGGAAAACGCTTTGATATGATTAGAAGACAGCAGCACACAGGCATCACTGAAATCATACATTTCACGATATTTTTTTTGAAGCCACGTCAAAGAACTTGCATAATTCACCGGCATCTTACACAAGACCTTCAAGGTTTCACTCCAGCGCTTTATCCCCGCATTGCTGAACCAAACTCCTGCCAGCCGGTCTCCAACAGCTTTGATTTGAGTATAAGGATCAGAATGCCAGCAGGAAATCACAATAATATGCGAGGACTTCAACTCATGCCCCAGATGGACTAAATCATGATGGATCCCATTGTTGATTACGATATCGATTTTCTTGTCCGCGCACAACTTTCCGGCAAAAGACAAATTGTCCGGGGAAACAGCATTCTGTTCACGATTCGGCAGAACATAAAAATTCTCCGGAGAGTTTTGAATATCCAAAGCGGGAAATTTACTCAAGACAAACACCTTGTGGCCTGCCTGTCTGAAAATCTGACACAACTGAAGAGTCACAGCTTCAATACCGCCGGCAGTTGATACCGGAACTGTGGATGTGAGAAACAGAATATTCATATCACCGCTTTATCCTGGTCCGGATGCGTGCTTTTATGCGCTTGAAAAACCATTTAAAATTTACCATGAGCGATAAGAAACACCACAACAGATAAAGCGGAGAAAGAACACAGAGGGCCAATACCGTAAAGCACCGGCTGGTTCTGAATTTGGCGATCCATTTTTCAAAAGCCGTTTCTCCACAGACAAATCTATGATAATCAACGTAAACCAAATGCCCCAGCAGGGCAATAAAAGATTGTTTTCTTTCCTCAATGATATTTTCAGAATTCATGGAAGAAATTCCCGAACAATCATAGTGAGTAAGGATTTTATCTATCACGACATCTTTGATTTCTTCAAAACAATACAGTTTCCGGAAGAAATCCCCGTCCGCAGTAATCTTGTAAACGGTATTGTAATGATATTTCCGTAGCCAAAATGTCCTTATAACAGTTGCCTGATGCGGGATCGTATTATTAAAAAGAAACAGCCCGGTTATTTTTTCTGCCGGATGAACAATTTGTAAAACTTTTGAGTTCAAAGTTTCAGCAATCGCAAAACGGAAGACATCCGCTTCCGGACGTTTTTGCATTTCCGTCAGACATCGAGCAAGACTGTCATCCTGCTGGAAAATGTCGCCGGAATTCAAAAAGAGACAGAAATCGCCATGACAAAGGTCGATCCCTTTGTTCATCGCATCATAGATTCCCCGGTCGGGCTCGCTGATGGCAATGGTATTCGGACGATTGATGGAGCGGGTAAACTCGGCGCCGCCATCGGTGGACGCGCCGTCAATTACGATCCATTCAAAGTTTTGATCCGTTTGATCCAGAACGGATCTTACAGTATCCTGCAGCCCCGACAGATTATTGCGGTTGATGGTTATGATCGAAAGCAGCATATTCTCGCTGGTTGCAAATACTGATTTATAAGCAGTTTCTATCGACACGCAGGATCAAGCTTGATATTTCCTGGCGACAAAGAGACGGAGACCATATGGCCGAATATCATGATAACGCCATATCCCGAAAAACAAATTTCCGACATAACATAACCATGATGGCAGTTTTCTTAACTTTTTTGAACGATCAAAAAGATTATGATCGACGGTTGACCGTCCCCCCAGCAGATCTTTGGAGAAGTCCATTATTTTCAGATTATCGGTAAGAGCCTGCCAATAACTATGATAAAAATAATTTTCATACCGCCACGGAATCGATTGTTCTCCCCACAACGGCGCCCAGAGCAAATGCGGAGGAAGCAGCTTGCAATTCTGGAAATGGAAATAGATGACCGGTTTCCCATCCGAATACAAATGCCCGGCAACGAAGGAAAAAGCATGCTTTTTCATATTCCACGGGGCCAGGCCCTGCGGCTTGGTCTTTTCTGCAATCACAACATCATGAGGAAATAATTCGGGCCACCAGTCCAGATATTTCTGGTCGGCAAAACGCCCTGGCTCCTCACGGTCATAGCACCATTCGATACATTTACCCCGCCACCATTGCAGGACTTGTGTTCCGGCAGGATTGTTTCGATAAAGTTGAAATCCGACATTGAATCGGCCATGTTTTTCAATCGCCTCTTCGTGTGCAGAAAAATCATGCTCATAAATCAGAATCGACTTTTCACCCAGTTCTTTCCAAATCGGTTCCGGAGTGGAAAAAAACATAAAATCAGAATCGACGTAAGCCAGGATATCGATTTCCGGATTCCGGTGAAACAGATAAAGCGGCAACGCCGGACTCAGAGTGAAAAAGTATTCCACCAGGGAACGGTTTCCCTTACATGCAGCCGTTTCCGGATCAAAAATTTCCAACTCGGACAACCGGACAGGTTCAAGCTGGGGATCTGCGCCTTTCAGTTTCTCATAAACAGGCTCGTCAAGACAAAGGACAAACAGTTTGAAGTCGATGCCGGTCTTTTTCAAAGAACGGAACATCGTCAACCCGTAAACGAGATAACTATCGTTGAAATAGGTGCAGAAATAACGTTTCATCGAAAAAAAGCCTGAACATTTTCAATCACATAGCGAACTTCTTCCGGTTTCAGTTCCGGAAACATCGGCAGACTCAGCAGTTGCGGATTAACTTCTTCCGTCGCGGTCAATTTCACCGGCAGAGGCACCTGGCGGTAGGCCGGCTGCAGATGAACGGCCACCGGGTAATGGACCGCACAGCCGATCTGGCGTTCTGCCAGGTAATTCATCAGCTCATCCCGGCGACCATTCAAAACCCGTAAAACATACTGGTGATAAACATGACGGCATCCGGCTTTTTCACTCGGAACGATCAATCCGTGAAGCCGGCGGAAAGCATCCGTATATTGCCTGGCGATTTTACGGCGTCCCTCATTGTCGGCGTCAAGACCGGTCAATTTAGTCGACAAAATCGCCGCCTGCAACTCATCCAGCCGACTGTTCATCCCGGAATATTCACTGATATAACGTTTGGTCCAGCCATACTGCCGGAGAGCCTTGAGTTTTCCAGCCAAAGCGGCATCATCGGTGACGATGGCGCCCCCATCACCCAGGGCCCCCAGATTTTTGGTGGGATAAAAACTGAATGCCCCTCCGCGACAGATCGTTCCGCAATGGTGGTCGCCGATCATGGCGCCATGGGCCTGAGCACAATCCTCGATCATCTGGATGCCATACTTTTGAGCCACTTGCTGCAACGCAGGAAGATCGGCCGGATGCCCGAATAAGTGAACAACGACCGCAGCCTTGATTTCAGGCTCTTTTTTCAGCAGAGCTTCGAGTGAATCCGGAGACATGGTAAACGTTTCCGGATCAATGTCGGCAAAGCGGACAACGGCACCAATCCGTTCGATCGCAGCAATCGTGGCAACCGCAGTATTGGCGACCGTAGCGACCTTATCCCCCGCCTGAATGCCGATCCCGCGCAACAGCAGTTCATCGGCGTCAGTTCCATTGGCCACACCGATACAGAACTTCGCGCCCAGCCAGGCGGCAAAAGCCGTTTCGAAATTCTCGACCTGCCTGCCGAGAATATACCAGCCGCTGTTCAAAACCTCGCGGACCGCCGAATCGATCTGCTCTTGTTTCGACAAATAAGATGCGTAGGGAGAACACTGCGGGATTTTCATTTGGTTCCTTTCCTAACCAGGGACAGAAATTCGTCATAGTTGCGAATATAGTCTCCCTCGTCATAATAGTCGGATGCGGCAACCAGCAGCACACAGCCGCTCGAAAAATCGTGCATGGTATGCCACAGCATCGGACCGAGAATAATCCCTTCGTTTTCACGCTTCATCTCGATATCCTGCTGATGAACGCCGTCATCCAAAGACAACGTGAAACTACCGTTGATACAGAAAATGACTTGTTTCAACTGGCGATGTGCATTTTTTCCGCGAATGCTGGAAAAACTGTCAAGATTATTGATGAAATAGATTCGTTTGATCTCAAACGGGATCTCTTTCAAAGAATTCATGACACATAAGACACCATCGCGGTCATCAATGATTCGCGACAAAGAAACCAAACCGGAATGTTCAACGAGGAAATTCATTTTCGCTTTTTTAACAAAACTCCCGTGTTATGAAAGATAAAATATTTACCTGTGTTATCCTGCAACCTATATAATCCGTCAACAGGTGAAACCCAATTGAATATCAAGGCCCTGTCGGGAAAATAGAGCTGCCAATGACCGGTGGAAAAAATCCGTAAGGGGTAACTGGCCGAATAAATCTCCGGCGATACCGTCTGAACCGTGATTTGCGAAATGCTTTTATCTACAAATTCAGGATTGCGATCAATAATGATATAATCACAAAAAGAAAATTGGCCAACAATCTCCTTCCAATTTTCAATATACTGCAGAACACTGGAACATAAAACAACATTGATTCGACTCAAATCGGAGATATCCTCTATTCTGCGATAAAACGACAACGGGGCATCATATCGAAGAGTCTTGGCAATATCGATAAACTTGTCTTGTTCAACCACATTCCACGTCAAAGACTTGGTTGTTTCGCTGAGAACCTTCCGATTCTGCCAGAAAGTCGATCCCAAGGCGCCACCAAAATCAAGTACATTCAAGTTCCCGCCATTTTGTGATGCGACATAAAGCAGCGCACTGAGCAAAGGATAGTTGTAATCTTCCCGATCAAACAAACAGGAATCCCGTTCAAATACCGCCTTCCCGTCAATGACCGATTGGGTCGCATCTCTGACTTTTGAAATAATATTCTCGGCATCATAACCGACAGAGCAATTCCGGGCTTCATTCCAATCACGATAATCCCCTGAGTATGAAATTGCGCATTTTGATGCCGGACGCATTACTTTCTCAAAGACTTTAACAAGACCGTAAGGCAGAAAAAAACGAATAATTTTTTTTATGAACATGTAAAATTACCAATGATCATAACATTAAATATTCGGCGGCAACAATTCCCCTAAATATACGATTCGGTTAGGTTCAATTTGCTGTCGAGCAATAAATTTAAAATGTGAAGAAAAACGATTATGAAACCATTCTTCAGTATACCAATCTGGAACAGGGGGAGCAAAGTGCCCATCCCATAGTCCCAGCGGCATAAATTCAATTAGAACATATTTGTCCGAATACTGTGCAATAGCAGAGAAAATCAAGTCAACAGGGATTTTCTGAGTGAGAATCAAATGGTGAGTTATTGCGGTTGCAAGGACCAAATCAGCTTTGTATTTAGCCTTTTTTCTTCCACATTCAATTTCTTCGTAATCGATTATATTGCAACAAGCAGGATAAATCGGCAGTTTCTTTTCCCGGACGAAGCAATATAAGCGATCAACAGCCCCCAAGTCATAATCCAGGGAAACTCCCCAGTCAATCAAGTTTTTGCTCAGTAAAAATTTGGTTAATTCGCCTTGGTTGCCAGCCAAATCAATGGAACAGGATATTCCTTTGCAATGTGTTTTTACAAGATTCGATATATTTATAAAGCGTTTCATATTTTCTTCTGACTGATCAAAGAAATCCGACTGATAATTTGACCAGAAAGTAGTATCCTTTCCAGAAACATGGAGCCTGGAAACCTTCTTCAATAGAATACGGTAAAAGAATATATCTCCTTTCAGCAGTTTCTTAACAACAAAAAAAGATAATATTTTATTGATCAGACGAAAAGGTAAAGTAACCCAAGCTCGAAAACGTTGACAAATCCGTGGATGTTCTGTAAAAAGGAGTCGCGAATAATTGCAATCTCCAAGTATTAAATTTGCCAAATAATCATGTCCTTTGGACCAAAGGGACAATGGCCAATATATTGTTCTCAGAAATTCCATTGTTCCGGATACAGGCTGCCGCAAGTCTGCTTTTTTTTCAAAACTGCCTAAATCACACCAAACAGGCGAGCCATAATCAAAAAGGATATTCCACGGATGACCGTCGATTAAATTATAATCATATTTCTCACATAATATTAAAATTTTCAATACCAAAGCAGCGGCATCTTTGAGCATGGAAAAAGACCATGTATCAGGTTGCGATATAAACGGTATATATCTGCTTTCAATTAAAAAATGATCATTATCATAAATAAAATCATTGTTAATATTTACCGGAACAATTAACTTTTGTTGAACTAATTCATGATAAAATTGAGACGCCAACAAATTTTCAAATTCTTGTCTCTTATTATTTTTTACAATACGGAAAATATGATCCTTATACTTGCAGGTCTTTCCAAGTCTGTCAATATCATAATACGATAAATATAAAATTTCATTTTTATCAATTACTGCAGCCATTTTTGACGCTCCCATTAAAACTTCCACGAATGTTTAATATGCACCAGGCCTTTACTTACAGGATTTTGACCCGTTTTATATAAATCTCCAGATAAGATCCGGAACGAAATTACCCTTTGTATGTAATCCGTGTAAACGCCATTCACTATAATTGCAATATTAATATAGTAACTACCCGATGTCAAAGAAAAACAATTGTCCAGATCCAGTCGCAGACAGCCTGGACCTTTTTTTGTCACCCAAACCGAATCCGAGGCCGTTGAATCAAAAAATAAAACTGTTCCGTTAAAATCATTGTTTATACTTAAAAGAATTTGCGGATGTTTTCCTTCTTCTTGGCTCTTATATTGAACAATGATCCCAAAGGGATCTCCTTCAAATATGTCGTTTCCGGATAAGCTGTTCACCAATGACACCTTTGTCATTTTAATCAGCCCATTTCCTTCCCGATTCATTGACTCAAGAGAAACATCCTTCCCTTGATATAAACACTGCATGTATCTTTCCAAGCAATGATCAACGTCTGATTTCATTTGAATCTTTCCATGATTCAAAAGCATCGCGGTTGAGCAAAGATTTTTGATTGCGCCCATATTATGACTGACAAACAATATGGTCCGACCTTCCTTATTTGCGGCATCATCCATCTTTCCCAGACATTTCTGCTGGAATTTTATATCGCCCACGGCCAAGACTTCGTCCATAATCAGAATCTCCGCATCCAAGTGGGCGGCGACTGCAAAGGCCAGTTTCACAAACATACCGCTGGAATAACGCTTCACTGGAGTATCGATAAACTGTTCCATCTCGGCAAAGGCAATGATCTCATCCAGCTTTTTGTCGATCTCCGCTTTGCGCATGCCCAGGATCGCACCGTTCATATAGATGTTTTCCCGTCCGGTCAATTCTCCGTGGAAACCGGTGCCGACTTCCAGCATCGAAGCAATACGGCCATTATAAGATATGGTACCCTTAGTCGGAGCCGTCACCCTCGCCAGCAGTTTTAACAGGGTCGATTTGCCGGCGCCGTTGTGACCAATGATGCCGAGCGCTTCGCCTTTTTTGACTTCGAAAGAAATATCATCCAGCGCCAGGAAACGTTCGCCGAACCGGGATTGGTCAGAACCAATTATCGACGTAGGGTCTTCTTTGCCGCGCATCTTTGCCCACAACCGCTGCAAATCAGCTTTCAGCGTAGTACCGCCAATCATGCCCAGCCGGTATTCTTTAGAAACGTGTTCAACCCGGATCGCTATATCACTGCTCATAACCAGTCTCCGTCAAATCGTATCCATGAAAGTTTTTTCCACCCGGCTGAACAGCAGGATCCCGAGAGACAGCACGATCAGCGTGATCACCCAGCTGATGGTGTAATAATGCCAGTTGAACTCGCCCAACCCAAGCAAGGCATGACGAAACGCATTGATGACCGGAGTCATCGGGTTGAGCATATACCAGGACAGGTATTTTGCAGGAATGATCTTGATGTCGTATGCGACCGGAGTTCCGTACATCCAGAGCTGCAAACCGAAACTTATCACAAATACCAAATCGCGGTATTTCGTGGTCAGGGCGGAAATAATGATCCCGCACCCGAGACTCAACATCGCCATCTGCAGGATCAGCAGAGGGATCAGCAGGATATACCAGGTCGGCTGCACGGTGCCGATCCACAGGTAATAGGCGTAAAAAAACAGGAACATGCCACCTTGGATCGTAAAAGAAATCAGCCCGGTCAGGACGGCGGAAATCGGCATCACCAGGCGGGGGAAATAGACTTTTCCCATGATGGCGGAATTGCCGGTGAAAGTGGCGGCGGTCTGGGTCAGACAGCCGGCGAAATAGCCCCAGGCAATCGTTCCGCTCATATAAAAGAGGAAGGACGGAGTCCCCTTGGCGGCAAGGCCAGCCAGATTGCCAAAGATCACCGTAAAGAAAACCGTGGTCAGCAGCGGCTGGATGATCGCCCACGCCGGACCGAGGATGGTCTGCTTATACAGCGCAACAAAATTGCGGCGGACGAAAAGCAGGACCAGATCGCGGTATTTCCACACTTCGCGGAGATCAATGTCAAACCAGCCGTTTTTGGCCGTTATGACCGTATCGAATTTATCTTCGTTCATTTTATTCTGCAAAAAATGATAAGTCAAACACGCAGGAGGAAGAATGGAAAATCATGCCACAAATTTCCGAATCATGCGTCCGACACTGTGGCGGATGAGACAAAAAGAATAGGAAAGTTCGTACCGGGCCATGGTCAACAGGGTAAACAGGCTGACGGCAAATAAAACCTGGATCGTGAAATCCGTGCTGCGCATGACGAAAATCATAAAAGCGAAAAAGTCAAACGCAACCATCCCGAACCACATGATCACCACGGTCCAGGCATGACTGTGGATCATATTTCTCAGGCGGTAATGAAGATGATACAGGTCCCGACCCATGATCTCGCATCCGCAGCTTTTCAACAAGGCTTTCACCTTGCGGCGCCACACGGCCAATCCCATATCGCAGAAAGGAATCCAGAAAACCAGCAGCAAGGTGGCACTGTTGGTGACATTGAAATTCCCCTCGTTGATCCGCAGGGACAAAGCCGTGCAGACCAGCCCCAGGAACAAACTGCCGGTATCGCCTAAAAAGATTTTGGCAGGATGGAAATTGAAAACCAGGAAACCCGCACAGCACCCGCCAAGCAGCAGGGCAATGATGATCACTTCCCGGTTCCGCGTCAACATTGCCAGCAACAGGAAAGCGCCCGCAGCAATCATCGCATTGCCGGTGCAAAGTCCGTCCAGACCATCAATCAGGTTAAACGCATTCAGCATCGCCACGCCCCAGAAGACCGTCAGCATGATGCTCCAGAAATCATTTACCGGCCAGATCAGAAAATAACTGATCCGAAATCCGCCAATCCAGAGCAGCAGAATCGACAAGGCCTGAAGCAATAATTTTTTTCTGGGACTCAATCCCCAGCCGTCATCCACGATTCCGGTGATCAGCAGAAATACTGCCGCAGGAAGAAACCGGAAAAAATGGGGAAGCCATTGGAGATAAAGAAAGTGGGAAACGATCAATCCAAGGGTCATAAACGACAGCGCGATCGCAATTCCGCCGCCGCGTACAACCCGATTCGGATGATCACCATCATCCGAATTCCAGAATTTGAATTTTTCCAGCAGAAACTTCACCGGCAAAGTCAAAATCAATGTCAGGACAAAAGATTCAACTGGTAATTGCCAGAAAGAAAACATGAGAGTTACAAGTTATAAGTTGCAAGTTGCAAATTACAAATTTGGGGGTTCTTTGTCTTGATTCAGATGAAAACAGCGAGCGGACACAGCTGCTCATGTTTCTCAGCGTCAATGTGCCGCACGCTGTATTCAAGTTCCTGCGGACGGAAATCCGCAGGAAAGTAACAATCAATCAGAAGCTCGTGGCAGAGAACTCGTAATTGACCACACGCCCATTCTTATCGAAATTGATAGTAAGGGCTGCGGTCTTGTAGGACGAACGCTCAGAACTGACTTCTGCGCCGGCATTGACACCCGCGATGCCGCCGCCGCGCGACAAGGTATTGGCCTTGTAGGGGAAGATCGCCGCAAAACCGCCGGACAGGTTTCCGCCCGTGCCGGAAGAACGAACAGCGACCCGGGTATAGATCCAGGTAGTGCCGCCCTTTTCATTTTCAAAGGTCATGCTCGGAGCGCCGATGTTGCGAATCACATCGTTTTGAGTCGTTTTGTTCCGGGTGATACGGAGACCCATAGTGGAAATCTCATCCGTGGTCGAAGCCTCCCCGAGTGCCTTGTTCAATTCCTTGATGTTGGTGCATCCGGAAACCAGCAGAGCGGAAGCGAGACCGACAACTGCAGCTGTAATCATTTTTTTCATCGTAATCAATCCTTATTTTCTTTTGTTTGAAACAGATTCTTTGCTTGCAGCACGTTCTTTACCTGCAGCACGTTCTTTACCTGCAGCACGTTCTTTACCTGCAGCACGTTCTTTGCTTGCAGTGTTCGCCACGTTGAACTTCTGGTAAATGGAACCGCTGTTCTTACGCAGGAAGATCTCCTTGCGCAAAACGCCGAAGAAACGGGTGGCGAAAACACCCTCAGCAACGGGAACGCCTTCGCTGTCGAAACGCGCGTTCAGACGAACCAGAGTCTGGGTCCGGGCCAGAGGTTCAAGCGTGACAGAAACGTCGATCTGCTTGAAGACAGCAGTTTTGGAAAAGAAAACGCCGCCGTACCAGCTGGGATTCGAGACTCCAAGCTGAGTCAGCAGCAAACCGCCCTGCGTGTACTGGATCTCTTTTTCGTAAGTATTCTGCCAGACGCCGTAAATGAAACCACTATTCTTGTCAGCCTGTTTCAGAATGAATCCGTTGAGCTGCAGAGTGGAAATCACACTATACCAGACATCATTGTATGTGGCATCGAGATCTCCGCCGATATTGCGAACATTCAATGCACGCTGCTGAAGTCCGTTCAAGCCGGAAGAGGTATCCTGCGGCGGCTGCGTGTTGAGACAGCCGGAACCCAGCAGGATCACGCCGAGCATGACGGCTGCAATTCCTGAAATTTTACGCATAATCAAACCTCCGGATGATTAGAATGAGGTTACCAGCATATTGTAAGACTTCACTTTGTCATTGGCATCAAACCGGACAACGAGAGTCGCTGTGCTGATTGATGTCGTGCTGGTTCCGACGCGTCCGGTGGCGGATACGCCGGCATCACCGGCGCCGCGTCCGGGATAAGGAATATTCTGGTTCCGACCGGTGAAAGCGACATCATCGCTGAATGCAAAAAGCGTCAGAAAATAGGCGCCCGCGCTGTATCCCTGCGACGTGCGGCGGACTTTCATCTGATCATAGGTCCAGATCTCGCCATTGTCCGAATCCATGGCGATCACGTTCGGCGCACCCAGCGCTTTGAAAACTTCCAGACGGGTGGTTTTGCCGGCCTTGACTACAGTCTTGACATGACCCGAAGTCAGACGCAGATTCGCATCAAAGGGTTCCGGGGAAAGTTTTGTGGAGCAACCAGCCAGCAAACCGGTTCCGATTACCGCCGCCATCGCCAGCAGTGCCTTTTTTGAATACTTCATGTGCTTCTCCTTGTTAAGGTTTTTTGTTTTATTTTATGAAACTCAAGTTTTTCACAATTCCGAAAATGTCTCACGGGCTTTGGGATCGCTGGTGGTGTCCACCGGATTGCTGTTCGGAGCTCTCTGATCCCGCCACGGACCAAATTCCATTGCCTCTTTTTTGGCTTCCGGAGTCAACGGTTCCAGTGTCAGATACACATTCGTTTCCTTCAGTTCCCAAGCGTTGTCGAAGCAGAGTCCGATAAACGGAAGCAGCAGGAAACAACCGGTGATCGTCTCGATCTTGCCGACCGTGCTCAATTTATAATCGATCGCATAGATCTTTTCGCGGTAACCCTCCTTATACGCAGTGATCATCAGCTGTTTGCCCGTCGGCGTTTCGATGAATAACGGACTGTTGTTCCGGTATTCCACTCCGTTGGCGATCACGGTGGCATCACTGGGAGCCACATCGACGGTAATGATTTGGGTCCGACACCCGCAAAGCAGCAGCAAGGCAGATGCCAATCCGAGAAACATCGTTCTTTTCATTTTATTCTCCTTTTATATTCAACTTATTTGTAAATGAAACTGGACGGACTGCCGAACGGACCGGCCAGACCGTTGAGCAGCTGGACGGACGGCATGATCTGACGAATCAACACATTCCATTCGCTGATCGCATCACGCGGGATAAAAATGATATCGTGGGGGTTAAGCCGGAAATCCATCACCCTGCCATAGCGGATTTCGCGGATATCCAGCGTAAACACCACCGGATTCTTCAGCCCGCCGCGAATCACCTTGACATCCCGGGAATTAGTTTCCTTCAGCCCGCCGGCCATGGCGATCGCCTGCAGCAGCGTGAGATTCGGCTGATACGGATAACAATCCGGGTCCCCGACTTCGCCGAGCACAGCGATTTTGCCGGCGTTCAAAGACGGAATATGGATATAATCGCCATTCATGATCGGAATATTGTGCAGGGGATTTCTCTTGATCAAAGCTTCTTCAAAATCCACTGGCAACACCTTGCCATCACGCATCACATAGGCATTTTCCAAATCGGCCAGTTCATACCGGTCGTTGTCCCGGCCGCTGGCGGTCGCGAACCCGCCGGACATCGCCACGGCATCGGCCAGTCGGAATCTGCCGAAAACAAAGGTCTTGACCCCGGTCTTGTTGACCGCCCCGCTGATCGCAAATTCATCGGGGGTGACTTTCAAGGGTTCTATGATGACACTGCAGTTCCGGACGAATTTACTGTATTTTTTCTGCAGCAGCTCCATTGTCTGCGGAATCGTCAATCCGGCAACTTTCACATAACCGATCGGCGCCACGCTGATCGCACCGTTCGGCAGAACAACCACTTTTGAAGGAGACGCCTCCGTCTGACCATCTACCACAATGGCAAAAGAATCACCCGGATGCAATATGTAATCGGGAGCTTTCACCTTCTGGAGTTGCTGCAGTTCCGCAAGAATCTTTTTCGGGTCCGGCCTCGGTCCTTCCAGCCGATTGTAGGTGGTGGAATTATTCGGCACGGCTACCGGCACAAACGGCGTGGTGGCACAGCCCCCCAGCAGCAGAACAGCCGCGCCACAGGATGCCGTTTGAATCACGAATTTCCTGTCAAATCTCATATTCCCACCTCCCGAATAAACACATCGCTCGTGTGGTTCTCGATCAAACGTTCCAATGTATCTTTCTTCCTTCTTTCCTTTTCCAACTGCTTGGATTTGTTTTCAATAATCGAATCAAGCATCATCGACAGTTTCAAACGCTGAAGCGCCTGGATATTATCATACAAATAGAGAATGTCATTCGGCATGCCGGTCAGTTTTTTCGGTTTGAGAGTCATCTTGTAAAGATCGGGTTTCTGCTCCGCAAGTTTTTTGCGGATTTCCTCGCATTGACGATCCATTTCCGCCAATTGGATTCTCATGATCCGCAGTTTGGCGTCATTCGGAGTATAGATCTGACGGGCCAAATCATACTGCAGCTGCATTTCGGAACGCTTCCCCTCCATTTTGGTGATGTAAGCGCCATGCGCCTCCATAAACTGCTTCTGGGCTTCCAGCAGCTGATTGTTCAACGCGGTCATTTCCTCCGGCGATTCGATCGGACGCAGTTCCTTGGTCTCCTGCAGGACCTGACGGGCATTCTTCAGCTCATCCAGTTCTTGCATGAACATCTTGATTTTCGCATCGCTTCGTGTCAGATTCGTTTTGTTGGCCTCTTCCCAGGTTTTCTGATATTCCTGCATGAACGCGAGACTCAAAGCACGCGCCACTTTGCTCGAACGACCGACACTCATCGTGTTCACAATGATACTGAAACTTCTCTGGGAAGAGAGACGTTCCCGCACATCCACATTTCTCACCAATTCGGAATACGGTTCATCCCAGCCGTATTTTTTCGCGATCGGTTCCAGAATCTTGGGATCGGTTATCGTCTTTACGATCATGGCACGCGTCAATCGGACCGTATCTCCATTGAAATCCAAGTCCATATCCGCCTGACGCAGAGTCACCATTCCGCCGAAGTCGGGTTTCTGCTGATATTTTTCAGTGATCTGATACGCGGCAAAAATGATAAACGCTGTCACGAAAATAAACAGAACCACAGAAATACCGCTGTGGCGTATGAATTTACGTATATTTTTCGATCTTGGTGACATCCGTCATTCCTCCTCTACCCCGTTCAGGATCACTCCGGAAATATCCAGATTCGCGCGTCTCAGTGCATCTGCAGTCTGCTTGATCACGGGACCCTCTGTTTTGCCTGAGCGAACCAGCAGCAGCACTGAATCCGCGGAACTGCCGGCCGATACGATATCCGCCGTTCCCAAGTGACAGGAAACATCCAGAAACGCGTAATCATATTCCTGCTTCAGCTTGCTCATCAGATCTTTGAACTTCGGCGAAACCATCAGATTGGCGGAATTCAGATTCGGATTCCCGCAGAAAAGCACATCCATATTCAAATTGTTCAAGTTCCGCTTCACTGCATGTTCAAAATCGGTCTCATCCGACAGAATGTTCATCAGGCCGGTTTCGCCTTTCTTTCCGAAATAACTCTGCAATCCGCGCTTGCCGGTATCGCAATCCACCAGCAGCACCTTGTATCCGGCCTCAGCCAGCGCTGCCCCCAAGTTCGCCGTGCAGAAGGTTTTTCCCTCCTTCGCATTCGTGCTGGTAACCGCAATGACCGAACCGTCGGTCTTGTCTTTCGGACGGTTATTGATCAAATTCACACGGAATACCCGGAAGTCCTCCGCCAGCTGCGAGCGGTCATGCGCGGAATCTTCACGATTGGTGAACAGCAGAGGATTGCTGTGCTCCAAGGCATAATCCTTATCTTCATGCACCGTTCCGACCACCGGCAGGTTCAAGGTGTTTTCCACCTCTTCGGAGGTCCGTATGCGGCGATCCAGAACCCGGACTGCCGCATATGCCATGAACATCAGCAGGAATCCGCCGATGAACCCGCCAAGCACATTCCGCGGAATCTTCGGTGCGATCGGCTTCAGCTGCAGCGCGGGTTCTTCAATGATCTGCGTATTCTGGATACCCACCAGCTGCTGCACCTTATTGATGAATTCTTTTGCGTAGATTCGCGCGACTTCCTGCGAATAAACGGGATTGTCGCTGGTGATATCGATCCGCATGATTCGAGATGCCTTGACCATCTCGGCTTTCACTTCGTATGGCTTACGCGCCCATTTTCCCTGTTTGGCCAATTCATCTTCCACACCTTCGGTCACAACATCAATATTCACCAGCTGCTGATAGTCGCCGCTCAACTCGGAACCCAATTGCAGTTCCGAACCGATCGATCCCATTCCGACCGGTCTGACCAAAGTAGCTTTCTCCAGCGGATTGTTATCCGTCACCCGTCCCAAATACAGCGATACCGATGACAAATACACCGGCGTGATAAACAATTTGCTGTAGACCCCGACGGCCGCTCCGGCCAGGAACGCCACAAACAGGATCATTTTCCATTTCTTCCGGAAAATATCCCAAAAAAACCAGAAATCCATGTTTTGCATTGACCTACCTCCTTGTCAGATTTTCACTCTGACGCTTCTATCGTTATTTGATTTCTTGCTCAATCCAACCGTATTATTTTTCTTCAAATCCGATGTCTGATGCAGATTCATTCCGTGATCCTTTTCAGATCAGCAGCGGAAACGGGATATTCCACATGATGCCCCAGCATCGTAATATTGATCACGATCATATTGTTTTCATCATCACGACGGAAAACATCGGCGGTCAATCCCTTCAAACAGCCGTCTTTTATCAACACTTTATCGCCGACTTTGATTCCTGGATTGATGTAGACCGGCGATTGCTGCGCCAGCAGCTCACACTTCTGCAAAGCATTCAGCTCCTCTATCAGCGTATTTTCTTTGCTCTCCTCGTATTGCAGAGCGATCTGACTGATCTGCTTTTCCCTGTAGCGCAAGGCCGTCGCTTCTTCCCGGGTAGTGCAGAGGAACAGATAGCACGGAAACATCGGTACTTGCGTTACAACTTTCGTATAATGCATCATATAGGCATGCGGAATGGTCGGCAGATAACACATGATCCCGGAATTTTCCAGTCTTTCCGCTATTTTTTTCTCCGCCCGATAGCGGACATACGCAAATCCCCAGAAACGGTCAGGGTGCTTCACTATTTCAATTTTGCTCATAAAAAGCAGATCCCGCCCATGCAAAAACGATCACATGTTCATCCAATTTTGACCCGAAAGGTATTTCACCTCACGCAAAAGCCTTGTCGCTTGATCATCCGATTTTGCTTCAGGGGTCATTTAATCCATGCAAAAGCCCTGTCGCTTGATCATCCGATCTTGCAACCATAAAAATTTTTATGTTACTTTCGTAACATTTATGACCCATGCAAAAAGCCGCGGATTTCAGCATTGCAACTGAAATTCGCGGCTGTCACGTTCCCCCATAATTGCCGAACTCACAACATGTGCTGCGAAATTCAGCCTGGTATTCAGGACCCGATCCCGAAAACCCGCTTCCTTCATACGAGGAAACATCCGGCAGAAGGTAAAGACAAAATCCCGCCGGATACATTATCTATATCGGAAGCAAATACCGATTTGTTAAACTTAAACCGAGTCAGTTCAGAATACTATTTGCTGAAATATAACGGTTTTCAAACAACCCTGCCTGCAATACTGAAAAACAATCCTGCAAACATCTTATTAATGTAGCACTGAAATCCAAAAATTCAAAAGCAAATCACATAAAAATCGGATTTTTTTCGTATTCCACACCAGATACGAGCTCACGGCTATAGTCACCGGACGAAGGAGAAAGCATCGGTCGATATTCGCAGCAAAAAAAATCAATGTTTGGAAAGAAGCGGACAAGAGAGAATAAAAGAATGGTCGGGTAACGACTCGACCATCAGCGCGCCCCTGTTTAAGGCAAAAAAGTCATAAAATACTGGTAATAAACACAGTTTATTCGCTGTTGCGAACAATCGCCCTAACGGCGTTTTTTGCGCTTTTGATTCTCCGTTCGCCCAAAATCCTCCTCAAATCAAAAGAACTTGCGCTGTTTCGCAGCAACAGACACCATTTAACGGAGAATTTTCTGCACCAAAGTCCGAGTTCATAACCGAAAAAGGGAGTAATTCCGGCGAAAAAGAACACGGTCTTTCGCCTTTCGGGCGTTTTTGCCGTTTTACAAACGCCGCGCCGCTATCCCGACACGACCTTTTGCCGCCCGATCCGGTGCATCACTTCCCGCTTGAGGATAAAATCCGAAAGGCCGGGAAACTGCCGGGATTCAACTGCTGCATCCTGCGGATGACGAATTCAAAGAGTCATTCCTGATGGGAACGGTTCGGTTCGCAGCAATCCCCACATTTTATCTATATACGCCAAGGTATAAAATCCCTCGTAGTAATGGAAATAAAACGCCCCTTTGTCGGTCAGCTCGATAACGCCGTTGTTTTCATGTATCATTCCGGCAAGTTTGGCCATTTTCAACTCCGTCCCGAACATTTTTTTCAGCGGGACGCCAAAGAAGAGTTCAAAATCGGCCGTTATCAGCCTGGTCGTGTATAAACGCCAGAACAACCAATAGACCATCCGCTGGCGGCGCGTGAAATCACACCTCAGCGCGGTCGGAAGCCGCCCTTCGTTGATTCGCTTACAGTATGCTTCAACGGAAAAGGTGTTGACCCGGAATTGATTTTTGAGCAATGTCGCCGCCGAACATCCGAAGCCGATGAAATTATCCCTGGTCATGGAGGAGTATCGATGATGTCGGTCGCGGGTGAATGTCCAAATCGAATCGCGGAAACAGCCGATCTCGCGGAAAAAGTCCGTTATTTCATCCAGCAGTTTATGCTTTTCGCGATTGCTTACGGCTTTTACCGGTGTGGACGAAAACGAAAAATTGATGAACGGATATATCGCGATATGGTTCGCCCCGTTTCCCAATGCGGTTCGAATGTCGGATTTCAAGTCTTCCGCGCTTTGACCGGGCAAGGCAAAGATGAAATCCATCGACACCGTTTCAAACTCCACCTGTGACAGCGCATTTTTCAACGCCGCGCCGTCAACGGCCTTTCGTCCGAGCAGAACTTGGAATTTTTCCTGAAAAGACTGAATCCCGATGCTTATGCGGCTGACGCCTGCATCCTTCAGTTTACGCAGGGTATCGACATTGACGTCGGCGGGATGCAGTTCGATTCCGATGCCGTCGGTTATTCGATAGTATTTCTGCAAAACAGCTGTGATTTCGCCCAATCTGTCCGCCGCCAATGCCGGCGATCCGCCGCCGAAATAAAGCGATGAAACCGTCGCCGGAAAAGAAGAGTTCGCGGAGAACAATTCGATCTCCGCTTTCAATGCCTCGATGTATTGTTCATACTGCGCCCGATCGAAAACGTTTTTGCAATAGGGGCAAAAGTTGCAAATACTGCGGCAGAACGGAATGTGAACATACAATCCCGGATTGACGACGTCGGCAAAATCCGGCGTTCGGCTTCCGTCGTCCGACGAAAAGGTGAAGGGACGGAAGGAGCGGGTCAGATACATTCTCGTAATGTTGGTCAACATGCTCATCGATCGTGTGTCTGTCAGATATATTTCAGGTAAGTCTTTAACATATCAATGATTATCCGCGGGTTCCCGCGGAACAGCAAAGTGTATTCGGCCACAAAAAAGTACCCGCACTTTTCACATAGTCCGGGAATGTCGATACATCTGCCGCAAATGCTCAATTTTCCGTTCTCGATCACGACGCATTGGCGGCAAGGAGTCGGGAAAGTATTGCTTATCAGATATGGCAGTGCGCTTTTCAAATTGAAAACAGGCGCGCCGTCGTCTATTGCCCGTTCAATAACATCTGCACACCGTTGCTTATCTTCACGAGTAAGCATCAATTCGGCAGTATCGGGATACGGAGTATGGAAATTGAACGATACCGCCTTGATATTGTCCTCTGTTTCGGCGGTTTTTATAACATCCTTAACTGCAAGCATGTTCAATTTGTTTATCGCCATATACAAAACGATGTTCGCGCGGGAGGCGCCTCGGATGTTCTTCAATATCGTGTCATAGGTGTCGCCGCGGATGAGGTTGTGTTTTTCCCGGTCGCCATCCAGAGAGAGCAGGATGATATCGGCCTCGGGCAGGTCGATGGGAAACGTTCCGTTGGTAACGACGTTGACGATCAAAAAACCCATGCGTTTGGCCTCGATGACCAGATCGCGGAGCGTTCTTTCGCCGTCCTTCCATAGAAAAGTCTCTCCGCCGCAAAAGAAAAGGATGCGGCACCCCAGGTCATATAGCGTCCGCATTTCGCGTCGGATCTGAGGATACGGATGGATGACTGCGGTAATGTTGTTCACGGAACAATGCCGACAGTGCAAATTGCACTTGTCAGTGAGTATTACGGTGCCGAGGATCGGCCTATTCCGCCGGAGGATTATCGATTTGACGCCAAACCACGCGAAATATGCCAATGCAGATAGTTTCATACGCGATTCCTTGGTTTGATATAATTTGGCGTAATATAATATTGCCGATGTGAAAAATCAAATTCCCCATCGACATGTTTGCCGGTTGATGGCAAGCCGTTCCGGCGCGACTTCGGAATGATTGCCATGTGGAGAACATTGAAAGTACAGTCCCTGCTTATATCCGTCAAAGGGGGATATTGCAGGCCAATCGGCGCGAGGTCTTACGGCGGTTTGAGGTGGGGCTGGTTGTTTCGGACGCTTTTGCAGTACGCGCGCCACTCGTTCTGCGCCACCACCCCATGCGCGCGAATCGGAGCGACTCTCCCTTTGTTGAGCTGCAATAGTCAAAAGTCCCGTCCTTACGCGGGACGGAGAATTGCTGCCCCGAATTACCGAGGGGAAGCCCCGAGTTCCCTGAAATCGTCTCTTGGAAGAGAGCAAGGGGATGTTTTCTTCACAACTATATGATGTAACGAGATTTGCTGAAAACGCAAAAAAAGTGCTTTCGAGAGGGTGTTTGTGCTTGTAGGCAAAAAAAATGGTCGGGATGGCGAGATTTGAACTCGCGACCTTTTGTCCCCCAGACACGCTTATAACTCTGTAAAATGAGCTCAAAATTTCTTTCTTACGCAGATTTTGTGGACGCTTATTAGACGCTTCTGCCATTGTGAGCGATCTTAGGTAAAGATCGCAAAACAATCATAATAAATTGGTAATATCAACAATGTCACAGAAGAAAAATTGTCGTAGCCGGGGGACCGGCTCCATCTACAAACACGGGAAACAATTCTATTTCAAACTTAGAATCCATGGAAAAAACAAAACCTGCCTCCTGCGAAATCTGGAAGACAAACCTGTTACCACCCGCAAGGAAGCGGAAAAGGCTGCAGCCCTCCTGCAGCCTGTCCTCCGCGCTCAGCAGAAAGAGGAAATCGCCCTGTATGTTGCCGATGCAAAAAACTTGAAGAAGAAATCGTCTGCCATATTTGATGGAATATGGACGATGTTCCTGCATTGCAACAAGCTGGATATGGCTCCAAGAACATTGGAATGCCATCATTCGGCAGTAAAATCGTTCCTGAAATGGGTTCATCAAAAATACCCCGAAATCGCAAAACTGGATCAGATCGACACCCTGATCGCGGTAGAATATTTCAAATACCTTTCCGATCAGAATTTTTCTGCCGTTACCCGCAACAAATATAGAAAGTCCTTACGGCTCATATTCAAAGTCATCATGGAATCGGTCGGATTATCAGAAAACCCATTCGCGAAAATAGAGCAAATACCCGAGCAGCCGATTTCTCGAAAAGAGTTTACCGAGGCACAGGTCGAGGCGATTTTCAAGGGATTTTCGACAGGTTTCTTCTACACTGCGGAACTGGAGGTACTGGGATCGGGACGAAAACGGATCCGCAAGCAGGTCACACGGGAATACGTGCCGATGCACAAGGACGAGATGTTTGTCCTGCTGAACCTCTGCTGCTGGACTGGTTGTCGGGGGCAGGACGGCTGTCTGATGAAGTGGGAAAACGTCGATTGGATCAACCAGCAAATCTCGTATGTCCCGGAAAAGACAGCACGGAAGACGGCATACAGGTCGGTGAGCCTGCCCATACATCCAAATTTGCGAGCGGCGCTGGAAAAAGCAAGAGAATGGCAATCCGAAAACCTGTCCGGAGAGAATTACATCCTTCCGAAAGTCGCTCATCGTTACCAAACAAATCCGTGGGGCATTCAGAAAGATACCATGAAAATCATCCGCTGTGCAACCGGCTTGGAAACCATGGGGAAGAAAAGCGCGGGGCAGCGGATCAAGAATCCGAATCTTTACAGTCTGCACAGCTTCCGGCATATTTTTGTTTCCTTCTGTGCCAATGCGGGGGTTCCTCTTGATGTGGTGGCTTCCATCGTGGGACACGGAAGCACAGCCATGACCCGGCACTACGCTCATATCTCCGATGCGGCGAAAGACAAGGCGATTCAGGCTCTGCCGGTGTTGAGTTTTTCCGAGTCGGCAAACGATTCGGAAAAAGAAGTTCTGCTGAAAGGACTGGCATCCCTGTCTGCAGAGCAGCTGGCAGATTTACTAGCCGCATCAAAAATTACACTTACAGTATAAAATTAGCTAAGGGAAACTAAGTGCTGATCGTGGTAGAAAATCTTTAACCGTTTTGGGCAAAATCGATGTTTTTACAAATTTATTTACAATTAGTTATAGATAAAATGCCATTTTCGATCCTTACCGAATAAGACCTTAGTATACAACACCCATAAACGGGTTAACAAAAATTAAAAAAAGGAAAGTACAAATGTTGAAAGAATCAACTATCGGATTCATCCGGCAGATTCTGGATGGAGACTCGGACGTAACAGAAACAGAAAAGGAACAAATCATGAAAGCGTGCAGATCGCGCACCAAACGGAAACTCATCTCTGCGAAAGCGGCGATGGAGATGCTGCAAGTCAGTCGCCCGACCTTGCGGCAGTATGCAAAAGACGGGCTCATCCACCAGATCAACATCAGTTCGCGCAAGATCCGCTTTGATCTGAATTAGATCGAGCAGCTCGCGGACTACGGGGAGGTGCAGAGATGAGCAGCAAACTAGATTCCGAGATAGAAAAGCTTCTCAAATATCTGGAAAAATACAGACTCCCCGCGCAGGCGGCGGCTGAGCCAGCCATACAACGGGGAGAGGAAGAGGGGCTATCCACAAAGGAACTGACCGTCAAGGAGCCCGGAGATGAAAAAGCCCCTGTCCAGGCATCCGAAGAGATCAAATCCTTGCTGTCCCGCATCTCCCCTGACTGCGCCTACAGCGACTGGTTCAGGGTCGCCTGCGCGCTGAAGCATGAAAAGCAGCCGTATGAGGTCTTCCGGGACTGGTCAGCCCAAGCCCCGAAACGCTTTAATGAAGCGGACTGCAAAAAGACCTGGGACAGCATTGGTGAAGACCATGCTGCAAAGGTCAGCATGGGGACCCTGCGCTGGATGGCTGGGCAATCATGCTCACCCGAGCCTCCCGGACAGGAGCGGATTCATGAGAGCGCAGAAAAATCCATCCTTCCAGAGCCGGAGAGCGTCGATGAGATGGCTGAGCAGGCTCTGGATTTCATCAGCACACTGTTTCGCCCCGGTAAACACTTCGAGCTTGTGCTGAAGAGAGGCTTCAAAGATGGCAAATACTTCCCTTATAGGTGCCGGGAAAATGTCTGCCTTTTTGATCCTGAGGAAAAATCTGAATTCCTGACCCAATTGAAAGAAGACACCGTGGTCCTTTCTCCGAGACTGGGAAAGACGCCCCCGGGCGCATGGATCTCGCTGAACCCCGTGTGTGATGGGGAAAAGCTGGCAGGGAACGCTCCCTCGGACAAGGACGTGACGGACTTCCGTTATGCACTCGTCGAGGCGGATGATCTGAGCAGGGAGGAACAGTGGCGAAAACTCTCCGGCTTGAACCTGCCGATCAAGTGCGTCACCTGGTCGGGAGGGAAGAGTCTGCACGCCATCATCAAGGTCGATGCAGGAACCGATCCGAAGCTTTACAGAGAGCGGATTACGAGGCTGTATGGCTATCTCGAGGAGCACCATTTTCCCGCAGATGCCGCAAACAAGAACCCCAGCCGGCTGATCCGGATTCCGGGCTTCTTCCGGGACGGCGACAGGCAATACCTGTTCGCCCGGGAATCGGGGCCTCGTTCGTGGGACGAGTTCGAAGCGAAAATCCTGTCTGGTGCAGCAGCGCCCAGTCCCACCGAGAGCGACAGCGGAAAGCCGGATCCCTTTCTGGACGAATTGATCGAAGAGTATGGGCCGGCGATTTATCTGGATGGCAAGGGAAATCCCTCTGTCATCAACCAGAACTTTTTCGCCGGTTACACCATACGGAGATGCGGGCTGGTTCGGGATTATGCTTTCTGGCGGCAGTATCAGCCCAAGACAGGGCTCTGGCGGAAAATCCCCGATGCGGAACTCCAGAAACTCGTCTCCTAGCAACTGCTCGCCTATTCGCGTTTGTATGGTGTGCCCTGGCTGGCATCCAAGCGGACGAATAAAATGTGCAAGGACATCAAGTCGTTCATCGACGCAGAACAAACTGGACAGTCGAGCTTCGCAAAGCGTCGCAGAAGAAACGTGATCCACGTCCGCAACGGCATGGTGATAATCGAACAGGACGGCAGCGTCAGCTTCAAGCCGTTTTCTCCCGATTACTACAGTACAAACCGGACGGAGATCGATTACGATCCCGAAGCAAAATGCCCGATGTTCCTGACCAAGCTGCTTGCCCGAAGCATGAAGCCAGACGACATCGAGTGCCTGCAGCTGTATGTCGGGCAGTGTCTTCTGGGGATCAACCTCTCTCAGACCTTCCTCATGCTCACCGGCACAGCCGGAGCGGGGAAATCTACGCTGGTGAACGTAATCGAAGCAATAGTGAGCAGAGAGAACTGCACGGAACTCCGTCTGGAACAGATGGCGGACCGGTTCGAACTGTATCGGCTGCTGGATAAGACGCTGCTGACTGCGAAGGATGTGAAGTCCAACTTCCTGACCACCAAGGGTGCCTACGTTCTCAAAGCACTGGTGGGCGGAGATACCAAGACGGCAGAAGCGAAGGGCAAGAATGAGACCTTCGACGTCGAGGGCATTTTCAACGCGATCATCGTGGCGAACACGACTCTGACCGTCGATATTGACGCAGATAATTCGGCCTGGGATCGGCGTATGCGCTGGATCGAGTATACCTGCGAACCGGTTCCGAGCGAGGAAAAAATTCCGAAGTTTGAAGAACTGCTGCTGGAAGAAGAAGGTTCAGGGATCCTGAACTGGGGGATTGCTGGCGCCTGCAAGTTGCTTGCAAACGGCGGACAAATACCCAGATCCGAAGAGCAGACGAAGCGGATCAAAGAGCTGCTGTTGGAGAGCGACTCCGTTCACGCATTCGTGGAGACCCAAATCATCGAGAATCCGATGGGGAGGGTCACTTCCGAGCAGCTGTATGCCGCCTATTGGCAGTTCTGCCGTACTCAGGACTGGTAGATGGTCCCGCCCCAAAAAGCGGAACGCCTTATCAAGCAGGGAATCGAGTCCCGCTTCCATATCTCCCAGCGACGGGATCTGGGCGATGAAGGAACGAAGCGCGGCTACTCCGGCATCCGGCTGCTGTGATCCCGAGTCAGCATAAAAGTTGCTGCGAAAACGACCGAGATGTTCGAACCATAGACACCTCGGTCGTTTTTTTCTGAAGCCCAAGACAAGACCAAGGAGCTTCTACTGACGTCACGGACGTCACTTTTCAACTCTTAAGAGTAGCGAGAAAGAACACACATAGATAGAGATAAATATGTTATAATAAGGAGTTTCTGACTGCCGTCCGTGGGGTCCGGGGCTTACTAATTCAGGACAAAATTTATTCACAGATTTTATTTTATCCTGTTTGCGTATTATCTCCCAAGGCTATGTATCTGGAATGCCCCTCAAGGTGACGCTGATCGCGGGCGTGTTCCAGGTGAAAATGGAACCGGGAGAAACGGCGGTGGTCGAATTCACTTATCCGGAAGAACTTCTACAGTTCACCGATGGACACGGAGAATTTTATCCGGTCACAGGTGAAATTTCCCTGATGGCGGAAAAATGCCGTCTGACCGTCACCCCGGAGCAACCGCGACACCGGGCATTTTTCCGCTGTGATTTATTTCTGCATCCGCAGGATCGTGTCCACTTCCGATTTGACTGCATTGCTGGAATACGTGGCGCGGGTGACCGCATCGACTTTCAGCTTTGCCGCTTCGGATGTTTTTTTCCCATTCCAGCGCTTCAGAAAACCGGCATTGCGGAGCCGATCCAGAAAACGGGGTGTCTCATTGTTTTCACCGAGGGCCACGCCCAGGATCTTATTGTCCGGGGAAACCACAACCGCCACGTTCACCACGCCGTTGTATCCTGCCACCCGTTCGCGCTTGCCGGCGGGCGGCAGCAGCAGATAGCCGACTACCTGTTTGTTCGCGTCAAGCAGCTGGACTTTTCGATCGGTCATCGTGCCGAATGTTACGGCATTCGGCAGAATTGCCCGAATGTCATCCGTATATTGCCGACATTCCGCAGACGAGGTTTCTGCAGCAGTCATTTTTACATGGACACTGATGAAAAAAGCCAAGCACAAAAGGAACATACTGATTCTGATTGGCGATTTCATATTTTTTCCTCTCCTTTCAATGTTTGTGACTGTGATCATGCTCACCATGGCCTGCATGTTCGCATTTGGAGGTACCGCGGTTCGGACAATCAGCACAGTCATCTTCGACCTGAGATTTGGTTTTCAGCGCATCCTGAAAAGTTTTTTCATCGGCGATTTTCCGGAAATCCGAACTGGCGAAAAGATTTTTTTTCAGTGACGGATGATTCTTTTCAGGTGACTTTGCCAGAATTCGCGCAGTCAGATCCGAAGCGGTGCGGACATCTCCATTGTTTGCCGCACAGCGTGCGTACAACTGGAGACTGTTGGGATCCAGTTTGGCAATGGGGAACTGGGCCAACAGTTTTTCCGAAGCGGCTTTGTCGCCGGAACGTGCAAAAGCCAATGCGGCGCAAAGGACCATGCCGCGTTTTGCCTTTGAAAGATCCAGCTTTCGGAAGATTTCGGCAGCTTCCTGGTTCCGATTGAGATTGAGCAGGGTCACGCCGAGCGTTACTCCGTTGGCGGTGCTGGGTTCTGCCTGATAGATTTTCCGGTCGATTGCTTCCGCTTTGCTGAACAGTCCGTATTTCGTGTAGAACTGGTGCATGGGACGACCGATCTCCACGATCATGCCCGGATCGGTTTCCTCGGCCAGAAGTTTTTCCCGCCGGATCTGAGTTTTCAATTCCGAATAAAGCTGTTTGAGTCTCGGCTCGGATGGATTTGCCTTGATTTCCTTGGCAAACAGCACGGCGGCCTGTTCGAAATCGCCTTTCCGGACAGCATTGACCGCCTCCGATTTCAACGGTTTCTGGTGATGCCCGTGAGCGAACATCGAGGTTGCTGCAAAGACCAGCAGCATGGCGGACAGAAGTTTGTGTTTCATGGTTTTTCTCCTATGTTAAAGGTTGGTTTTTTATTTTCTAGCCGACCGGGCGGCAGACGTCCGCTGTTCCGGAGTTTTTCATAAAGGGCCCGCCAGGCCGGGGTTTTCTCCATGGCGTCAAGTCGCCAGAGGGAGGCTTCGCTCAGGGTGCGGTCATGCTTCGCGGAACAAGCCAGCCAATGATCCTTCCGGGCCGGATCGTATACCGCCAGCAAAGCGAAGTGACGAACCAGCTGATCTTCGGTCAAAAGATGAGAGTGCAGAGCATCTTCCAGAACCTTTTCCACCGCTTGGAGCAATAACTTTCCTTCATCGAAGAGCAGGAGTTTTTCCCAATCCGGGAAATGATCCGAGGCCATGATAAAATTGCGGAGCCGGATCCCGACCGGTTCCTTTCCATAAAGCAGATAACACTCCGATGACATCGGAAAAACATCCTGACGAATCAGGGCCTTCTGCAGACCGGAGAATGATTCCGGCGCATATTTCCGGCACAGATACAGCAGTTCGAATTGCTGCCGGCAATCGTAATTTGCCTGTCCGATCCAGTGATGCAGGAGCTTTTCACGCTGATGAGGGGGGATCGCATCCAGAAGCCGTCCACGCATCCGGTCCTGACGGAAATATAGCGAACCTCCGGATTTCATGCCCAGTTCAAAAGCCATGTTCCCTCGTTCACGTTCCGGCAGCAGATCCAACAGGATCAATGCCGTTTCCGGCATAAGGTCGGAATGGACAACCGTCCGGCGGAGGATAGACTGTTCTTTTACAGTCAGTTCCTGTCCGGAGGAGGCTTTCATGGCAATCAGCTGCGGGGCGGTTTTTTCTCCGGAGAGGAACGCCGGTCCCTCTTTCGGGGACAGGTTCCGCCAGGTTTCAAACAGGACGGCGAATCCCCGTTCGGTTATCGGCATTCCGGCGATCAGATAAGCCAGAGTGCGTTCCAGTTCCGGACTGTTTATGGAAAGCGAGGGCAGCAGATTCGGACGCATGACGCCCCGGATCTTCCGGCCTTTCAAGCCGTCCACTCCGAAGTTTTCGGAGTAGAGTCCGATATAGGAACCGGCCCGGCACTGGTCAATCAGGAAACTGCTCAGCGCCGCAGCGAATTCCGCTCCTAACAAGGTTTTATGGTCAAGCAGAAGGCGTTCCCTCTTCTCCAGCAGCGGTGGCATCAGTCCGAGTTTTGATCTGGCATGGTCGGCCATCCCGTAATCCCGGTACAGCTGGACCTGCCGCCGGGAAGCGAGGATTTGCACGGACGGGTCCTTCGATTCGTATGCGGAAATTGTTTCCAGCCATTCCCGGTAACGCAGTGTCTGCACGGCCAGCGTTTCGAGTTTCCGGAAAACAATGACGTCCCTCGTCCCGTTTTTCCATAATGTCTGCAGCAGTTCAAACGCCCGGTCAAATTCCCCTTCACCTTCCAGCAGCAGCACGGAAAGCATGATCCGCTGTGGGGTGTCTCCCAGCAGTTTCCGGTCGGATTCCAGCGACCGCAGCCAGGTTTTCCGCATGGCAGCTCCCCGGGCAGACGGTTCTCCGGGCATGGCGGCAAACACATCGTTCAGGCATTCCAGACAGCGGATATCCTGAAAAGTCATGGCTTTCCGGCTCAGGAACCGGTCGAAGATTTCACCAGCAAGGAGTCTGGCCGAACCGGCTCTTCCCGCCAAATGCCGCTGCTGTGCGGAAAGCGTCAGGGCGGGGATCGATTCCGGATGCTGACGGAGCATCCGGTCGGCATAAAGACGCTTGATCTCCAAGGCATACGGCTGCCGGATCCAGGACGGACGGAAGTTTGAAAGGCTTACCCTTTCCAATTCCGCACGCATCGCAGCAGTCAGTTCCGGACTGGGATCGAAACAGAGTGCGCCGATCAGTCTGCCAAGATGACTGCCGCGCTGTTTCAGCGGTATTTTTTCCATTGTTGTCTGAAATATTTTCACGGCGCGGTCCGGAGGGGAGACGGCAAGCACAGTCTCCAGCGGAGGTTCGGTTTTGCCCCGGTGGAGAATGAGGTTCTCGCGCCGGTTCGGGCGGAGTGATTTCAGTTCGGCAATGCGCCGGAGCAGCGGCTGCCAGACCAGTTTCCGCGCAGATGGATCCGCATCTCTTGTCAGACTTTTCAAATCGGCATCAAATTTTGCCGGATACAGGAATGCCTGACCGGCAAACGCATTGATCACCGGGCGGATGGATTTTTCGAAAGCTGAGTTCCGGCTCCTCTTTCCGGATTGAGTTCCTCCGGTCTGTCTTGATGCCAGCACGGTCATCGCTTTCAGATTCTGTTCTCCCGCCTGAGCATATTTTCCCTGCCTTTCCAGCACGGTTGCATAACGGATCAGGAAGTCCGGAGAATCCGGTGCCAGACTCAGCAGTTCGCGGGCGATCCTCACAGCATCATCCGGTCGGCCCGAGTCCAGGCAGACTTGGATCAGTCCGAACAGATTCTGATGGGTGTTTTCAGCCGCATCCGCCTGACGCACACAGCGTTCCGCCGCCGAAAAAGAACCGTGATCCGTCAGGCAGCGAGCCAATGCCTGATAGAGCTCCGGTGTATATATTTCATTCCAGGAAATGAGCAGTCTGGCATAATAATACGCGTCACCGCCCGCATTGCGCCGGAGAGCTTCTTCGAACAGCCCCCGCAGCAGCAGGGAACGGCGTTCCGGTGCCACCGCCAGTTGCATGAGCTGGAGCCGTCGCCACAGATCCTGGTCTCCAAGTTCTTCGGCCAGATCTTCCGCCAGACGATAATAGAACAGCAGACCGGGATCGTTCCGCAGCCGTTCCAGCGTCAAATCCAAGGTTTCCCGCAACATATCTCGCCCGGCACCCAGATTGAGCAGGCCGTCGGCCAAAACCCCGAACAGGTCCGGCGGCGGATTTTCCTTCAGTTTTTCCCGGAAAAAAGCCAGTGCTTTTCCGGTTTCCCCGGCCGATTTCTGTGCATTCGCTCTCAGCAAAAGCAGTTCTATTCCGGATGGATTCAGGCGTATGCACTCATCATAGATCTCCACTGCTTTCGCCGGTTGATCCAAAAGGCTATAGACACCGGCACTGAATTCCAGAGCCGCTTCCCGGTCGGAGGCTGTTCTCATCAATTCGTCCACGCTCCGTTCCGCCAGTTTCAGATCCTTGCTTTCAATGGCGATCACGGTCAGGCTCCGCAGCAGTTCTTCCCGCTTTTCAGGATGTTTTTTCAGGGACTCTTCCAGCAGTTTTACCGCTTCGGGATATTGACGTGTTTCCAGCCGGAAATTCAGTTTCTGTTCCATGCTCCCGAACTGGTCCAGAAATTTCCACAACTGGTCTGTATTCCCCGCCGCCAGCAGGGCGCGGCAGTAGAAAAGTTTCATCCTTTCCGCTTTCCGGATTTCCGGATTCTCTTCCAGCGAGTGGAGCAGTCGGGGAAGCTGACGATCTTCTGCCGACAAGGCAATGATCCGTTCCATTGCCTGCATCGCCCGCATGTCATTTTCCGTGTTCTGCAGAAGTTTTTTCCAACAGCGAATCGCTTCCGGGTTCCGTTTCAGTCCGCTCAGCAGCATGGCCTGACGGATCAGGGCGTCCTCTTCATCGGAACGGCGATACAGTTCCAGTGCGGTTTCCGGATCGGCCAACCGTTCACAACGGTCTGCCAGGCTCATGAGCGTTCCGGGATTCAGATCCTTCCGTTCGGCGAACTGATGGGACAATTTCAACGCGCTGCGGGGATCTCCTTTCCGGAGCTGCAGATCAATCAGCCGGAATTGGACGGACACCGTATCGGTTCCCGGCAGTTTTTCCAGTTTGAGGTATGCCGCTTCTGCACAGGAATACAATGCGTTTTTTTCCGCCGTCTCTGCAATGGCAGACAAAATCCTGGGATCGTTTTCCTGCCGGATCCTCTCATCATACAAACGAACTGCTTCGGTCCTCCTGCCGGCCAGCAATTCCAGCCGGACCGCAGCATTCAGCCAGATCAATTGATCCGGAGAATCCTTCATCTTGCGCAGGGCCAAGTCCCGGATCATCGCGGTTTTGGCGCATTTTTCTGCCAGCCGGATCAGCTGGATGGTGAATCGGCGATCCGCCAGGTCCGCGTGGCGCAGCAGCAGGTTCAATGCCTTTTCTGTCTGATTATCATCTTCCAGCTCGCACAACAGCAGATCAAGCCGCTCGGGATCGGACGCAGCAGTTTTTTCCCATTCCCGCAGGAGTTCTTTTCCGGTGCCGTTCTGCCGTGCGGCTTCCAATTCCAGCATCAGTGCAAACCGCCGGTCGGTCGGTTTTGCAGCCGATCGCACGGCTTTCCGGAACATGGCTTCACTTTCCTGCCTATTCCGTAGACCCTCCTGCAGAAACTGTTCATATTCCCCGCAGAATGCGGGACAGCATGCGATCAGCAGTCCTGCGGCCAGCAGCTGTCCGCTTGGCAGACGCCGCAGCAGGACCTGCAGCAGAAACAGCAGAAGCGATATGATTCCGAGGATCGGACGCAACGGAACGGGAACGGATATTTTTTCCGGCACCCGGACCCGTGTTGAACAGCGGTTGATTCTTTCTGCCGTTTCCAGATCGTCCGCGCACCAGCCGTTTTCCGGTCCCTGACGCGGAATGATCCTGAATCCATAAACGGGACCGCCTTTTTCCGTTTCCCGAATCTCAAACCTGCAGACCCCCGGTTTTATGGCCGAACGATGGAAATGAAAAGAGCCGTCCGCTCCCCGGGTCAGGACAAAACTTTCTTTGCTGTTCAGTTTCAGATAAAGCCTGTCAACCGGCCGGAACGAGTCGATCTGCAGTTTGACGCATTGATGGATCGAATAGTTCCGGACCGCATACGGCGCCAGTCTGGCAGGATCGGGCAAGGACCGCGCCAGCGATGCCAGCATACCGGAAAAATACGGGTCGGCTCGAAGTTCCTTTACCCAGGGACCGTCCAGTTCGGTGTTGACCGAAACGACCGAACCGTTTCCGGTATTTTTCCGGGCGATCAATGGCAGTCCTGCGGCGCCGACGAGTTCATCCGCACCCGGATTCAGCGAAGTTTCCAGAATGCCTTCGACCATCATTTTTCCGGAAAGTCCGGCTGTCATCGCGGAGCGGCTGTGGATCTCCAGCGGGAACCGGCCTTCACGGACCGGAGACAGACTTTCCCTCCCGGTTTGACGGAAAGTCAGTTCCGGAATTGCAAAACGGCTGGATGCCGTATAGTACCGACCGCCGCCCCACAGGGCCAGCTGTTCCAGGAATGGACTTTGTCCGTTTCCTGCCAGAACGGTGGAAACCGTAATGTCATTACGTGCCATTTGACGCAGCAGTTCCTCGAAATTGCCCTGTTCCACGCCGCCGTCGGTAATGATGAGGACATGTTTGAGGCGGGTGTCGGCATTGCGCAGTGCGTAGAATGCTTCGCGGACTGCAGGCAGGATGATGGTACCGCCGCCTGCATTCAGCCGGTTGAGGGCGCGACGCAGTTCCAGATGGTTTGCGGCACTCTGCAGCGGAGCAGCCCAGCGTCGGCGGCCATGAAATTCCACGATCCCGGCCAGGTCGCAGTCCCTCAGCTTGTCCAGCGCCAGCCGGGCTGTTTCCCTGGCCAGCGCAATCCGCGTTCCCATCATGCTTCCGGAAGTGTCGATGATGACAACCAGCGAGGTGGTTGGGGTGCGGTCCAGATTCCGTGCAATGTAACGGACAGGAAGCATGTCTTCCAATTCCTTTGGCAGGGAACGAATAATGAATGGTGTATCGCGTCCCGTGAAAATCAGTAGCCCGCTTCCTTTCCGAATGGTTTCCGCCAGTTGTTTCAGTTCGCTTTGCTTCAAGGACTGTCCGCCGCGTTCACCGATGACGATCAGCGGAAAACGGGAAAGATCCATCTCGCTTTTCCACGGCGTGACCTCTGCCGCACCGTGAAGGAGCCGCTGCAACGCACGTCCTTCCCGGACCGGATTGCGGGAGATCAGCAGGACCTGATAAGGTTTTTCCACCCGAACCGCCAGTTCCGCGACGCTTCTGCCGTTCAATTCCAGCCGGGCGGTATGTTCACCAGGCTCGTGAAAGTTGCATGAAATCTTCAGCCTGCGGCATCCTTCTTCCTGGAATACATATTGTTTTTGGAAAAGGATCTGGGTTTTTTTCCGCAGTGCCAAATCAACTTTGCTGTTTGACCGAACCGCCAGTTCCAGCTGGATCTCCCAGCGTTCTCCGCAGCCGATGACCGCCGGATGATGCAGCTGCCTCAAAACCGGCTGCGATGCTTGCCGTCCGGGATGCGGAACCGCTTTCAGGGCAATGCCCCGCGTGGCCAGCAAGGCGGCGTTTTTTTCAATGGACCCGGCGCTTTCGTAAAAGGGACTGTGAAATTCGATCTTCCCGCCATAACGCATGGACGCACCATTTTTTGCCAATGTGGCGGCCGGTGACGCGGAAAAATCCCGCAGGATCACGGTTTCAGGTCTTTTTTCCCATAACAGGACCGGTCCCGATGCCGCCAGGATCAGGACGACAGCCGCACTGATCTGAATGAAGCGTATCCGTCCCTTCAGCCAGATCATCCCGGCCGCTGCCGGGATAAGAAGCCATAAAAACGGGAGATCAGTAAAATAAAGTTCCATGCCGCATCCTTCCGTTATACCGTTTTGCGTCTGTTCCACAGCACCAGATCCAGGAGCATGGCCGCCAGTGCGAGCAGGAAACACCAAGCCGTCAGTCGGGTCGAAGCCGATGGCGGCAGAGCCGCGTCCCGGATATCCGTGATTTCCTGACCGCCGCCGGGCCGGTAAAGACCCGACCGCATCAGAAACTCATAAAACCTCTCCATTTCCGCTTCCATTTCTCCGGCTCCGGATTCATCGGAACACCGGCAGGTGAAAATCAGATCTGCCCGGTCCGACGAAGAAACCACATTCACGCCGGGAATCATTCGGCAAAGCCGGGTGAATCGTTTCGGTGCATGCGCCAGAAAAACATTTGTTTTCGGAATAGCATGAATTCGCGGCTTCTGCCCCGTGTGGACGAAACATCCTTTTCCCGGGAGCCAGGGAGGGGCGGTTGATCCAACCCAGCAGGCTATACCGTCCGGTCCGGCCAGATGTTCCGCCAGCGCCAATACCTGATCCGGATCGGGCACGGCATTTTTTTTCGGAGGAATCAGCGGCAGGAAACTTTCCCCGAAATCCCGCAGAATGACCCCGCCTCCGGACTGCAGGATCAATGCAGTCCGCAGCGGATCCGAATCTTTCAGCAGGTTTTCGGCAAGTCTCAATCCGTTCAGTTCGGCAATGATCACCAGTTTCGGAACCTTTTTTCTGCCGACCAGAAACGGTTCCGTTAGAGCAGCAGTCATTGCGGCTGCTGTGACCAGCAGCAGGAGCAGACTGAGCAGACGGGTGAATTTTTCACGGAGCACCCTGCGCACAGGCTTTTCGGCCGTTTCCCGCCAGAGCATTACCGAAGCGGTCAGACGCCCCGGATGGCGGACCTTCAGGAAATGCAGCGCCAGCAGACACAATGTCGCAGCCAAGGCAATGCTCCCAGCTGCCGTCCATGGAATTCCTTGTGTGACTATGTTCATTGCCATCCCCCGCGGAAGAGTTCTTCTGAGCACTGCCGGATCAGTTGCGGCACGCTGAGGTTCGTGTTGAAAAGATATTTCCGGCTGCGGATCAGACCAGCAGACCGGGTCAGAAGTCGCTCGAGAATAAGAACCCGTTCACGAAAACGTTCCTGCACTGTCCGGGATGGATTCACAAGCACTTCAGCTCCGCTTTCCACATCGATCAGCCGGGTTTCCGCATTGATTTCAGCGGAAAGATCGCCGTCCTCATATATTTGGACCGGGGTAAAACCGCGAGCCTTTTTCAATTGCCGTTCCAAATGTTCCAGACCGGCCGGATCCATGAAATCGGAAATGATCCAGCAGTGATATCCTTCCGGCTGCCGGAAGGAAAGCGGCGGTCCGCAGAATTTACGGTGATACCCGGCGTTCAATTCGCCGATCAGCGGAGCCATCGACTGTTTCCCCGGTGGGAAATGAACCCGCCGGGTATTTTCTCCAGTCTGGATGACTACGCTCTCTCCGTGACAAAGCAGCACCCCGCCGATCAATGCGGCTAGACGCCAGACCAGAATCGCCCGTTCTTCCCGGAACCGGATCGACTTGCTGTCATCGAGTATGATCAGATGTTTTTTCTGGGGAAAATTGCGATACTGACGCACCAGCAGTTTCCGGAAGCGGCGGAAGATATTCCAGTCCAACCTTCTTAAATCGTCTCCCGGAGTGTAGCTGCGGTAATCCTGGAATTCGGGACTGTCCCCCCGTGACGGCGACCGGTGCAGTCCCGTAGAAAAGACGGCTCCGCCGTTTTCCTGTATCGGGACCAGCATCTCCGCCGCCTTCAGCAGTTCAGGAGGAAACAGTTTCGAATCCATCTTCATTTATCGGCTGCCTTGGTGATCCGGAGCAGAAGCGAGTCCGGAGTTTCGCCGGTCATCCGGGCTTCGAAACTCGGAGCAATACGGTGGCGCATCACCGGAAGGCAAGCCCGGACAATATCATTTTTTCCAATGGCGGTGCGGCCGTCCAGCAAAGCATAAACTTTGGCCATCAGGATCAGCCCTTGGGCAGCACGGGGACCGGCGCCTCGCTCCAGTTTCTCTCGGCAGTCCTCCGGACAATTCGGCGATTCAGGCTGCGTGGACATGACCAGATTCGCGGCAAATTTCTTGACACTATCCTCCGCCAGCACCGCCCGGACGGTTTTACGCATGGTGAGAATGTCATTCCCCGTGCAGCGGGCCTCGACTTTCCCGTCTTCCGTTCCGGTGGTAAGATCCAGGATGCGGCAGTAATCCGCTTCGCTGGGATAACCCAGATCCAACTTGATTAGAAAACGGTCCAGTTCCGCTTCCGGCAAGGGATAAGTGCCTTCCTGTTCGATCGGATTCTGCGTGGCAATCACCGTAAACGGCTCCGGTATTTTTATGGTGGTGCTGCCGGAGGTGATCTGGTGTTCCTGCATTGCTTCGAGCAAAGCCGACTGGGTCCGCGGCGTAGCCCGGTTGATCTCATCGCCCAGCACGAAATTGGCCAGCAGCGGTCCCGGACGGAACACCAGATGCGGAATGCCTTTTTCATCTTCCTGCAGCTGCATCGCGCCGGTTATGTCTGCAGGCATCAGATCCGGGGTGAACTGGATCCGGGAAAAATTCAGCGACAGAATCCCGGCCAGACTTTTGGCCAGCAGGGTTTTACCCAGTCCCGGAACACCTTCGAGAAGTACATGTCCGCCGGCCGTCACTGCCGCCAGCAGATCGACCACCAGATCTTCGTGTCCGATGAATACCCGGTTCAATTCATCTTTGATCAGAAAAAATTTCCGCCGGAATTCTTTCGCTTCTTCCGGTTCGCGGTTTGCTGTTTCAGTCATTTATTCTTCTCCTTCGGATTCATCAGTTTTTCGGTCTCATAGCGCATTTTCCGCCTCAGAAGAGCGGATATTGCATAATGCGGCGCTGCGGTTTCCTCACTGCCGGAACTTTCTCCGAACCGGCTCGGCAGCGTATTGTGCCCAGAAAGGGACCGATCGATGGAAGTGATGTCCTCGCCAGCACCGAGACGCCCGGTGACGATATCCGGACGCGGTATGACAGGCAGTGAGGCGGCCGCACCCCGGGATTTTTTCGATCCCGTGTCGCCCCCGCGTCCCGTACCCGGCGAATCTCCGTGTTCATCGCCTTCCGCTGCTTTCCGTCCTGCCTGAGGCGACCGGTCCGGCAGCAGGGGCTGGAATCCGCCGCGGTGCTCCGTCTTCTTTCTGTTCACTTCTTTTCTGCGGCGTTTTTCATGGGTTTGAGACATGCTTCCCCCGCCGTGCCCGGCAGCCATTCCGGCAACGGCGCCGCTTTCTTCTTCCCCGCTCATCCCGCTGCTGCCGTTCATGCCGCCGCTTGTGGACCGGCTTTCCGTTTCCCGTGGATTTTCCCCGGACTCCCGTTTCTGCCGTCGGGATGTTCCGGCTTCTTTCATGCCGGAATCCTTCCCGTCAAATTTACCGTCGGAGCGATTCATCCCGCCGCTCTGCATTTTTTCTTCCGTTTTACCGACACCCCGACTGTGTCCCGCCCCGTGTCCGGGTCCGAAATCCTTTTGTCTGTTCCGGCCGGAATCCTCATTATGCTTGTTTTTTTTCGGACGCAGTTCCTGTTCTCGACGCATCGTCCGGATCGGCTGGTGGCTGCCTTTCTCCTGTTCCGCAAATGCGGAAGGCACGGATGATTTCCCCGCTTGGCCGCTCATTTCCGGCTGCGGCAACGGACAGAACAGTGCGGCCGCAACGGCTGCCAGCACAGGGAAAACATCCCGGTTCCGTATCGGATTTTCCGATGGTATTTTTCCCTGCCAGTTTCTCAGTTGGACGAGCGCCAGTTCCACGGCATAAGCGGCAAACGGGGTTTCCGGCGCCTCCCGTCCCGTTATTTCAAGGGCATTGACCACGAGGCTTTTCCTGTTGAAAAGCCGGTCGAAGAAATCCGCGCTTTCCCATCGGGAAGGATAGCTTTTCCAGAGAAAAATGATCAGCGGGATCACCGCGCCAGCCGGGATCAGATCAAGGATCGCGGCGGAACACCAATGCAGCCGGACCAGCAGAATGCCGACGGCTTCGGACCAAAGGACGATCTTCAGATATTTCAAGACCGTTCCGGGGAGCCGATGAATAAAAACACCGTTTCCGAAATGGGCCAGCAACCGGAGAAATTCCTTTCGCCGCGATCCAGACCTGGCATCTGTTTTTTGATTCTGCTGCATTTTGCCGATTTTCAGTTGCCGGATTGATACGAACAAAAACTTTCCATGCCAATATTATTTGGTGGCATTGAATTCCAGCCAGAAATGAACTGTGCCGGAAACAGTCAGGGCCTTGATTCCGCCAAAAGCGGCATAGCCAGCCACACCGGTCATATGATCGGCTCCCAGGTGAGGTCGATACATGGCCTTTTCGGCAGTGGAGAACTGGGTGCTGCATTTCGCCCCCGGCACATTTACCTCCGCCGGCAGTTTGTATGTCGCGTTGTCATACACCAGGGGCGCCACGGCTAATTTAGCGGGAGAAGGAGGATTGCTTGAATATTTCGCATACGTCCGTCCTTTGCTTATGGAGAGGTAGGTCAAATAGGAAACAGACCACTGATAGGTGTTTCCATATTGCTGGAGCGGTGCCTTGGTGGAAGGACAGATCCACATTTTTCCGGCACCGCCGCCGTAACTCTGCAAGGCGGCGGATAAACCCAGTGTTTCACCATCAACTCCGAGACCTCTCCGGTAATTGCTGTTGTTTTGCGAGATGGAACCATCAGTCTTGTAGGTGACAGAATCGCCGACCGCATTGCCGTCGGGATAGCGTTCATTGTAATCGGCTCTATATAATTCCATAGCTTTCCCGATTTGGATCAAGTTGTTCGTACACGCGGTGTCCCGAGCTTTTTCCCTGGCCTTGTTCAACGCCGGAAGAAGCATTCCGGCAAGAATTGCAATGATCGCAATGACGACCAGCAATTCAATCAGTGTAAAATTCCCCGTTTTACGCTTCAAATATGAAATATCAAATTTGAAATTCTGGTTGGAAATGGTATTTTTCATTTTGTCTTCCCTTCTCTGTTTTTTCCAGTGATTTCCACCTTCCCGTGAAATCAACTCGCTTCACTGCATGTCAATGGAAACGATAACGAGTTTCCCATTGCGCCGGTCCAATTTCATCTCGGCAAAATTTCCATTCGGCATAATACCGTCGACAACGATGCGCTCCTGTCCGCTCTTTTCATAAAAAGCACATTGCAGCTCAAATTTACCTCCCCCATTGCCGATTTTCCGAATACATTCCCGGACTTTTTCCTGGTCGGCAGGCATCTGCCAAACTTTGCTCAGTGACTTGGCATCCTTTTCCGCTATAGCGGAAATCATCGAATCGACGGTACCTGCGATTTCTTCATTCATGGCATCCGGAACAAAATCCGGCAGCTTTTGCCGGTTGATCGCGACATTGGCCCAGACAACTCCGCCCAGGACCACGAGCAATCCGCCTAGAAGAACACCTTTTTTCATAGTCTCTTTCCTTTTGGTTTTGTGTTGAAAATCTGAAAAACTGGGCTTATGCTCCCCGTGAGCGGAAAATGAAAAAAACTTCCGGCGCACCCGGATAGTGAAAATGATTTTCGGTTATTGCGCCCCTCCTTCTTTTTCTTCCATATCGACAATAAAACGGTGACAGCAACGGCATTCGATCAAGACTTCTTTCTGACCCCTTTTCAGAATATTGGTGTTTACTTCCAGATGTTCCAAATCGCTGTGACTCAAAAGATTTTCAAAAGACGCCATCAATCTTGCTTTGGCCTTTTCTTTATCGTCTTCATGCTTGAAAGGCGAATCCATTTCTCGTTCTTTTCTGTTTTAATTAGCCTAATCTAATTTAAATTCTTCAAAAAAAGAAAACCCGTTTCCGAACTCGCGGATTTCCTTATTGGGTAATGTATACCATAAAAAATAAAATTTCAAGTTAGCTTTAGCAAATTTTTGAAAAATTATTCCTCGAGATGCTGATTCATCGTCGAATCGGGGTGTAAACTTGAACGTCAGCGCAAAAATCGGAGCTGATGGTCGTAGACTGGTACCGCGACGAACAGCCGCGAGCAAAAGTAAAATCGGCAATCGAAGAATCGCTGAACGCCGATTTGCCGGACTCATATGACAAAGAGACTTTTGCCGCAAAAATCGAGCTTCTGCTGGTACACTTCATCGACATGGCAGTGCAAGGCTACGGCTGGGTGGCGGCATAACCACAGGACTGGCATCGTCCCGGTAATGTACACCAAGGTCTCCCCGTCAAGAATCTGCAAAAGCCCCACCTGGCGGCATTTTACCGGGGCGATACAGCATGTAGCACATGCTGTATGTCTCTCATTTTCAACAAAATCCGTTACTTTTTTGTAATTCCATTTCAAAGCTCCCGAATAGTCCACCGCGTACGGCATTTTCACCTAAAAAACGCTGCTTTTTTCGGCATAATAAGTCGAGAGGCAATTACGCCTTTCATCAACCCCGAAAGGAGCAGAAAATGGAACCACAAAAACAACCGTCATCCGGACCCCGGATGAAGCCGCGCAGACTGCTGAGACCCGCCGCACTGACACTCGCCTTGGTGCTGGCGCTCTGCAGTATGCTCACCTTAACCCGCTGTTCGGTCGGGCATCTGCCCCGATTCCTGACAGCTCCCTCGCTGGCGCAGATGGATCGAAAAGCCCAGCCTCACTTTGACCTCGCGAAACAGAACATTCCGGGGGTCGCCCGAAAGCTCTCCACGGTGAGCTCGATCTCCCGCATGTGCTGGTATATGGCGACCGACAAGACCGCTTTGCAGAAATACCTGACGGAACAGCTGCATCCGGTTATTGCCCCGTGTGCGAGCGGAGCGGAAGTTTACGGTGTGGACATGAATTCGACCGTATTTCATGAACTCACCGCCGAGGTCGGCAAGAACAATCTGGTCGCTTCGGCTTACGCAGTCGGAGGATTGGCGTTGGAGGCGATCTTCCTCAAAACGCTGATCCGGTCCCTCATCCGAGTAATGGGCTCGATCGCCGTCCGTCTCGGTGCGTCATGGGGCGGAGCTGTCGGACTTGCCGCTGCCGATGGACCGCTGCCGATTGGCGACGTTATCGGCGTGGTTATGGGCGTCGGCGGCACGATTTGGAGCGCGTATGACCTCTGGCAGTGCCGGGTGCGTCTGCCGCTCGAAATCACCGCCGTGCTGAATGCGGCAGTGGACAATGTGCGCGAACAATGCAGAGAGCGGGCGCGATGATGAAACTCCTGCTGATGATCTGCGTGCTGATGAGCGTGAACTGTGCCGAAGCCAGACCCCGATTCCATCATCGGAGACTGCCGAAGCCGATGCCGTACCGGCTCTCGTGGAAACAGATCGCCGCGGGCGGAGTGGCGGCGGGCACAGTCATTGCCGCTTACAAGGTCGGCAACGGTCTTGAAAACGGCATGGAAAAAGCCGCTGAAAAGGAACCTGCCGGGTTCCTGAACATCTGGACATTGCTCCCCCACCTTCTTGTGCTGGGCGGGATATTTGCCCTTTGCAAATGGATTCAAAACCTCAAACCGAAAGGAAAAAGAAATGAACATCAACCGTAACACGTTGGCGAGTGCGCTGCCTGCACTCGGGAAGCTGATTTGCCGGACGTCCCCGCTGGATTTCCGCAAAGCGATCAAACTGGAAGCCGAAGACGGGGCACTGAGACTGACCACGTCGGACGTAACCGAAAACATTACCTTCGAGGCTGAATTCGAGGGAGCTGACGAGTTCAGCTGCTCGGTCAGCTTCGATGAGTTCCGGGGAGCAGTGCGGAGCGGGCGCAACAAGACGCTCAGCATCACCTTCGACAACGGGATCCTGCAGGTCGGGGATGTGCCGCTGGTTCCTCTCCGGAATATCGAATGGCCGGAAATCTCCCCGAAAGCGGAAGCCCGGAACTGCCTGCTGCCCGAGGGTGTGGCGGGGCTGTTCGCCAGAGCTGCGCAGATCATCGACCGGAACGAACCGCGGGCGATCCTGCGGGGCATCAATCTGAGCTCGGACGGGATCACCGTGACCAACGGCAAGGAACTGTTGAATTACGACTTCCCGCTGGACCTCGAAACGAGCCTCACGATCCCGCTTCCGCTGGCATTGATGCAGAGCAAGGCGCCTCACGCAGGACTGTTCTTGTACTGGCCGATGGAAAGCGGATCGGGCTTCTCCATTCAGGTCGGGCCGTGGTGCTGGACAGGCAAGGCTCTGCCGGGGAACTACCCGAACTGGAAGCAGGTGATCCCGGAATCGAACTTGCTGACACGCTCAATCACGTTCCCGCCCGAAAGTGCACAACAGCTGGAAGTCTTCTTGAAGAACGCCCCCGACAGCGAGCCTCACCATGAGGTGGAGCTTGCCGAAGGACCGGGCATGCAGGTGAATGTCTTTGCTTCGGGCGTGAAGACGAGCATCACTGCAGAACTCTGCGGGGAATGGATCAGTCCGCTGAGCCTCAACAAGGCGTTCCTTCTGCGGCTGCTGCGGGAGGGACACCGGAAAATCGAACTCGGAAGCGAGCATACGCCGTTCCTTGCAACAGGCGGCGTCGGGCGCTATATCGCCATGCCCTTGTATCAGCCCCGCTGCAAGCAGGATGAAAACTCACCCACTGAACGACCCCAACAACCCCAACCCTCACAGGAGGAAACGAAGATGGAAAGAACCGAAATGAAAGTCGTGTCTGCTCCCGTGCAGACTGCCGCCCCGAAACAGGAACCCGAAAACAATCTGAGCACGCTGGATGATCTGAGCGCGTCCATCGAGGCTTTCAAGCTGAAACTGAAAGCGTCCCTGGATGATGCCGCCGCACTGGCCCGCAAAGTCAGGGAGGTGCAGATCTCCCAGAAGCAGAAGGAGCGTGATTTCGTTCAGGCGAAACGAGCTCTTGACCGCATCCGGATGGTCAGCGGATTCTGATTTCGGATCACTGCCAGGAAATGTTCGGTTTAACCTGACGCTGCGCACAGTCGGTCAAATACGAATTGATCAAAGTCTGATACGGCATCTTCACCTGTTCGGCAAGCTGCTTGAAATAATCCACAGTAGCCCGGTCCAGCCGAATGGTGACTGCCGTTTTCTTTGGCCTCAGGTATGGATTCTTGATCCCCTTCGAGAAATCATACTCTTTGCGCATGGTTATTTCCTCCCGTTGTAAGTGGCTGTTTCGTTTCTGGTCGCTTTCCTCGCGGAAATAATCCTGATCTGCTCTTCGCTCTCGCGGTAACAATGGCAGACCACCAAAATCCGCAAGGCTGAACTCATACCCAGCAAAATGAACCGGTCCTCCTCTTCGGAATGATCGGGATCGTAAATTTGCAGGGCATCGTAATCGTCGAAGACGGTCGAGGCTTCCTGGAAGCTGACACCGTGCTTGCGAAGATTGATTTCAGCCTTGTTTTCATCCCAAACAAAATTCATAAACACCTTCCGGAATTGTTTCGTTCTGATGTAAATATAGCATACATACAGAATATTGCAAGCGATTCCGGACAGAAAGGAGACAAAAATGCTCAAACTCAACGCTTCGTACAGCAAGAAAGTCCCGGCGGAGAGCGAGTTCTCTTCGCAGTCCTACCACGCCAGTATCGAGGTCGAACTGCCCGATGGTCTCACGCAGGAACAGCTCAACGACAAGATCCACGAGACCTTCGCGATGGTCCGGGATTCCGTCGAAGCTGAACTGCACGGAAAAAGCTCTGCCAAGCCCGAAGATCCCGCACCTCCGCAGAACCAGCCCCGCCAGCAGCATCAGGACTACCGGGTGGGCGGCTCGGATTACGGCAAAGGCAAGTTCCAGCCTCAGGAAACGGCAGCGTCTCCGAAGCAGATCAGCTATCTGCTGTCGCTGGCGAGCAGACGCGGGATCACCCCCGCCCAGATCGCCGTCCAGAACAACGTGCAGGACGTTCAGCAGCTGACCCGGAAACAGTGCTCCGCGCTGATCGAACAGTGGAGGGCCGCATAATGGGCAACGCTGAAAACACCGGCTCCGCCCATTGGAGCTACTCCGCGCTGAACACCTACCTGCAATGCCCCATGAAGTATGCCCTGCGCTACATCGAGCATACGCCCGAGGAATGGGTCTCCGCGTATTTCCCCTTCGGGCGGGCGTTTCATGCGGTGCTTTCACAGCGGGCGATCCAGGGAGCGGACTATTCGCTGGACGATGCGAAAAGCGGCTTCGCCGAGATCTTCAAGGCTGAAACCGATGCTGCAGGGGACGAGCTGGTTTACAAGCCGGACGAGTCCTACGACAGCTGCATTGCCAAGGCAGGAGATATGCTCGCCGTCGCATTCGAGAACTGGATGGACGATTACGCGGTGAAGAGCGTCGCCGAGCCCTTTTCGGTGACGATCCCCGGCATTGACCGTCCTCTGGTGGGAGAATTCGATCTGGTGGTCGAGGAAGGCGGCAAAGACCTCTGCATCGTGGACTGGAAGACCTCCGGTTCGAGATGGCCCGCGGGGAAAGCCGATTATGACCGGCAGGCGACGGTTTACTGCTACGCCTACCGTGCCAAATATCAGGTCAACCCGGTCTTCCGCTACGACGTCATCACCAAGGGCAGACAGCCGCAGATCGGGAACTGGTATCAGGTGCGTACAGCGGACGAGCTGGACCGCTTCGAGGTGCTTCTGCATCAGGTGGACCGGAGCGTGAGCGCCGGTGTCTTCTACCGGAACGAGAACCACATGAACTGCGCGGAGTGTCCCTACGCCTACAAGTGCAGGGCCTCCGCGCGGAAAGGAGCGTGAATCATGGGACTTTGCATGTCTGGAGGCGGTCAGTTCGTGGACCGCAATGCCGTGGCAATGGTGGAAACGCCCGAAGGAACGGAGAGCTGGAAGCCGGTGCCGCATATCGAGGTGATCGAAGCTGTGAGCGAAGTCGTCAAGGCGCACCACTGGCAAATCACCGAGGAACAGTTCGGATTGGCGCGAGAGGGACAGAAACTTTTCGGCGTCATGAAGATCAACAAGTCCAGCAGTTCGGACTGGGTTCGCTGCATCGGCCTGCGCAATTCGCACGACAAGAGTTTTTCGGTCGGGCTGAGCGCGGGGATCAGCGTGATGGTCTGCTCCAACATGGCGTTCGGCGGGACCACGGTCATCAAGCGCAGACACACCAGCAGGATCGAACTTGCCCAGCTCGTGGATGTCGCTGTCAACGAGCTCGAAAACGAGTTCCTGATGCTGGAAAAGGTCTGCGAGGAGATGAAGGTGCTCTACCTCAAAGACGATGACGAAGCGCGAAGCAGGATCGTCCGGGCCGCTGAAATCGGGGCGATCAATTCGAGCGACATCGTGCCGGTCTTCCGTGAGTTCAAACAGCCTCGGCATGAGGAGTTCTCGGAACCGACCCGATGGAGCCTGCTGAATGCCTTTACGGAGACGATCAAGAAATACACGCCCCAGCGGGTGGATTACTCCTACTCGGCTCTCAATCGTGCGTTCGGGCTGGACGGCAACCGGCCCGAACTCTGGAATCGTGTCTGACCAGGAACCGCCACCCCTGGCATGGCAGGAGCTCCTGCGTAAGAATCCATGCGAACAAGACCCGCAGGAGAGCGCCCGTATGGAAGTGATGCGCCCATACGAAACCGAAGTCATCCCGGAGGTCGAAGGAGTGCAAGCCTTCCCTCCGGCTTACATCAAAACGAAAGGAAAGAAGAATGCTTGCAAATCGACTGAAAAGGACCGGCTTCCGGTTCTGGCACAACACAAAGAAAATCCTGGGGAAACTGCTGAAAATGGCCATGGACTTCCCGAACACGGTCGTAGGGATCATCCTCGCAGCGGTCATCGGGCTGCTGCTGTTTTCAGTTCCCATGATTGGACACTGGCTGTTCCTCGTTGTGGAGCCCTTCCTGCTGATCGCGTTTATCGTGATGTTCGGCAGCAGGGACTACAAACGGAGTTGAAGTCGACGGAAGGAATGAAAATGGGACTGGATGTTTACATCAGCAAGACGACCTTCATCGGCGCAATGTATCCGTCGTGTGGGGTCACAGGAGAGATCCGTCTGTTCAGACACGGCAGGGAAATCCCAGTGGTACTGGAGAATGTCGGCTCCATCATCGAGCAGATATACCACGGCCGCAAGACCTGGTGGCTGATGGAATGGCTGAACAGGGAACTCTCCGAGGCGCTCTCGGGGGACGGCGAGGAACGCGAGATCAGCCGGGAGGCGCTGATAAGGCTTTGCAGGGGCTGCTCAGAGGTCCTCAGCCACAAGGGACTGCCGGACTTCAATACGGTCTGCAAGGCACATCTGGGATGCCAGGTGAAGGAGGACATCGACGAGGAATCGCTGGGGCTCTTTCAGCAGGACATCCAGGAGCTGAAAGATGCGCTTGAAGGGGCTGTGCAGGACGAGGAGGTGTCCTTCATGGTCTGCGCTTCCTGGTGAAGCTGCAAAGGGCCTCTGCGAGGATTCTGCAAGGCAGGACAGCAAAGGACCGGAGGGAGGGCTCCCCCTGAGGGCTCTCCTTCCGGCTTTTTTTTACTCGGCAGGTGAGGAGGCGGACGCAACGGGCGCTGGTTTACAGATTCTGATTGTGCCAAGAAGGGCACTGCAGGGTTCTCTTATTTTCCAGTTTCCTCAGCGCATAATGTGGGAGCGAGAGTCCGTTGTGTCCGGGGGAGGGGAGCAGCGCTATTACTGCTCCCGTAATGAATTTCCGAAACAGCGTCTGATGAGTCCCCGGGCCACGAGGGCCCGGGGAACGGCACGGGGGTTAACGTTCAGAAACTGGGGTCATCACGAACCGGACATGAGAATAGCCTCGGCACTTGCCTGTTCCCCGCTTGATGTCATGCCGCTCGGCACAGTTGAAAAACTCATCCATCGCATCCCGCAACAGGGTGTTGAACGCCAGCCGCTTGACGAAGGGGAGATCCAGCTGTTCGCGGACGATATTGAAGTTGACCCAGAGCTCCTTGTTCGTCAGGTCGCTGAGCTCGTCCTGAACCAGGTAATCCCTGGCGAAAATCTTGACCGGATCGGTTTCTTCCAGCAGCCGTTCGATACGTCCTTCCTGTTCCTGCTGGAGGTGAATTCGACCGTCCTGACTCAGGAGCCTGGCGGCACCCTCCATCAACCAGTTCAGCAGTCCGCTGCCTTCCGTTTTGATCAGGAATTCGTCGAAGTCCTGGATGGGGTTTTTCGGCGGCTGGTTCTGGAACCGAATCCAAAGCATTCTTCGTTTCCATGCGCTTTGGTCGCTGTCCAGTTTCACCCGGAGTGTGTGATTACTGGTGACGATCACATTGAATTCGCCGTTGACCTCGCAGAAATTGCTGCTGCACTTCCACTCTGCGGCGATAGGATCTTTGCCGGTCAGGCTTTTCAATTTTCGGCTGCCCGCATTGTTCAGAAAATCGGAACCGACGTCACTTCCGATCAGCAGGGTCTTGCCGACGTAGTGACTGACTTCAAAGCGGCTATTGGCATGTTCCAACCGCAACTCGGCACAGTTGTGCTGCCCGATGATCTTGCGGATGATGTTGACCACCGTGGATTTCCCGCTCCCACCGCCACCAGTGATGACCAGGAATTTCTGCGCCAGGTTCTTCCCGAGCAGACACTGTCCGGCGTAGAGCTGCAGCATCTCTCGGTCCGCCTCGTTCATAGCGGGATTGATCAGCGTGTCCAGGAACTGGGAACAGAGTGCCTGGGGATTGTAGTCGAGTTCGCACCTGAACCGACTGTGATACTTCGGATCGAAGTTCATGAACTTCCACGTCTTTGATGCTGGATCGAATTCCAGCATTCCGTTCTTGCAGTGGAACCAATATTTTGCCGTAACTTCCGGATTATCAAAGAACTTCTTCGCTATGACGCGACTTTTCAAGACGCTCAGAACCTTTACCATCGTCGTGTGGCCCAGTTTCTGACTGGCAATCTGCCGGTTCGTGGCGACGATGAACTTGTTGACGAAGTCCGTTATCTTCTTTTCCATCTCGCTGATTGTAAATGGCTTCCACAGTCCATCCTGGGGGCAATACTGATAAAACTTGTCGTCTTCCATACTGAATACGATATGCCTATGTTTCTGATAGAGAACGGCTAGGAACAGTTCGCTGACCCTTTTGAGCTTTCCCTCGTCGGAAAAGATCAGCAAGTGCTCGTGTTCTTGTTGGATCTGGTTGATTTCTTCCTCGGTGAAGACGTCCTTCTGGTCCTAGGTCGCGGCAGGATTTCTTTCCGCTGTTTTCATGATGGATTCCTCGCTTTCTTTGGTTGGGTTGTGAGTGGTTGTCTGGTTTTCGCTTTCGGCGACGGACATTTTGGCTTTTTCGTTCATAATGCTCCTTTCATAAAAGAGTTATGTGTTTTTTCGGGAGCAGCCATACTCCCTTCACCTGTCTCGCGAGTCGAGACTGGGTGGCTTTTGACGGAATCTATCCCTCCGTGAAAAAAAAGTCAAGACAGATTTTTTCAAAAATGAAAATTCTATATTTTGTAACCGGTTTATATTTAACAAGATATATAATTATATAGTATGAATGTATAAATAAAAAAGACGCGTTTTCTTTCTTCTTTTTTGACGATTTTGACCTCAAACTCGGAGTAGAGAATCTTGTTTTTATGTGTAAAACGCTAATGCACAAACACTTACATGTTGTTAGAAATAACATATGTACAATAATTGAGGCGGATACCGTTGTGTGCCGGGGCAGATTTCGCTTTGGGCGCTGATAGTAAGCTGCCGTGTTAGTAAGAGGACGCCCGCGTAATGTGATGCTGCCAGATTTTCGCCAAAGTCGTCCGCGACGTCAATTCGAGGCTAAAACCGCTGTCCGGGAAACGTCCATGCCTGTCCGGAACCACACGGAGATGCCTTCTGCGGTCATGATCGACAGCGACAGCCCTAGTTGGGATTGAAAGGGGCCTTTGGCGATAATCAACCGTCTCAAGAGAAGCGGTTTTGCATCGTTCCAGCTTTCTCACTTGACAAAAAACGAGCGTGGAGTAGATTGAAAAACTGTGGACGCTTATTTAACGCATCGTGTATCGTCACCCTCGAAAAAAAACGCAAAACAGGGGAAAAGAAAGGAAAGGAGAAAAGCTTGGACCAAGAATAGATAAAAAGATGTAACGTGATCACTCACAATGACTTACAGGTATAAAAGAGTTGGTCGGGATGGCGAGATTTGAACTCGCGACCTTTTGTCCCCCAGACAAACGCGCTAACCAGGCTGCGCTACATCCCGATTCGGTCATTCGATTATCCGGTAATGTAACTGCTTTTCCTCAAAAATCAAGCGCCCTTTCGTTTTTTTTGAACTTTCTGCCGAACGGAGTTTGGATTCGAATGCCGACCGGAACGGAAAACAGCGGAAACATTCCTCTGCGTCCGCATGACGAAAAAATGAAAAAATGCGTGTCCTCCGCGGTTGCAATCGGCCGGCAGGAATGATAGATTACGGAAAAAACAATTCCATCATCAACACTCATGATATTTTAAGGAACAATGACAATGCAGCCGGAAAAACTGCTCGTCCTGCTGGCAGGACAATCCAACATGGCCGGCCGGGGCTACGCCGGACCGGATGATCTCACCGCCATCCCGAATCTGCTGATGATCCGTCCCGACGGCAAATGGCAGCCGGCGGTCGAACCCGTCACCAAAGACCGGCCGTTCGTCGGCACTTTTTCCGCGTCCGGCGAAAAGATCGTCGGCAGCGATCCTTTCGAAACCGTGCTGCCGAAAGGCGATCAGAAAGTCTGCGGCGTCGGACCCGGCCGCACCTTCGGGCGTCTGCTGGCGGAAGCAAATCCGGAAAGGATCGTCGGTCTGATCCCCGGTGCGATCGGCGGCACCTCCATTGCCGCGTGGATGCCCGGCGGAGTCGATGACTGGGACGTGAACAATCATCCGTATGACGATGCGGTCAAGAAAGCCCGCGAGGCGCAAAAAAGCGGAAAGATCGTGGCGGTGCTCTGGCATCAGGGGGAAAACGACGCCAAGAAACAGACTCCGGATTATGCGGAAAAACTGCGTTCGGTCGTCCGGAACTTCCGATGCGATCTGCAGCTCGGACCCGAGGTGCCGTTCATCGCCGGCGATCTGGCGTCGTTTTATCGGGCGGATATCGGCGAACACGTCGATATCGTCGACCGCGCGCTGGAAATGCTGGCGGCGGAGGACCCGCCCTTCCTGGTAGTCCATACCAAGGACCTGAACCACCGGGGCGACAATCTGCATTACGACACCGCTTCCCAGCATGAGCTCGGGAAACGGTATTTCGAAGCCTGGCGGAAGTTTACCGGCCGGTAAATCCGTCGGCGGAAAAACGCGCCATCATGAACGATCATCCGGCTGACCTGCATATTTTGAACGGCGACTGCGCCGGAGAACTGTGGAAGCAGTGCGGTTTTTCCGGACAGAGCCTCGTCTGGCGGGAAACCTATCTGGAGGGTCCGCTGCCGGACACAGACGATCTTGAGGTGTTCCGGGCGGCGAGGGCGGAATATCTCTCGCATTTTGCCGAACTGGACGGGATCGGGCCGGAACAGCTGGTGCAATATCTGCGGAAACTGGATGACTCCATCCTGAATCTGCCGGAGACGTCCGACCTGATGCTTTGGTTCGATTCGTGTATTTTCGACCAGACGCTGCTGATGCGTATTCTGTATTTGCTCGACCGGAAAAAGACCCCGTCCGGCAGGGTGTTTTTGTTCTGCTGCGAGGGAAATGCTCTGACTCTCGATGATTTTCGGCAGGGGGAATCCGGAAAAGTCCGATTGTTTCCGCCCGATCTGGAAACCGGCGCCCGGGCCTGGCGGCTCTTTCAGCGCAAAGATGCGGTCGGAATGCTTCAGCTCGCCCAAGCAGGAAATTTCGAGCGTCTGCCGAAACTGAAAAAGGCCTTGTTCCGCTGTGCCGAGGAAGTGCAGGAAGATGAAAACGGTCTCAACCGGACCCGGCGGCAGATCCTGCAGCTGGTTGCCTCGGGCTGTCGTTCATTTCAGGCAATTTTCAAAGGGCTGGCGGCTTTGGAGGAATATCCTTTTTTAGGCGATACGGCATGCCTGCGGCACTTGGACAATCTGGTCCGCAAAGGTCTGCTTGAACTCGGACCCGATGGATACAACCTGCGGCGGGAGGGACGGGACCTTACGGACGCCAATTGAAAAGACTTTCCGGCGACTGGGTCCGACGCCATTGCAGGAATTCTTCCCACGTCGTCACGCCGCCGGAGAGGACCGCCTGATAAAACTCGATGCCGCAGATTTTCGCATCGTCGGGCGCGGCCGCCTTGAGTTCCAGTATGCGCCGGCGGCTTTCCGGAGTCAGCGCATCGATGATCGCTTCCGTGGTGTCCTCGAAAAAACCGTCCAGCCGCGACCCGGCCAGAATCTGAATCATGTCCGCGGTCCAGAGTTCGCCGTCGGCATCCGTCATCTGCAGATGCCATTCCAGACAATGTTCGTCCGTTTCGGCGCCGTTGACGTAGGTCAGTTGGCGCGTCTGCGGAGAACACGCCAGCGCCCGGAGTGCGTTCAGCGACTGCGCAGGGTCAAGAGTTTCCGTATAGATATGCAGGTCGATGTCGCGGTCCTTCATCATCAGATCGCTGCGGTAGGACCCGACGCAGCGGACGGCTCCGCCGATGCTTTCCCACGCTTCGAGAATGCCGGAGCGTTTCAGAAAACGGCTTGCGCGGTTCCGCAGCTCCCAGGATTTTTTCAGGAGCGGGTCTTCCGGCGGAGGACCGGGCGGCACCCAGAAAAGCTGTCTGGAATTGAGATGTTTCTGCCGGTGGGGGAAATTCCGGTCGAACGCGCGGACTTTTTCCGGCGTGACCTGATAGACCGGGCCTTCGTCGAAAGCGCCCTGCGGCACTTTGCCCATAGGAAAAACCAAGATCGCGGGACACTCCGCGCCGGCGGAATCCGTGATGCCGAATTCCGAAGCGGGACGGAATCCGAATCTGCGGTAGTAAGCGGAATTGCCGTAGATGATGACCGCGCAGCAACGGCCCGCGGCCGATTCCAGAGTCCGTCGGATCAGCTCGGAACCGATGCCCTGACCCTGCAGATCGGGCCGGACGGCCACCGGTCCCATGGTCAGAACCGGAGTTTCGGAGCCGTCGGGATGACGCAGCGCGGCCCGGGCATACCAGATTCCGCCGGCCAGTTCGCCGTCCAGCTCGGCCGCCAGACACAACTCCGGCACCGCCGAGGCGGAAGTCCGCAACTCGTGAACCACCAGATGTTCGCTGCAGCCGGGCGAAAACCGGTCCCAGAAAGCCTCGCGGACCAGTTCTTCCATGTCGTGATATTGTCCGGACCGTTCCGGACGCAGGATCAGGTTCTTCATTTTGATTTTTCTCCGGACTTTCTTCCCGTTTCCTTCAATTTCATCTTTCCATCAACCGACTTATTTCCTTATGTTTATAAAAAGTCAGCTGATCTGTTATCTGAGAGGAAATGCGATGCTGTAGAGGTCGCATTCGGTCATTTCCCCGCGGAGACGGAATTCACCCGCAGGCAGATCGGAAAACTTTTTCCCGTGCCATTCCGGTTCGAACGCGATCTTGTCGCCAAAGAACCAATCGAAATCGGCAAAGGAATATCCCGGCAGCGGCTGTCCGGAAACATCGCAGACCTCCAGCCGAAAGCCCCCGCCCGCGCTGGTGGCGAGGTTCAGTTCCAGTCCGCCGCCGTCGCGGCGCAGCGGACGGGTCAGGAAGGAGCCGCTCTCCAGTCCGGCGGAAAGCGAAACGAAACCGTCGGTGCGGAGTTTGCACCGGATCGGTTTGTGTCCGTGATAAAAACTCAGTTCCTCCGGCGAGGTCGGAATCAGCCCCCATGCCATATAGTTCATCCGGTTGCCCCAGCGTTCGGGGTCGAGACCCGGCGCAAGCCAGACGCCGGGGAACGGCCGCTGGATACCCTGTCCGTGCCGGGCGAAGAGCAGCGTCATATCCGTCGCCGCGCCGCGGGAGCCGAAAAAGCGCGTCCCGACTCCGACATAATATTCCGGCGCGCGGAAATACGGCGCCAGCGTGCTGACGTAAAGATGTTCCTCCGGCCGGTTCGGGTTGAGCAGCTCCGGTTCGCTCCAGTGCAGAAAATCCTGCGAGACGGTCTTGGCGAACGAACGCAGACCGGTTCGGCCGTCGGCGGTTTTCCAGACCCGGAAATACATCACGTAGCATCGTTCGCATTCCGAATAGAACACCACGTTCTGCGAATCCAGCAGATGATTCCCGTATTTTTCCTTGTTCTCCTGCGTGTAGGGAATCAGCGGGCACGATGCGTCATACATTTTCCAGTGCAGACCGTCGGCGGAATGAAACGAGAAGAGTCCGCCGGTTTCGCGCACGCCGGCGACCGCCTTGTAACGTGCTTCGGGCGGACAAGCCGGATTGCGGTCGAGAAACGGCACGAAGTTGTGCGTGAAGCCGCCGTTCTGATAGAAAATCGTGCCCGGAGGAACCGGCCGGCCGGGAAACAGGTTCAGTTCCGGTTCGCGCCAGTTCAAACCGTCTTCGCTTTCCGAAACGCCGACGAACTCGCCGGGATTGCCGTTGGAGCGCGGGCCCTCGTAGACGCCGTCGAAGCCGCGGTAATACATCCGGTAAAGCCCGGTCTCGGTCTGCAGCACGGTCACATACGCGCCGCCGGGCTTGCTTTCGCACGGAACTTCCACGGGTTCGTGCAGACGGAACTGCAAACCGTTCCTTTCCTCCAGCAGAAAATCGTCGATCAGCAGTTCCCGTTTTCCGGTCACGTTCAGAGTCTGGGTCATAGTTGTTTTCCTCCAATTTCGACAAACGTCATTTAATCCACCAGTTCTTTTTGGGACCGGAAACATCGGGCAGTTCCGGATCGGGCGTCCACGGGGCGAAACGGATGCTGTAAAGATCGCAGTTGACCCCGGAAACCGCCAGCTGAACGGTTTTGCCTTCCAGCGGGCGGACATCCGGACCGATGTTTTTCCAGCGGGCGGACATTTCCAAATCGTCGCCGATCTCCTCGTAGGCGTCGGCAAAAGTGTAACCGGGAATCGGCACGCCGTGCTCATCGCGGAATTCCGCTTTGAAACCGCCCAGCGCACCGGTGGAAATGTTCAGCGTAAGCCGTCCGCCTTCGAACGTGAATTTCGGGGTCAGCAAAGTCCCGCCGTCCATACCGAAATGCAGCGAAACGAAACCGTCCATGCGCAGATGATAACGCCGGATGCGGGCAGTGTTGAAACTCCAGTTGGCCTCGGGACAGTAGAAGGAAAGTTCGTCCGGCGCGCCATGCCCCAGCGCGGACGGAGTCACGGCCATGCCGATGGCAAGCGAACCGGAACCGTAGGACCAGGAATCCTCCTCCGCCGGGGGACGGAGAAAACTCTCCCCCCAGCCTTTGAAATGGAAGCCGTCGCGGCCGGCGATCAGCACCGTGTCGGTGGAGGCCAGACCGTAGCGCAGCTGATTCCGGGCGCGGTAGGCGCGCGCGGCCAGGTCGGGCCGGGAGAAAATCCGCGCGTTCCATTCGTCCTCGCAGTTCTGCGGGACCGCTTCCGGATTGCCGGTGACGCGCCGGAGCGTGGGCTGTTCGCAGGCGCTGGAGGTATGTTTGCCCGGAGCCATGCAGCCTTCCACATAGCGCATGGGGAACCCCAGCAGAATATGCGGCGCGCGGAAATACGGCCGGATGGCGTTGGTGTAAAGTTCCTGTCCGCGGGCAAACAGCGCTTCGAATTCCGGATCGAAACTCAGATTCGCGGCCTGCTCGAAATGGACGAAATCGCGCGTCACATGCGTCATGATCGTGCGTTTCCAGGTCGGACCCGCCATCAGGAAGCCGCGGGAATACAGCCGGTAGACCCCTGCCTCCGCATCGTAGAACATCTGATTGGCGGAATCGTAGCCGCAACGTGGATCGAGCTCGAACGGTCCCGCTTTCTGCCGGAAGTCGAAACCGTCGGAGGAAACGAACAGATACATCCCGTGCTGCGAATGTTCGTTGGTCACGATCATTTTGTAGCGTTCGTTGACCGGACACGCCGGATTGGTGTCGTAAAACGCGGTGGAGACCGCGGGACAGACGTTGCGGTCGGGATTCACGTGACGCAGCTGCGCGGTATTGGAACGGTCCAGTACCACGTTGAAGCCGGTCGGCAGCAGATTCACCTGACAGCGCCGGAAATGAATGCCGTCCGCGGATTCCGCCGCACAGAGATAGAAATCGTCGTTGCCCGGATCGTCCGGCGTCGGAAACCGGCCGTGCGCACGGTAATAATAGAGATACCGTTTCCCGTCATAAAGCAGCGTGTTGTAGGAACCGCCCGCGTTGTTGGTCCGTTCGTGCGGTGCGTCCAGCGTCAGAATGAGGTCGTCCGGCACCGGTTCGTGAATCCGGGGAGCGACTTCCCCTTCCAGTCCCGCGATAAAGAAATCATCGACAAAAAGTTCCCGTTTCGTACCGAGAGCATATACACCTGCCGGGTCCATCGTTTCCCTCCTGTTCCGGGTTATCTCCAAACATCGGCAATATAGGACAGCGACGGAAAAATGACAAGGCCGATTCCTGATTTCTACACATTAATCTTAAATAATTATACCCGATTACAGCAGAACGACTCTTTCGAACGAAAAAAATAACGGATTTCTCCAACTGAACTTGTTTTTCGCTCCTCCGATGCTATATTGAATCCGGAGGAAATAATGCAAACCTGTTTTCGGAGGAATCAAGAATGAATCGGAAATTCAAACACTCTCTGCTGACCGCGTTTCTGGGTGCGGCCGTCGTATTTTCCCTGCTGAGCGCCAACGGCTGCGCCACTGCGGAACCCGTAGCGCAGACCGTAGTTCAGCCTGCGAAGAAAATCATCAGAACCGGACTGTATGTCGACCGCGGCAGCGCGGGCGGCGGCGTGGTCCGGCTGGCCAGAATCATCGAGTTTTCTCCGGAACTGGAACTGCATCTGCTGATCGGTCAGGATCTGCGCGACGGCAAACTCAAAGACCTGGACCTGCTCGTCATTCCGGGCGGGGAAAGCGATCAGCAATACGAATCGATGCAGGAAAGCGGCGCCGAAGCAGTGCGCAAGTTCGTCGCCGAGGGCGGTTCGTATTACGGAGTCTGCGCAGGGTTCCACTGCGCGCTGTATAAACCCCGGCGGATCGGACTGCTGCCGTTCACGCACCTGAAAGGCGGCTACGGGCTCCGGGCGCCGCTGGTGATCGAAGTTTCGGAAAAAGGCAGAAAGCTGCTGGACCTGCCGGAAAAAACGCTACACCGTGACCTATTCCCAGGGACCGATCGCGATTCCGTGCGAACAGCCCGGCACCGGCTGGGGCGAACAGCTGGGCGTTTATGTCAACTCGGTCAGCTCGGTGAGACAGCCGAAATTCAACTTCTCCGGCACGCCGTGCATCATTCACGGTCAATACGGCAAAGGCAAGGTCATCGCCACCAGTTTCCACCCCGAATATCTGGCGAACACCCATCTGATCGCATTCGGCTGCATCGGCGCCGTGACCGGGGTCAAACCCCAACCGGTCTATCCGGTCAAGTGCTGGCGGCCGATCCGCGTCGGATTCAACACCAACGCCTTGTCCCGGAAAAAAATCCAACAGGCGCTCGATCTGGAGCATCAGACCGACATTGAGGTCAATTACGACTCGTTCGCTTCCGGAGTCCAGGATCATGTCGACGTGCTGATCATCACCGACGGCACGGAAAAAGTCATGGATGCTTTCATGAAGAAAAATCAGGCTCTGCTGATCAAATTCATGGACCGCGGCGGCAAAATCATCGTGACGGGAAGTGCGGCGAAATCCGCGCCGAAACATAAGAACCTCACGGAATTCCCGGTAACGGCTTCCCTCCCCGAAGCGGTGCGTCAGGTCTGCCGCTGACGGCAGACTCGCCGGTTCATCAGTCGTTTGGGTCGGCGTTCCACCCGAACGGGACCAGCCGGCGTTCCGGCGTGTTGTACTGGTGGAAATAGAGCGGCGCGCTGCCCGATTCGGACCGTCCCGTGTAGAACGGACCGAACAGATTGCGCCGGGAACCGACCAGTTCCAGCGTGATCGTTTTCGTCCGGCCCGGTTCGATGATTCCGCTCAGGTCGATGACGCACGGCTGCATCCAATGCACGGAAACGGTCTTCCCTTCGCTTTTCACCCGAACCAGCGCACCGTGGAAACGCGGGAGCGCCAGATGCAGCGGACGCACGTCCGGCCGCCGGACCGTGAGCGGGAATTCGATCGAATCCGAATAGAACGGCAGTCCTTGTTCCGTCAAATCGCCCGAAGTCAGACATTCGGGCAGCGGGGTGATCCGTTTTCCTGCGCGGTCGACCGCAAACCGGCCCAGCAGATACATGGCTTCCAGTCCGGGATGACCGGCCCGGTATTCGGTCTCCAGCTGCAGTTCGTTCGTACCGGGCTCGAGGAAATCGCGAGGCAGAGAAATCACCTTGATCGCGGGGTCCACGAACCAGCCGTGCGATATATGGCTTACGGATCGGCCGTTCAGACTGATCGTATATTCCTCCGGAGCTTCCAGCGCCAGTTTGAGCGGAATGGCATGATGGGTCTCCAGTTCGAAGGATGTTTTCAGCACGACTTTCCGGGAGAGTCCGCCGACGGTTTTCGGCGCGGCCCAGGGCTGGACATCCGAACCGTTCCGGACGGGCAGACCGAGTCTCTCCCGGACCTTGCGGTCGATTTCCAGCACATAATCCTCCCATGAATCGGTCTCGAGACAATCGAAATGGTCCAGCAGCAGCACATTGTTCGCCGTGAGTTTATATTTCAGCGATTCGGGCAGCCGGATTACGTTCGGAACGTCCGGCTGCGGCATTTTCCGAGGCCGAAGCGCAGGATCGATGACGAACAATCGGGTTTGCAGCCGTTCCAGCGGAGCGGAAAATTCCCAGCCGTCGCTGCGCCGCACCGCAGGCACGCTGCGATATTCTCCGGTCTCCGGCAGATATTCGCACGGCGCGGTCTTCGAATCGGTGCGCCAGCGGACCTTCAAATCCGGAAAGACCGCATCGCGCCGCCGGACCGGCGGCAGTTTCCAGAGCCGTCCGAAACGATTGACCGGCGCGGCACCCGCATTGACCAGCATCAGGACCTCCGAACCGCGGCCGCGGAAAGTCGCGGCGGAAACCGTGCTGGAATCGTCACTGAGCCGGCAGCAACGGAAATCTTTCAGCGCCTCGAATCCGGCAGGCTTCAAATTCGCGGCACGGCCGGACCGCACCCCGTCGCAGCGTTCGGGCAAAGCCCCGGCCGAAACGACGATCCCGCCCTGCCGGACAAAATCTTCCAGCAGATCGAGCGTGGAACTTCGGACGGTCATCATGGGCGGCAGAATCACCGCGCGGTAGGAAGCATTGCCGAGCAGAAGACAGCCTTGGTTCACCCTTCCGGACCGCGCCAGCAGTATCTCGCTGCCGCAGTCGAACGGAAGCTGCACGCGGTTGAGATGCGCCAGCAGTTCCGCATAGCCCAAGTCGAAATCTTTGACCCGGGAGGACTTGGTGAACTCGCGGCCGGAAAGTCCCCAGACCGATTCGACCGGGGAAATGACAAGGATTTCGGACTGACGGTCCTTGCCGTGCAGCAGTGCGCCGATCCGGTTGAAGCGTTCCTCCAGCCGGGCGTAATCCTGATGCCAGGGCAGATGGAACGAAATACTGGCCGGATAATCCCGTTTCGCCTCGCCGGCGAGCGTGTAGTCGGCCAGATGCTGACAGCGGAAATTGACGCCGTGAAGCAGCAGGAGATCGCCGAGATTCTGGTGGCCTTCCGGCGGAAAATCCCAGCCGGTGACCCCGAACAATTCGGCCAGACAATCCGCCTGACCGAACTGCCTCGCGGCCGACGCGACCTGCCGCGGCGGCAGAGGATTAAAACATTCCGCCCCGAGCACGTCGATCCCCGGCATGCCGAAATACGGATAAAACGCCATCGCATCGCCGCAGTTCCAGGTCTGCGTGGCAAGGGTATCCTCCCCCATCATGTGTCCGGTGTAGATCAGTTTGTGCCGCCGATGCCAGCGGCTGATCGGCTCAATGTAGAATTTCAGGAAAAGCTCGGTCATGACGAGGATATAATGATAATTCACCTCGGAAAAACCGCCGTCCGAAGGAGAATAAAAGAGTTCCGGCAGACGGTCGAGGAGATCGTAGTGATACCGTTCCCGGATGATGGTACGGATTTGCGGGTCGTAAGGCGTGGTGACCCACGGAATTCCCGCCCATTCCAGCACGGTGTTGACGAAACCGTACTGCGGTTCGTCGGTGAAGACTCCCGGGAAATCGTCCGGCCCGCACTCGGCCAGATAACGTTCGTGCGTGAGGCGGAGAAATTCCGCCGTCGCCTCCGGGTTCATCACGTTGAGATAACACCAGTTGTTGTACCACGGAGTGTGCGGCGCATCGCCGAGATAAACGGAAAGTTTTTTCCCGTTGACCGAGTAATCGCGCAAGTGCTCCCGGTCGGGCGGAGGCTGGCCGCAATCAGGTTCATGCCAGTAAAGCAGCTGCATGCGGTAAGCGGGATTGCACGTCACCTTGCCTCCGGCGTAACCCGAAGGCCAGCGGTCCTCGTCGTAAATCCACGTTTTCAGGCCGAGCCTTTTCCCTTCGGCGATGCACGCCCGGATCAGCCGGAACCAGCGGGCGGAAAGATACGGCACGGCCAGCCCCGTGCGCGAGTGCATGAACACCCCGCCGAAACCCATCTCTTTGAAAATGCGGAGCTGCCGTTTCAGTTCGGGAATGGTCAGTTTGCCGTTCCACGACCAGAACGGAGCGGAAGATTTACCCGGTTTCATAACGTGATCTCGTCTCCGTCGTGCATAATCGTCACCGGGAAAGGCAGAGCGTATTCCCGGCAGAGGTCATACAGCTTCCGCTCGCCTTGTTCGCCGTGCCAGGTGTTGTAGATATGGATGAAGGCCAGACGGCGGATGGGACATTTTGCCAGTTCGGGCAGTGCGATCGGCATCCGGATGTGGGTTGCTTCGCAGAAACACAGATCGACGGGTTCCCGCCGGATGATGTCCGGGAAGTCGGAGAAGTCATGCCGCAGATCGTTGGTGAAGACGATCCGGCGGCCGTCGGCGAGGTCGAACTGAAAACCGTAGCTGGCGCCGCCGTCGAGCAGATGAGCGGTCGGCAGCGCGGAAATCTGCACGTCCTCATTGCGGAAGATGACTCCCGGATGAATGACATCGAAGTCGACCGAACCGTTGTCCCACGGCCGATGCAGGACCGCCAGCCAGGAGCGCAATGCCTCCTCCACTCCGGATTCCGGGAAGAAAAACGTCGTTGCCGGCCGGTCCTCGGCCGCGCGGCTGTGCTTCGTCAGCGTTTTGATGAGTCCAGGCACCCCGCCGATATGATCGTCGTGCGTGTGGCTGATGAACACCGCGCGCAATTTTTCAAAGGAGAGCCCCTTCATGGTCATCAGTGCGTTGACCGGCGCACCCGCGTCGACCAGAAAAGAATGGTTTCCGATTTCGAGCAGAGTGGAACTGTTGAACCGGGTCGGAGTAGAATCCCCGTGACTGGTGCCGAGGGTGACAATATGCACTTTATTCATAAGTAAAAGACCTTTTGCTGCAGAAAATCCTGAATCTTATACACGAAGGGGTAATATATCTCCATCCGGAGCTTTTTTCCAATCGCGGGCGGCTGTTTTTCATTTTATTCCGGATCAATGACGATTTCCGCCCGGACGGTCGCATAAGCAGTTTTCCGCAGAATGTTGCCGCGTTTTTCCGCATCGTCGTCGAGCAGACGCAGTTTGCACCAGGCGTAACCGACGGACAGCGAACGGTTGATCGATTCGGTGAGATCGGCCTCGAAAACAGTCCCGCTTTTATCCGGTTTCACGGTGATTTCCGCGATCCGTTCGGTGTCATTGCCGGCCAGGTCCTCTTTTCTCGGAGCGAGCACGTTTCCCTTCAGATATTCGAGCAGATATTTCCGGGTCTGTTTCCCGCTGTGCGGAGTCAAGGTCAGCCGGAGAGAAGCGCGCCTGACTCGCCCTGCCGGGAGATACCCGTTCAGGTCGAAGAACATCAGCAGCAGATCATTCCGGCGCGAGGAGTTCACCAGTCCGACCGCCGGTTTTTTGCCGTCGAGACCGCCCGGATTCCACAGCGTCATGCGGCGGTTGCCGCTGAAATACTGCGGACGGCACACATTGCCGGAAGATTTCGCCGGTTCGGTCCATTCGACTTTGCCGAACCGGTCGGGACAGAAGTGGAGGAACTGTCCGGTCGGCGACCAGGCGGAAATATTGCTGCCGTCTTCGAGCCGGCCCGCCCGACGGTAGCGGTAGGCGTTCATCAGGAACGATTTTCCGGATTTCAGCTTCAATTCGTCCAGCGGAAGAATGATCCGCATGACCCAGCGGCCGGTTTCCATCCGAACCTCGGTCTTCGCGCCGGATTCCCAGTTTTCATGAGCGCGCCTGCCCTGCCGTCTCGCGTCCATGATCCGGCCGTCGAGCGCGAAAAAGAACTGCCAGCCGTTTTCCTGATCTTCCGGACTGGGCATGATGAACATTTCCACGCCGTCCTGATTCCAGATTTTCTTCTTTTTGTCAGCAGTCGCTTTTTTCAGTTTTTCCATGTCCGGATCGTAACCGATGATCTCGATTTCCAGATTCCCGCCCCGGCGGCGCATGGACATCCAGGTTTTGATCTGTTCCGGCATCCCCATCTTGGTGGAAAATCCCTGATACGCTCCGGGCGCGGAAGAGAGTTTGTATTCGGCCTTCTTGACATTGCCCATCGTTTCCAGCGACTTCGCACCGACGTCGAATTCGTTTTTCACCAGCAGAATCCGCTTGCGGTAAACCGAATCGGGTTCGGTTTTGGCGACGGCCTGTTCCAGCAGAGACTTCATGCGCGAGAGCACGGGCGGCGGAAAGACATCGCCCGGATAGAGCCAGTTGCGGACGGTGCCGATCAGCCCCTTCATCTTTTTCAGTCCGACTTCGCGCCGACGCTCGATCGCGGTCTGCCAGAATTCACGCATTTCCGCCTGAGCGGGTCCGTAAAACAGCCGGTAGTATTCTTCGAGCAGTTCGGCGGGGTCCTGCTTGACATTCCAGTAGAGCTGGGCCGTCAGATAATGATTCAGATGGCTCACGCCAGGGAAACCGTAACGGCCCTTCACCAGCCCGGTCTCGATGTATTCGCCCGCCACGCCGAGCGCTTTCAGATGCCGGAGGTCGTCCGCGATCATCTGCGCGTCCACCGCGGGCAGATTGGTCCACGGCAGCCGGCTGTCCAGATAATAATCCCAGAAGACCAGCCGTCCGCCGACCGCGCGATGCCAGTCGTCGATGCGTTTGTACATGTCTCTGCGGTAGGCCGGGTCAAGCAGACTGCCGCGGCGTTTGGAGATCAGGACGAACACGTTCGGTTCGATCGGGAAATCCGGCAGGTCGCTGTGCTTGTGATACGCCGCGCCGCCGATGAATTTGTCCGGATGCTTCTTCGCGGTAAGTTTCGCGACCTCGTTGATGAATTTCCAGATATGATTGGAAAATGCACCGGTCTCCCAAGGCACCTTCCGGTTGAGTTCCGCCTGACATTTCGGGCATTCGCAAATCCGCCACAAACCGTCGCCCGGCATGACCGGGAAGAGTATCTGTTCCGGATTGCGGTCGAAATATTCGATGATCTTGTCTGCAAACGCCTTTACCACGCCCGGATTGGTCAGACAGAAATGCGGATAGCCGCTGCATCCCTTGCCGTCCGGCGAACGCCGCCCGTCCACGAAGGCGAAATATTCGGGATGGCCGTCCGCGATCGACTTGAAATATTTGAAGCTGTGGTTGATCTGCAGCGGCGCGGCGCCGCCGAACCGCATCCGTTTATACCATTTTGCCTCGTTCGGACAGAAACTGAATCTGCCGAGGGAGGGATACCGGTAGGAAAATTCCGGCTCTACCCTCAAATTCAGGTCCGGCAGATCGATCTGCGGCTTTTTCGGCACGACTTCGCCGAGCGGGCCCGGCAGATACCACCGGACGCCGCAATAATGCTGCAGGACATGATACACCGCGAACAGCGAACCGGAATCTCCGAACGCACAGAGTTTCAGCTGTTCGTTCCACACGCCGCCTTTGTGCCACGGATCGCGGAAACCGCAGATCGGCATTTTTCCCTTATAGTCGTGTCCGATCAGAACCAGCGCTTTCGGCAGAGTCCGGATCACGAATCCGTCGGTTTTCAGTCCTTCGGCCGATACGCCCAGCTTCGCCGTCGCCTCGGATTCCCCGATGTAGACCGCGGGTTCTTCGCGAAGTTTCCCGTCTTTGTAAAGCGCGGGTTTGCCGCCGGTCATCTTTTCGACATACCGCCGCCATTCCTGCGCGGCATATTTCACCGTTTCGGGCGCATCCGGCGCGATCACGACGGAGTGAAAACTGTCACTCCCGTGACGGACCTGCGCCGCCGCATTGAACGTCAGCACGCAGACGACCAGCAGGGACCACAAGATTCTGCCCGCCGGTATATGTATTTTCGAAAATATCATTTTTTCCTCCGGTCGAAGTCCCGTTGCTTATTCCACCACGGCGAAAAGTTCCTCGCCGACGGTCTTGGTGCTGGCTGCGTTGCCGCCGAGCGCAACATAATTGATGTATTTGATATGCCGGAAGACGAAATTGCTCGGATAGGCGACCGAGTAGACCCCCTTGTATTTATCCCGGTCATCCGTGGTCGGTGTCAAATATTTGCAGGCATCGGCAAAAAGGAACAGTGTAGACTGGTTTTTGATCCGGCTGACGTTCGGCCATTTGTGGGAGCGGGAGCTGATCCCGTAGCAGGAATCATGCGTATTGGTTCCGAGCCCCGGCACGATGCTCTTGTCCGTATTGGACGGGCACGTGAGCAGTTTCAACTGGTTCTTGGTCGTCAGCAGACCGTATTTCTTCCAGTAGGAAAGCCAGGTCGTGCCGGAGGGTTTGTTGAACGGGGTGACATGTCCGCGGCTCATATCGGTATAGGCGAACATGATCTGGTGCAGCTGGCGGAGATTGCTGCGGCAGCTGACCGAACGCGCCTTTTCCTTGGCGGTATTCAGTGCGGGCAGCAGAAGCGCCGCCAGAATGGCGATGATGGCGATCACGACCAGGAGCTCTATCAGCGTAAAACGGCAAGCCGTTCCACGCTTCAGGTATGAGAGATGAGCTAGGAGAGAGAAGGTTTTAAAATCAGTCTTTTCTTTCGTCATGATCCGCCCTTTCATTTTTGCTTTTATAATCAATGCAGTAACATACTGAAGTCAATATACATGAAAAAACGATGAATTCCTGTGTCTTATCATAAAAAAACTGGATAATATGATATTTATATTTTGCTTTTTTCCGGATGGATGGTAAATTAAACGAAAAACAGGAGACCGGGGAATGCCGGAACAATATACCACAGCGTTTTTCGAATCCTACCGGCGGTTTCCGGGATTGAACCTGACCGTGTCGGAATTTCTCCATTCGCCGGAGAACAACCCGCCTCCGCACCGGCATGATTTCTACGAACTGGTGCTGGTCTGCGGCGGACGGGCGTATCATCACATGAACGGGGAATCCATTCCGCTGACCGCGGGGAACATTTTTCTGGTGCCGCCCGGCCAGCTTCATTCCTACCGCCAGCCCGAACAGTTCAGCATTCAGGTTGTGCTTTTCTGCAGCGACGTTCTGGCGGATTTTCTGCACGATCTGGCACCCTTCCCCGCTTTCCAGCTGCTGTTCCGTCTGCAGCCGGAACTTCCCGCCGGTCCGCGGGCCGAAACCGGCGTGCTGTCTCTGGACGGCATGGCGCTGGAAACCGCGCAGGACTATCTCAAACAGATCCGGCAGGAAATCAGGCAACGCGAATGCGGCGCCCCCGTCAGCATCCGCGGACTGTTTCTCTCGTTTCTTGTCCATTGTCTGCGCCACGCACGGCTGACCGAACCGAAGCGGAAAGGACTTTACGTGGAGGAGATCAGCCATCTGCTGGCCGAGATCAATCAGCTGCCCGAAAAACGGTGGACTCCGGCGTTCATGGCCCGGAAATGCAATATGTCGGTCGTGAATTTCCGTCTGCAGTTCCGCAAGTTCACCGGACGCCCGCCCGGAGAATATCTCCTCCGGCTCCGGCTGAAACGCGCCTGCACCCTGCTCCGGACCACCCGGAGGAGTCTCAGCGAAATCGCGCTCGAAACCGGATTCTGCGACGCCAACTATTTTTCCCGCCGTTTTCACCAGGTGCTGAAGATCACTCCGCGTCAGTACCGGCTCGGACGGAACGGAAACACGGATTTGTAAACCAACAGGAGTCTATCGTTTATGAAATGTGCAATTTTAGCCGATCTGCATCTGCCCGACCGGGAAGATACGTTCAAGGAAAAACTGCTGGACCTCACGCTGGCGTCACTTCGGAAGGAAGGGGTCGAACTGATCCTCGGCGCCGGCGACATGACCGGATTCGGCACCGTTCCCGCCGCCGAACGGCTGGCCCGAAAACTGCGCGGCACCGGCATCGAGTTTCTGCTCACGCCCGGCAACGCCGAATACCGCTCCGGACCCGAAACGGCCGCGCGAATCGCGGAAATTCTCCGCACCGAACTGCGGAAAGGACGTTTCGTCGTGCTCGATTCCGCGCTCTCGAAACTTTCCGGCGAAGCGCGTGAAACCCTGCGCGCCCTGCCCGAACACGCGGTCATCGTCACCCACGTACCCCCTTCCCGCTGGCCCGAATCCGATCAGGCTCTGCTGGCCGAGGCGGAAAACCGATACGACCTGCTGATCGCCGGACACGTCCATTACGACAGTGCGAATGGAAAAATCCGGACCGTGCGCGGCATGGACCCCGACAAAGCCATCGGCGGACCGCCGGCCGTGGTCATTCTGGAAGATTCGCCCGACGGCTCTTTCCGTTTTTCCAAGCTTGAAATTCCCGAATTCGAGGCGAGCGACATCACCCGCTGGCCGGCGGCGGAGCGAAAGGTCTTTCTGGACCATCTGGGGATTTCCGGCATGACCGAGCCGCTGGAAACGCTGGATTTCGCCGCACGGGAACGGATCGGCGCTCTGGAACTCCGCTGCGGCACGCTCTCGACGACCCCGGATGACAAGCTGAAAAACGCCCTCGGGCGCTGGCGCGATTGCGGCGGCCGCATTCTTTCTCTGCATCTGCCCGACCTCGGATGGAAAGAGGGCGCGCTTACCGGCACGGACGCGGTTTCGCAATTCATCCGGTCGGGTGCCGCGCTCGGCTGCAGCCGTCTTACGCTTCATGTGCCGAATATGAGCGTAAACGATTTCGCCGATCAGACAATCCGGGAAGCCGTACTGAACTGCACCGTGCAGAGGATCGCCGAAGCCAACGAGCTCGGCATGAGCGTCGGGATTGAAAACATGCACATGCGCAAATTCGAAAAACCCGACGGCTTCCGCCGTTACGGCTATACCGTCGGGGAATGCCGCGACTGGCTGAACCTGCTCCGCGAACGGCTGCCGAAACCGGAAATGACCGGGTTCCATTTCGACATCGGACACGCCCGGAACAATCCGCCGTATTCCTCGATGGAACCGATCAGCACCTGGCTGGCCGGACTCGGTCCGGAAATGAACGCGATGCACCTGCATCAGATCGAAAAGGCTCCCGAGGGCGGACTGACCAATCACCGTCCGCTCCGGACGCTGTTCGGACCGATGATCTCGCTGTCGAGTCTGTTCCTGGCCTGGAAAGCCGGACAGGTGCCGCACGTGCCGATGTTTCTGGAAATCCGTTCCGGGCTCGGACCGGAATCATACCGGACTCTGCGCCGGCTGATTCTGCCGGAATGAACCTGCGGACAAAAATCTCCGGCCGGACTTGTTTTCCCCGCCGGGGAAGGATATATTATTCCGGAAATACGAGGAGAATATTCATGAAACATGTTTTTCAATCCTTTTATCTGGACGCCCCGCTGCAGCGGGGGCGCATCTTCGACGTTTTCGAACCGGAAACCGTCACGAAGGAAACCGCCGTCTTCTTCATTCACGGCGGAGGCTGGAAAGCCGGTTCGCGCACCGGACACCACGTCATCATGCAGCAGTTCAACGAGGACGGCTATCTCTGCGCCTCCACCGATTATCGTCTCTCCGGAGTCAACGCGTTCGATCAGCTTCAGGATGTCCGGGAGAGTTACGACCGCTTCGTGAGCCTGCTCAAAGCGAAGAAACGTCCTCTCCGAATCGCGGTGGCCGGCTCCTCGGCCGGAGCGCATCTGGCCTCGCTGCTCCTCTGCGCGGAACCCGGCGAATGCGGCGAAAAACCGCAGCTGGAAAACGAATGGGTGAAACCGGTCAGGGGCATCCTGCAGTCCACCCCGTCGAGGTTCACTCCGTGGGAGGACATTTTTCCGCACATCTGGACCACTATGCAGGCGATCGCCGGTGCGCCCTATGCGGCCGACCCCGGACGGTATGAAAGACTTTCACTCAGCCACTATATCCGGAAAGGAAATCCCCCTCTCTTTTTTGCGGAAGCGGAAAACGAACACATGTTCCCGCCGGAAATGAACTGGGAACTGGTCCGGAAACAGCGCGAACTCGGAATCCCTGCGCAATGGAAACTCTACACCAGAGCGGAGCACGGGTTCTTTTACGATCTCATCCGGCGCCAGCAAAAAGAATTCTACCGCGACATCCGCAGTTTCCTCGACACCGGGAAAGTGGACGGAAACCGGGAAAACGACCGTTAAAACGCTCGTTGAACGACAGCGGACCCGAACGTCAGCGATTCAGGAAATCCCGGATGAATCCGGCCATTTCCGCCTGTTTCACGCAGGACTTATGCAGCACGGGACGGTCTTTCAGATTCGCCAGCGGCGCGGGAATCGCGCTGCCGGTGACTTCGGAAAGTTTCTCCGCCATCGCAAATTCGCTGTCCGGCAGCGAACCCGGAGCCACCGCGGAAAGCACCGCACGCGCGAATTTATAGGGAGACGCGGTCGAAGCGATCACGCACGGCTTGCGGTCGGAGGTTTCCCGCACATACTGCTCATACACATGAACCGCGACCGCGGTATGCGTATCGCACAGATAATGTCTTTCCCGGAAAAGTTCCGCGATGGTCGCACCGGCGGCTTCATCGTCGCAGCTGCCGCCGTAGAATTCCTGCTGCAGCTTTGCCAGCATCGGAGCGGGAATCGTATATTTCCCGTCGATCTTGAGCCGGCCCATCAGTTCGCCGACCAGCGCGGCATCGTTTCCGCTCAGATGATACAGCATCCGCTCCAGATTCGAGGAGATCAGAATGTCCATGGACGGACTGGTGGTGGTATGGAACGGCCGGTTCCGGTCGTAGGTGCCGGTACGGATGAAATCGGTCAGCACATTGTTCCGGTTGGAGGCGCAGATGAACTTGCCGACCGGGACGCCCATGTATTTTGCGTAGACCGCGGCAAGGATATTGCCGAAATTGCCGGTCGGCACCGCGACGTTGAAGGTGCCGCCTTTTTCGAGCCGCCCGGTTTTCAGCAGGTCGCAGTAGGCGGAAACGTAGTAGACGATCTGGGGAACCAGCCGGCCGAAATTGATGGAGTTCGCGGAGGAGAATTCCATGTTTTTCGAAGCGAGAAAACGTTTCATTTCCGCATCGGCGAAAATGTTTTTGACCCCGGTCTGGGCGTCATCGAAATTCCCGCAGATGGCGCTGACCGCCACATTGCCGCCGGTCTGGGTGGTCATCTGCAGTTTCTGCATGGGACTCACGCCGTCCTGCGGATAAAAAACGATGATCCTCGTCCCGTCGACATCGGCAAAACCGTCGAGCGCGGCCTTGCCGGTATCGCCGGACGTGGCCACGAGTATGACCATGGTGCGGCCGGGCGCAGTCTTTCCCGCGGCGGTGGTCAGCAGATACGGCAGCAGCTGCAGCGCCATATCCTTGAACGCGCAGGTGGGACCGTGCCAGAGTTCCAGCAGATTCATGCCGGGCGCGACCTCCCGCAGCGGTGCGGGATCGTCGTTTTCGAAAGTGCCGCAGTAAGCGCCGTCCACGCAGCGGGAAATTTCCTCCGGCGTGAAATCGGTCAGGAAGAGCGAAAGCACCGTCCGGGCGCGGCCGCGGTAGTCCATCGCCGTCATGCGGTCGATCAAGTCCTCGGACAAAACGGGAAATGACTTGGGGACAAAGAGTCCGCCCTCATCGGAAATGCCTTTGGCAATGACTTCGGCGGAATTGAGCGTAAGGCTCCGGCGTGTGCTTGTAAACTGCATATTTTCACCCTGATTGTTAAGGTCACGGATTTTGCCCTGTAATTTACATCTTCAAGCGCAAAAATCAAGTGAAAAAGCAGATACAAGACTCAAGTTACAAGACTCAAGTTGCAAGATACAAGTCTTAAGACTCAAGTTGCAAGTTCGCTTGCATGAATTGTCTTGAAATCTTCTTCGCAAATCCGCGGGGGGCGTGTCCCTATTCCGCACGGGTCAGCGCAACCGATTCGGCGGTCATCAGGGCGGATTTCCAAATTCGGAAACGTTCCGCCGTCTCCCCGATCCGCAGCGGAGCCGGATTCACGCAGCCCTGCTGCTGGGGATGAAATCTCCGCCAGCCGAATTCGAAATCATCGCCTCCGTCCAGAAAACGACCGTCGGCCACGAACGAAACGATTCCCGGTCCGCCGTCCACGATGACGACCGCGTGCCGGAGCGACGGCACGCTCTCGCTTTCCGCGAGGAATTCCTGCCGCGCGTCATTCATCCGGAAAACGATGCGGGATTTCTCCGTCCATTCAATCCGGATGCCGCGGCCGTCGATCCCGGTCGAATCCAACACGACCCCCGGTTTCCGGGAAGCCAGCGTAAATTCGAAGGAAAAACCTTTCCCACCCGCCAATTCGAAGGTTTCGCCGCAACGGCCGACCTCCTCTCCGCCGCGTGCATCAAGCAGCAGTTCGGACTCCGGTTCGATCGTCCCGCCCTCCAGCACGGTCCACATTTTCCGCAGGAAAGCGGCGGGAATTTCATGCACGCGGGCCACCCGCTTTTCCGTTTCCGTCACAAAGAACCGGCCGCCGTCCTCCACCAAATCGGGATAACTCATTCCCTTGAGCAGATCGGGATGATACAGCAGAATTTCCGGCTCGCCCCAGCGAATCGTCCGTCCTTCGGACGAATCCGTTTCGACGCCGGGGACCAGCCAGACCGGATTGCGGTCGCGCCACATGGTGATGAACTCGCGGAAACGGCGACCGCCGTGATTGTGACACCAGTAGAGATATTTGCCGTTGGAACAGCGCCAGACAAAATTCGCCGCACGGCTGTGCTTCATCTCGCGTCCGCTGCCGCGAAGCATCCAGCGGCTCGTCCAGTGATGACCGCCGTCCCGACTGATCGCCTCCACCGGAACTCCGTCAGAGGTCCGGCAGGTGTCATAGAAAGTCCCGTCGGAAAGGACGGACACATTATGCTCCTCGGCAACCGTTCCTCCGCCCGGCGGTGTGCGCAGCCCTTCCTCGCCGTCGGGCAAAGTCTCCCAGCGGGCATTCGCGGGATCGTCCGCGGTCAGCAGGTCGGGACTTTTCAGCAGCACGCCTTCGGTCCGGCTGAACCAGGCGTCGCCGATCTTGTTCAGGGGAACGAAGACCGCCCCGCGGTCGATGAACGGCCGCCCGACATTCCAGAAAAAGCAGAGTTCGCCCCCGAAGACGTTTTCCCGGTCGATCCGGAAGCGGCGGAAAGGAATATCATACCGCAGCGGACTCCAGGAACGGCCGTGATCGTCGCTGTATTTGAATACGAAATGTCCGAGCGAATCCACCCGGCGGGAATAATTTTTCCGGTCGGGCGTCGGGATTTTTCGCACGTTGTCGGTATTGTGATTGTAAAAGATGAAAATACGGCCGGAGGGCGCTTTCAGCAGCGTCGCATAGGAATTTTCAACGGGACAATCCGGTTCGATCCGGACCGCATCGCTCCAGTTTCTGCCCTGATCGCGGCTGCGGAGCGTAGTGACATGCTGTCCGGGTTCGCCTTCGTTCCCGCTCCCGGTCGTAATGCAGCAGAGCCATGCCCCGTCATCGGTTTTGACGATATAAGGCTGATCGCAGTAATGAAGTGCGGGGATTACCGTGCCGCATTCGGCATTGCGCCAATCGCCACCCATAAAAAACTCCTTCCTCTGTTTCGAGATTATACGGGAAGATAGCAGAGTAAACCTGTTTGTGCAAGCCGTTTTTTCGATGCAGTAATGGAAAATTTTGCGAAAAAAACAAAATCCGGCTTGACATTTCCGAAATCCGGGGTATATTTTGGTTTATCACAGATGCCGACGTGGCGGAATGGCAGACGCGCTGCGTTCAGGTCGCAGTCTCCTCACGGAGGTGTAGGTTCAACTCCTATCGTCGGCACCATTTCCCTTCTCAAAAGAGCAAATTCTTCGTTTTGTCCCCGCTTGCTGCGGCGGTTATGTGCTTTGCCGTGTTATCGGACTTTGATCGTCCCCCCCCTGCCCAACAGTAATTTCTCACCGTCTTTTACCTCCTCATGCTTTGTTCGGACAAGCCATGGCATAGTTGTTTCAAATCAATTTCATTTGACTATGATTTGAGTTCGGATTCTGTCGTTTTCAAGAGTTTTTTCCGGATTTGGTTTGACGTTCCTCTCTAGGGTAAACGTGTTAAATGTTTACACCCGAAACCAGGAGGGA